>Ga0209191_1000917_pt1 | contig 20562 bp, 24 predicted proteins | sample S_130626_EF_Meta_FD_187320 | JGI IMG/M metagenome (GOLD analysis project Ga0209191, IMG submission 187320) | Freshwater microbial communities from Lake Simoncouche, Canada to study carbon cycling - S_130626_EF_MetaG (SPAdes) (version 2) | ecosystem: Environmental > Aquatic > Freshwater > Lake ...
GTAACATTTATACACCCCATAGCCGCCTCGGTATTCTTCTAATGCTAGTCATAGACTTATTGTTCTTTGGACCGTGGGGATTTATAGTGTGGGGTGTGCAAATGTTATGGATTCCGTTCTGGGCTGCGGGTGTTATCAACGGTGTAGCACACTGGGTTGGGTATCGTAATGGCGATACTAAAGATCATAGCCGCAACATTAGTCCCTGGGGAATTGTTATAGGCGGGGAAGAACTACACAATAACCATCATCTTGAACCAGCAAATCCTAAACTAAGCAGACGCTGGTTTGAATTTGATATTGGTTGGATGTGGTTTAAAATATTTGAATCGTTAAGACTAGCAAAGCTACGTTAATTACTTTTCGTGTGCTACGAATTCGCCATTCCAGTTATCACCTAGATCCTGTTGTTTCATAAACTCGCAACGCTCGATCCACATCTTGTAGTATTTGTCCATTTGGCCGCTAAAGTTACCCTTTAGATTTTTACACATAGCGGCTGCTTCATCAAACTTTTTCTGTTTGTACAAGTCATGCATTACTTCATGTGCTATCTTATCTCTAGTGTAGTCTGCACCTTTAGTGCGTAGTGCTGTATAGATTAAATCTGCTACAGTTTTTCCTTTAGGTTGTAAGTTGTCCAGCAACAAATAGAAGAAATCATCTTTAGTGCGGTTATACGTTTCAGCACCAATGATACACAATACGCCATAGGCTTTACAACGTGCTTCTAATCGTGCCGCAGTTGAAACCATGTCGCCTAGGATGTCATAGCTGTGACGTTCTGTGCTACCCATTTCACCAATAAAGCCAATACCCGTGTTACAACCCCAACCCATTGCGGCTGGTGGCAAACCTTGTGCTTCCATCAGTTTAGTATACTCGTCTACTTTGTCCAACATCTCTAAACCAACAGCAACAATTGTACGTGCATGGTTAGGATCTTCAATAGGAGCACCGTGTATGTGCATACTTGCATCGCCTACATACTTGATAACCATACCTTTGTTATCCAACATTGGTTGACTGATAGCATCCATGTAGCCGTTCATGTACTTGCCTAAGCCGGCAACATCATCTCCGTAGTGTTCACCAATTGGTGTAAAGCCACGTAAGTCACTGAACATAACGCTCACATCTTTACGTACACCACGTTTGATTAAGTCTGGATCTTTTTGTAACAGCTCTACTACTTCCTTACTGCAATAGCCAGCGAACTGTTTCTTTATGGCTTGCTTTTGTAAGAACTCACTTACAAACTTAACACCATAAGCGTGAAGCATAACCAAAACAAGGCCGCTGACCGGAAGAGTCGCGTCCACGAGCTGTAAGCCACTGCTATATGCGTATCCACATAAAGGCACAATAGAGCCAATAATAACAACACCTGCGCCAATACCAACATAAGTCCACCTTGTTAAAAATAATAATAAAATTCCCGCAACTAGTAAAACTAAAATCTCAGCACCGTCTGCCCAGTCGGGTCTCTGTATAACAACACCGTTGGCTATAGTAGCAATTACACTAGCTTGTACATCGTGCGGAAATACTGCACCTTTACTAGTTGGAACTGGATTACTAATACCAGCAACAGTTGGTCCTACTACAACAATGGCACGATTAAAATCTTTTGGTAAGTTGGTTAAGCTAACTGATTTACTTTGTTGACTCCAATCAATCCATATGCGTCCAAGATTGTCTGTGTTAATAATCCCAACTTCTCCGGGTAAACGCATTTTCTCAACGCCACCTTCAAATAATTTAACTTGGAATGTATCATTACCTGTGGCAACACGTAATGTTTCTAATGCTAGTCCAGGATATAGTTTTCCGTCAACGGTTACAATCAAAGGAACACGACGATTAACTCCATCTACCTCTGGCAGTGTGTTTACAATACCAACACCTGCAGCTGCATTTTCTAATTTAGGAACGTTGGCAATCAACCCTGGATATGTGACAATTTGATCTAACCACTCTGGAGCCAGTACAGCTGAACCAGGAACACGTGGTGTATTTTTTGTTTTGTTGCTAGGAATTGATCCTAATACTACAGGATAGTTTTTAAGAGCGGAACTAAGACTAGTATCTCCACCAGTACGATCAGGCTCAGCCATAAGCACGTTGAGAACAACAAGGCCAGCGTTACGAGAATAAAGATCTTGAATAATTTTTGCATACTCTGCCCTTGGTAGTGGCCATTGACCATATTTGTCTAAGCTAGATTCATCTATATTAACTGTATAGATGTTGTTGTCCGTAGGTGCTTTAGCTGTGATTAGTGTATCAAAATAGCGTAGTCTTACGCTTTCAATAAATGTTGGATCTGCAATACGTATTCCCACAACTAACATCAAAGTTAACAAAGCAGTCCAAGGACTTAGTAGAATTTTTTTCATGATTATCTATCTGGTTTATTTTTACTAGCAGCCATTCCCATCAAATCAGCACCTTTAAACTCGGGCATAGTTGTTAACACAATTTGTTCTGCTTCGTGTGCTGTATTGGCTTTGACTTTTACTGACGGTATCTTATTAAAAGGTGCTTCAACGCTGTAGACCCAAAAAACTAATCCGCCTGGTTTTGTTAATATAAATGCTTCACCGTTCTGCTCTAGGTTCCACTTGGGCAATAGTCGCTTTACCATACGTGCATAAAGGCCTTGCCTTGAATCTTCTTTAGCGGCAAATGTCATTCTTCTTATAGAAGCTTTTTTACTTGCTATAAAAGATTTCATAATTTCAACGACAGTGCCAAATACCTGTGCTGAATTTCCGGTGCCTGTTACACCCCAGCTGGCTGTACCGTGTGATTTTTTAGCCGCAAATTCAACGTCCCAGTCTCCAGGAGCTTCTTCCGGATCTTGCCCAGCTGAGAATGTATAGTGTACATCGCCGACTGTAAACTCGGCCATGGCCTGATTCTTATCTTGATAAGTCCACTTCCACTCTTTACCGCCATCAAATAGTTCTGTTATTCGCATCCAGTATTTAGCTGGTTTACAAAGTCTAAAAGTAAATTGTGTTTGCTAGTGTATTTGCCCTTCATCCAAGTATAACCATCGTACCAAAAAGACTCGGCTTCTGGATGGCATCCTATAAGTCCTATGTTTTTCTGTATAATTGCCATAGGGTTGCCATTTGCGTATGTAGCGATTCTATCGTACTGACCGTTACCAACCAAAGCACAACCATCGTAAAAAAACATTGTTGTGTCAAAGCCGTTCCAGTTGATTTTGATATCTTTAGCATGAGGTCTCCTTGTGTCTGTACCAGGTTGTGTAATATATTGCACAGCATCTACGTTATCGAGTATGTTGAAATAGTGTTGGCCAGCCCAATATGCACCCATGCAAATACCCAAGTATTTGCCACCGTCGTGTACAAATTGTTTGATACGCTGTTTGTTATGTTTGAACGCACGATCAAATGTGTTGGCATCACCAAATCCGCCGGGTACTGCTATCATATCCACATTGTCAAAGAAATTGGCTTCTAGTGGATTTATGCTGAATATTTTAAAATTGTAACGAGATTGCAGTGCATGAATCACACCATTGCCCGACTGTACTGAACATTTTGGATCGTACAGGAAAAGGGCGATAGTGGGTTTCATACTACTAATTCAGTTTTTGTTTTTTTGATTTTCATTCCTACCCATGTGCCAGCAAAGGCGCCAAGTAAGGCAGGAATAAGTGCATAATGATCTTCTGTGTAATTAATGACAGCAATGCTGGCTGTTAGTGTAACCACCATACTCCATAAGCCGGCGCTGAGAGGCTGATCTTGTTGTATACTTTTGACAAAATACACATACAGCAAATCAGTGGCAAACACTGCCAAAAATGTTACTACATAGGCTGTCATTTTTTATCATCTTTCTTTTCTTCTACTTTTCTCTCTATAGGAGGAGGAAAATAAGGTTCAATTACATAGTGGTTTGCTCCCCACCATCCAAACGCTGTGAAGAATCCGTATACTATTACTTCAAGAATGCCCATGTCTGTGTCCTTTCATTAACTACTACTATTTAGCAGAGCTATTTAAATAGGATCCGAAGATCCTATTTAAATTATTTAAACAAACGTCCAAACCACTGTCGGACGTTCTTTATCAGTTTCCCAACAAGCTATCAACTTTTGCTTCGGCAACATTTAAACGTGCTTCGATGGCATCCAATGCTGGATCAGCTGGAACTGCAACTGCTTCAACAACTTGTTGAACTACTTCTGGAGCAACTTCTTCACCAGTAACTGTTGCAATAACTTCAGCAACTGCATCAGCAGCTTGTTGTGCTACTTCAGGTGCCGGTGCTGGCATATCAGAAACAGCATCAATGATAGCTTCAGTGATGGCGATTGGATCCATTACAACTTCTGGTTCGGCAACAACAACTGCCATTACAGCAGCTGAAACAATCTCAGCGATTTCTGAGTGCTCAACTGGCTCAGCTTCAAATTGTGCTGTAACAACGTCAGCAACAATGTCAGCAGCTTCTGCGTGATCGGCGCTTGGAGAAAGTGCAACTACATCTTCAACTTCAACTGGTGCATCACCTGCTGGTGCAGAAATGATAGCATCAATGTGTTCTTGTGTTTTTGCGGAAATTAAATAATCAACTTGTGATTCAACTACAGAAAGTCTTGCGTCTAGTTCTTCAATGCTTGTGGCATTGTCTGTATTAACTGTTGTTCCAGTTAGGGTGGCTAATTTGGCTTCAACAGCTACTAATCTTGCGGCTAAGTCTTCTAATCTCATGGGTTGCTCCTTAAGGGTTTATGAGTGTACCAACACGGTACACTTGTATTTAAGGATTAATCGATTACAAAGATTTTACAGATACTAAATTATCTCGAAATATTTGCCATGCTTTTTCCCAAGTCCAACGCTGACTGCCTTGATACACTAGCCCCCTAGATAACATCAGCGCATCTTTGACAGCTTGTTTAAGTTCGTCATTCATACAGCCAGTAACACCTTCATCTATCACATCCAACGGTCCTTGACACGGATAAGCAGCCACAGGAGTGCCGCAAGCCATTGCTTCAATCATCACAAGTCCAAATGTTTCCCAGCGACTTGGAAATACAAACACATCTGCCATGCGATAGTAGTCGCCTAGCTCTTGTCCACGCTTGGCTCCTACAAACTCAACATCAGAGTATTGTGCTTTGTATTCTTCCAGCATAGGACCATCTCCTACCATGATTTTGCGGCCAGGGTAATCCAGTTTGAAAAAATCTTCTAAATTCTTTTCTTTACTGACTCTACTTACACAGACCATAACACGATCAACACCAGTATCCCTATCACCAGGTTTAAAAATAGTTCTATCCACTCCCCTAGTCCAAGGGATAACATCACCATCAAATCCATGATCACGCAACTCCTTTACCATTGTGTCAGTAGTGGTCAATACTTTGCCACTGTGCTTGTGAAACCAACGTACTAAAGGCCAAGTGAGAGCTTCAGGGATTCCAAATAGGGCTCTAAGTCCTTCTGGAAACTTAGTATGATAAGCAGTATTGTAGCGATAATTGTGTTTGTCAAGATATTGTCTAACACGCAGACCAATAGGACCCTCCGTGGCGATGTGGATATAATCCGGATTGATCTCCTCAAGTATCTTGCCCACCTTCCTGGGAAAGGCAATCTTGACTTCGTTGTAGCCAGGGCAATCAACATAGCGGAACCGCCCGGGATCAATATATACAACACGATAGTTATCGCGAACCGCGTGTGTCTCAATATTTTTGTAGGTCGTAACAACACCATTGATCTGCTCCGGTAAGTTATCTGTAACGATTAAGATTGTTTTTTGCATTCACCTACTACCTTAAAACTTTTAAACTTTAACTGCCAAGTCATTGTGTTTAGGACTTGCTCGCAGGTTTTTTGATCGTGGAACACGAGTTCTACTCTTCCCGGCTGATCTGTTGGGTTGTTCACGTGTACTGCTATCAGGATTAGTAACCACATCATCCTTCTCCTTAGTCCATGTAATTATCTCCCAACGGCCGTCCCAGTGTTCTACTAAGGCTGTACAACTTTCAACCCAGTCACCGTCATTCATATACATAACACCATTAATTTCTTTAATTTCGGCGTGATGTATGTGGCCACATATTACGCCGTCAAATCCGCGCTTCTTGCAATAGTTAGCCAGATTCTCTTCAAATTTAAACATAAAGTCCACTGCTTTTTTAACACGATGTTTTAAAAACTGACTTAAACTCCAATAACCAAATCCCATCTTGTGACGTATCCAGTTAAATTTGCCGTTGAGATACAACACAAAATCGTATGCTTTATCGCCTAAAAAGGCTAGCCACGGAGCAAGGCGTGTAATGCCGTCAAACAAGTCACCGTGCGTAACTAAGTAGTGCTTGCCATCCGCACCTATGTGTTCTATTTGATTGTGTATTTCAACTAGACCAAATGAAAAGCCATAAGGTATCATTGGTCTTAAGAATTCATCGTGATTACCAGCTATGAATATCACACGAGTTCCACGCTTGGCGTGACCTAGTACTCTACGTACTACGTTAGTGTGACTTTGTTTCCAACGCCATTTGTTTTGTTGAATTTTCCAAGCGTCGATGATGTCTCCCACAAGATATAGTGTATCGCAACTATTGTGCTTGAGGAAATTATTAAGATGTTCCGCCTTACAGTCTTTTGTACCTAAGTGGACATCACTCACAAAAATACTGCGGTAAGTCTTTTGCATACTAGTATTTACCGCAGTATCGATTACAATAATATTACAGTGTGTGTTAAATTTGAACTAATGTCCACTTGTGTGTAAATGGTTTGCCTTCGGCCTTGTGTTTCAAGATTTTGGCGAATTCCTTCTTGCGAAGTTCAAACTGTTTCTCGGCATCGTGGTCGACGCAAGCCCTGTACAGTTTAGCAATTAGCTTTTTCTGTTTCATGGTTGAGTCCTCCTGACAAATATTTATCTAAAAATCTTAGTCATTATCCACAAAATAGGAAACCAACCCAACACTAATACTGGCGCCAGTATCATGCCTTGTATAATTTTGGTTCGCTGTTCTGCTTCTCGTTCTTTTACACGCTGTCTTTCATAATCTATTTGTCGTTGAGTTGAATACATGTCATGGTCCTCACTGTCGAATCACGGTGCTACAACCTGCTGGGTTAGTGCAACTTTGAATTATGGTAAATGATTTGCCACCAGTCTGTTGTAAGTCTACACTGGCTGCACCACCTGCATTGGTTAAATCTATATTGGCCTTATTTGCAGTTGATCCTGACTGATTTGCTAACACACTATTGCCATTACCTGTTAGTTTGTTTTCTAAGTAATGATTTCCGGCGCCTTCTTGTACAGCACTAATACTGTTATTGTTTCCAGTAACGGTATTAAACATCAAACTATTGCCGTTGTCTTTTTGTGTAACATTTATAGTGTTACTATTGCCACTCATTATCTTTGTTTCTTGATAATGTGTGCCATTAGTATTCGTTTGCAAACTAGTAACGGCATTAGTATTACCTTGTACCAATGCATTTAAATAGTTTGCACCAGTTTGTGTAGCATTGATAGTATTTGAGTTACCGTTGACTCCGAGATACATAGTGTTCTTTGTGCCAGATTGTGTTATATTAACTGTGTTATAATTTCCGCTTACCTGTTCAATATACAAATAATTATCAGGAACCTGTGTTCCATTGCTCCAAGAATTGTATCTTGTTTGTTGCTCATTACTAGGACCTGCACTACTCCCGCCACCACTGGTAAAAGTCTGATTAGCAGGAGCACGTGTCTGTGTTATAGTTCCGCCTTCTATCGTAGGACCTGCAGTTTGTCCAGCAGCCAATGGAGTTGTACTACCATTAGCCGCGTATGTATCAACTTGGGCAGTTGTTGGATTTAATGTTCCAGTCCATGTAACTCCGTTAGTATTAGCAAAGCCACTAGTCATACTGAATAACTGCCCAGTATCGTTATCGTTGCCCACAAAGAAGAAATAGTCGTTGCCCATGTTAATAATGTGCCCTGTACCCATTACGTTTTTCTGCGTTCCGTTAGCTGAGTATTGAATAGCATTGTATGGATTAGTAGCATCACCAGTTAGTACAAACGCAACATAGTCTCCTGCGGTCCAAGTAAGCTGTCCACTCCACCAAGGAATCTTATATACTGTTCCTGGATTTTTGCTATAGATTTGGCAAGTTGCTGTTTGTGTACACGACTGTACGTTCCATTGGCTGTCTGCTATTTGTGCTTGTCCGAACTTTAAGTCTACTAGTCCCGTGGCTTGACTTAAGGTAGCAATGCATAACATTCCAAACAATAATATTAGACGTTTCATTATTTTTGTACAATAGTAATAATAGTATTGTTACCTTGATTAACACGATTCTTAAACTCTAAACTTCCCTGTGTTTGGTATATTGTAGAGTTTTGTGTTAGTGGTGTTGTAACACATTGTATATCACTGCCGTTGTCTCGACATAAACTAACTGTCATGTCGTCCTTGATGGCAACAATGCCGCTGGATTTTTTATAGTCGGGTAATACTGAATCAATTTCGTCTAACATGTTTGCATTTAACCCGTTGCCTATCATATCAAATATACTGGCAAGGAATTGATTGTCTAAAAAGTTTTGTGCTAGTCGATCAACATACATGCTGGCTATTTGCATTTCAAGAGCATTTTCCAACCCTTTTTCTTTTAAAAAGTCAACATCTAGATAACTTTTATTATTTCCCTTTTCACTCTTGCCAGCTTCTTTTAATTCTTTAGGAGGACTAAGCAATAGCATATTACCAATAGCATCTTCTGACAAGTTTAATATCACAGGACGACTTGGAGCAAGACTACGACTGTTTACCTGTGTAGCTTGAAATGCTTGGTTTAGTATAACAATACCAGCATCACTTTCAACTGTAATTTCTCCTACCTTACAGTTTTTTTCAATATCGTCTTTAGTTCTACTCTTGTTACGGTCATCTGGACAACTTGGTAATAATATAATTGTACTTTGTCCTAGTTCATCAACTGAGGCTGTAAAATCAGTACCGCGAACACTAATAGTAGCAGTAGGCGTATTAAGAGCAACGTTTTGTGGACTGTTCTTAGCAATTTGTCCCGAGGCATATCGCACAGTTCCAAGAGCGATTTTAGCACCCAGCTTACCAGCTTTTGATTTAGGGTCGTAAACAAAATCGTCTATAACTAACTTTGAATTCTCGTTAACCTGTACACGAGTATCGTCTTCAAAAGTTATCCCCACTTTGCCTTGTTGTGTCTTGATGGCATCGTTCATTTCCACTCCCGTGCCCTTCGCGCCCGTTAGTGTTTGTTTGTCTCTCTGTATGCTGGGCGGAGTGTTTATCTGTTCGGTCACTTTGCCTATCGCGGCGTGACTGGACGATGTGCCTAGCAACAATGAGCATAGTAGTACTGTCCATATTTTCATTCGTCCCCCCGTTCAAACCACGAATATTTTTGTAGTTCACGCATAATGACATCGCCTGTGGTGTTATTCCACTTTGCTGCTCTTTCTACAAAAATAGACCAATCACGAATGTAGTTTTGATTTCCCTGCATCCATGCTTGGTACATTTTTTGTAATTCGCTTTCAAACACGTTAGTTCTTCTGTAGTATTCTATAAGTGTTAAAACTGCCTGTTATTTTAATGTTAGCAGCATTATCAACACTACCTTGCTGTGTTATACCAACATCGTTGTTAGATCCAGCGATGTCTGCTTTTGCATATTGTCCTATGCTCAATCCACCGCTCTGTACAATACTAGCAATGTTATTTGAACCTAATACTTTATAATCAACAGTATTGTCGCTCACGCCACTTTGGCTCACTGTAGTTTGATTGCCTGAACCATCTAGAACAATTTTAACATCGTTACCATTAGTGCCGCCGCCGCTTTGTGTTACATTGCTAATGTTAGTTGCGCCTGTACTGGTAATATTAACAGTGCCTTTGTTACCAGTTAGATTAAGAATAGTATCGTTTCCGCCTCCTAGTGTCTGGTCCACAACGGCTGTGACATTGTCCGCATCAATATTGGCCACAATACTATTACCACCACCACCGCTAGATCTAACAGTTAGACTATTGTTATTGCCCAACATGTTTATTGTAGCTATAGCATTGCCACCCAGCTGAATAATGTCAATCAAACTACCTGCACTAACACCCTGTCCATTATTATTACTGTTGATAAAACCAACGTTACCACCAACATCAACACTGTAGTTGATATCAATACCTTTACCATTAGTTCCAATTGTGCTATTGGCTCCTAATGTTAGTATGTTGTTTGGCCCAGCTTGGTTTACGGTAACTGTTTGATTATTTCCTACTAGTTTAGAGGGATCAGTATTTGCTCCCGCTGTTCCATTAGTCAATATTCCTTTAACTCTGTTGCCCGACCCGTCTTGAGTCATCGTGATAGTGCTGTTATCGCCGGCTTGGTCGATATAAATGCTATTGTCAGTCGCCCAGCTTATGGCTGAGATACTTAATAGCATTACAGTGAGTAATTTTCTCGACAACCCACTACCGCCTGTCATCATCTTTTTCATTTTGTTCCAGTACTACGATAGTTTAACATAGTACGCTCCTTTGGGATCATTTCCCATTAAATATTTAACTACATCCTTTCAAAAATTATACGTTGCTGTTATTTTTTTTACTGTTAAAAAATCAACACTGTTGGAAAACCAACACCATCATTTTTTATCCTCCAACTTATTAGACTGTATCCAACCACCGCGGTCAGTACCGTCTGCAACCATCACTCTCCACCAACCTTCTGTTCCTGGTTGTCTAATACTCATTACAGTACCTTTAGCAAACCACCACTTTTTAGTACTTGTTTCTTTTTCTTCTGCATATAAAAATGCATTCTCTTTTAATACTTTAAAACCAAATAATGCTCTTGAAGCATCTTGTGACATTTTAGTTTCATTTGGTTTTACGCCTGTCTGCATCTCTGTTACTACTAATCTTTCTTCTTTGGCAGCCTCACTTTTTCCTTGGACTCCTTCAGGTGCTTTTCCGTCATCGGACTGCTGTGGTGCGGATGCGGGTGACTCTTGGATAGGGGTGGGTGCTTGGGGGGTTTGTGTTTGAACCAACTCATCTTTCTTCTCCTCAGGTTTTCTTATTTCTGACGATATTACTGGAGGTTGAACAACAGGTGTAGATGCCGGTGGTGCAATAACTACAGGAATATTAGATTTAAAATCCCAAATGGATTTGCGTTGCCCTTCTTTAATTAATTCCACTACTGCCATTTCAATTGCTGCCTTAACTGCATAAGTTCCCGGTTCGTTAATTGTTAATCCTGCCTCTGCTTCAAATGCCTGTGTGCCTGCATCAAAGAATTTTAATGCTGTTGCTGAATCTGCTGTACTTAATATTGTCTTTTGTACTGTTACCACTGCGAGTACTTTGCCAGTGTTTACACTCACTGCTCTAACACTGATGGTTACAGTATCTTGACTCCATTGTGTCTGTTTACCAATACCAAATATACGCATACCAGCGCCGCCACTGTTCACAGTAGTGTCGTAGCCAACAATGCCGCCTTCGATAATCATTCCAGCAAACTGCATTGGCATTAAGGGTTTGGCATTGTTGCCTTCGTATGCTTCGCGCATCTGACGAATGATTAATCGCTCTTTGGTTAAATTGTCAATGCCCACACGCTCAACAACTTCAAACCATTGTCCTTGACCAACACCCTGTAGTGCTTGTATTAGGAATGTCTCAGCACCCTGTGTAACTGCTGAACTTAAACTGGCCACGTTGGCCTGTGGTCTACGTTGTCCTGTTTTGTCATTAAAACTATAAACTGCTACGCTGATTGGTTTACCAGCTGCCGGAGCAGGTATAAGATCAAATTCTTTTTTTACTCCACGCATGGAAGTTGTAACTGTTGGGTCAGCTTCTGTCAAACCAGTGCTTTGTATCATAGCACATCCGCTTAATAAAGCAACTAAGGATAATGATAATAATGCATGTTTCATATCTTAGTTCCCCGGCATATTAAATGATTCTAACGGAACATAAATTGACGTAGTACTACCACCAGGGTCTTTTACAAGTAATAAAATACAAGTACCATTTGCTGAACCTGTGCAGTTTATAGCGTCACTTACTCTAGACCAACTAATGGTACTGCCTTGGAAAGTTATTGATCCAGTGCAAGTTGAACTTGTGGTAACCGTACAACTGTTGTTAGCAAACATAGCTGTTGCTACATTTTGGCTAATTTGTGCGTAGATACGTGATTCTAAATTGTTTAAAAATTTAGACAAGTTTGTGTTTTTAACGTCACTTGCGGCTTTGTCTAATGCTGATTGAACTTTATCATCGCGGACCTTTTGTCTAGTAGCTTCTTGATTCTCGATAGTCAAGACGTGTGAACTATACCCAACGCCATTAAAACTTGGACTTTTGAATTGATAGTCGCCGAGGGGTGCTGCCGATAACAGCATAGGTGTGATCAGAATTAGTGTTGCCACTAATTTTACTAGTTTATTCATCGCTCGCTCCTAAGATAGTCAGTAACTGACTTCTTATTGTATTTACCTGGAGAGATGCTTAGTTCTAAGCTAGCTTAATGAATTGTGTACTTTAGTATTATGCAATACCAATTTGCGGGCTTGCTTTACCTTGGCTATCTGTAAAATCAATACAAATGTCACCAAATTGTACATGTTGGAATTTTGAGTCGTCAAAAGGAATAATTGCATCGTCTAAATCGTCAGGTCCTGCTAGTACAAAATACGATCCTGTTAGAGGATTAATAACTAATATTTCTCCAACATCGTCTGTTGCTTGATATATTCTATATAACATTTTTGAATATTGCAACACAAACTGATTGTAGTTAATAGTGCCGTCTTGTTCTACACAACTTGGTACCCACTCAGGTGTGTTATAATATGGCAGATACGCATCATCTTTATTCAAACAACTCAATGCAACTGTTTCTAAAAATTCAGTGGTAGCTGCAGGGTCTACTCCGGCAATTTTAGGATTTAAATTGTCGTTTACAAATGTGCCGCCAAAGCTAGTCCATTTGATATAGCCTTGAGATTGCTTTCCTTTTGCGTTGGTTTTGGCGTATACACCAACGTTGTTGTCTGGTATTCCATGTTCTTTTTTAGGAAGTGTCCAGTTAAGATTTGTCTTGCCAGCAACTGTAAGTAATTTTTTTAGAGCTTCGGTATAAACTTTCTTACCTGCAAGCCCTTTTTCCAACGCCTTGGTACCAAGCCTTCCGCCTTTTTTGGCATTTTGACTTGCTTTTAATTCAATCTTTCTTCCACCACCTACATCTAAATCACCTTTGCCGCCTTTGTGTACAGGATTTCCAAGTATTGCAAGACCAAGCTCACCAGGTCCCCAATTGCCTGCGGTAGCACTTGGTTTGGCTAACAAAATATTTCCAAGTCGAGATACTAACTGTCTATCTTTTTTGGTAAGATTTGCCCAAACTGAACCATGTTGACTATCAAGTAATTTGGTAAATTTTAAAGGAGCTTTGGCGCCGGTGCAACGTTGCATAAATTCTATGTATTCTTCTAATACCCGATCTCGATGTTCTCTATTTTCTGCTCCTGCTAAAGGACCTGCAAATATTTCATTGATTAGCTTAGTTAAATCTTTACTCACTTCTTTAGGTTCTTTCAATGATGCAGGTGCTCTTACCGGAGGTTCTTCATCTTCATCTGTTTTGTAGTCACCGGCTGCTATTTGTTTATCATAGCCAGCTTTAATAGCATCTAATGAATTTGTAACTTTATATGCTAAACCTTGGGCTAAAGCTTCTATAGTCTTAAATGCTGTTTTATTTTTGTAAAATTCATCATCAGCACCAGCTTCTCGAGCTTGTATTAGTTGTTCAGGGTGTTTGGCAACTTGTGCTTCTAATCGACGAACTTTTTCCTCCAGTTCCTTGAACTTGACAGGATCAATATTTGAATCTTGTACCTGTTGCGCTTGTTGAATAATTGCTTTTGGAGTTGCTGCTTCTGCTACTAGCTGTTCTTGTTCTTCAGGTGCTAATGCCGGTTGTGCTGGAACTGGAGCCGGTTGTGCTGGAACTGGAGCCGGTTGTGCTTGTGGCTGGCCAAAACTGCTGGAAGCCGATTTTATAATATCTTGTAATGTTTTAAAACATTGATGATAAAGTGAACTCTTTTCATCTAACGAATTCATCAACGCTATGACACGTGTCGTTAGTGTTGATTGTTCCCCTGGAGGAGCAAATTCAAATAAAGGTTTAATAATGTCAATTACACGCATAGTACAATATTTATACTATTTCAGGAAACAAACAATCCTGAATGAAATGTGTTACATCTTCTTCACTTAGCCCTAAACTTACCATGACCTTTGGTGTATGCGGGTTTTGCTTTTGATTAACGCAGTAGTAGTTCTGTGCATCTGTAGTATCTCTGGCAGTTTTGTTAGTTTCATCTACGGTTTCTAAGTAGTGATCCACACCCTGTTTGGCCATGGCAAATATCTGTTCCAATTCAGCAGGTTCACTCACATTACCAGCAGCAACCATGCTAGTACTAAAGATACGTTCTGCCCAGTCCGGGAGTTTACGTTTACGGTTCCAATCTAACTTGTTGGATTCTTCTGCAAACCAATCTAGCATAGGATGTTCAGCGTCGCCAGCTGGACTGTAATCGTAAAAACAGCCAGTTATCTTACGTTTACCAGCAATCACATCAAAGCCAAAAATAGGAGCTGGATTATGTGTGTATGGAAAAACACAACAGTGCATCATCCATAGTCCTTTAGTTTCTCTAGCATCCACAACATCAATGTGTGCTCTACGATAACGACTGCTTTGCCACACTTTGTTGACCCAACCGGGTTGATTAAAACGATCCATTCCTGGTTCGTGTATAATACTACCAGTTGCGTAAAAGCGTGATTCGAAGTATTCTTCGATTTTAATTAATGTATCCCAGACGTCACTCATCGGTAAACTCTACAAATTCCATCATCTGCTCGAATAGCTTGCCAGCAAATTCAAAACACACAATTGCTTCATCTGCAAGGCTGTCGTCTAATTTAGCACGTAGTATATTTTTAATTGTTTCAGGATCGTCACCAAACTGATACATTCTGCCGGATCCTGGCACACGTTTGGCAATCAGTTGGCCGCCTGACAAATCGCCAAAATGTCTAACATACAAATGTGCTAGTAATTTTTTAGGATCGTCTTTGATGCCAAGTATATATTTGATGTATTCATTGACTACTGGACATAGTTGTGCATCGCTTGGATCGTCTCCCCACAGTTCTTGGAAATCTTCTAAAATGGCAGGTGCTCTACGTATTGCAGGATAGTCACTCATAAGTCCGTGCGGCATGGCACATACTTCCAGAATCTCATAGCAAGGATGCTGATTCTTAAGGAATGTGGCATATAGCTTAGGATTAATTTTTCCTGAAAATAATACTTTGACAAATGGCTTGGTCTCTGCCGCTTTGTGTGCTGCATGTGTGAGATCTTTTAAGCTCATTCTTCTTCCAATTTAATTTGTAATGGATGTCCTGATGTACGAGCTTGATTAGTAGCCTCAACTGCTTTGGCTTCTGCAATTTCAAAACTATAGATTCCAGCTATACCGGATCCAGTTTCGTGTACTTGTAGCATGACATCACTAGCTGATTCTGCTGTGTGTTTAAAAACTTCCATTAGAACTGAAATCACAAATTCCATTGGAGTACTATCGTCATTTAGAAAGATTACTTTCCAACGTTTTGGTTCTGTTGCCTTAATTTTAATCTTCTCGTCTAGTTGTATATCGGTAGTTGACATTGTGTTCTCTTATAAGAGGGGGAGTTTTACTCCCCCTAGGTTAATTATTTAATCTCAATTTGTCGTGGCTTTAATGCTTCTGGCACAAGACGTTGAATGTCAATTTGCAACATTCCGTTTTCTACCTTGGCACCCTTAACTTCCATATACTCAGCAAGAGTAAATGTCTGTTCAAAGTCACGAGCTGCCAATCCACGATGTAAATACTCTACCTTACCTTCGTCTGGTCGATGTTTAACGCCGCGGATTGTCAGTTGGTCTTGATCTACTTCTACAGTGACTTCTTCTTTAGAGAAGCCTGCTACAGCAACTTCAATTCCATAACTACCGTCACTATATTTTACAATATTATGTGGAGGATAGTTACCGTTTTGGTGATGCGGTGCAGTAAAGTACCGATCAAATCCTACTAGTGCTTTGCTCAATTGTGCTAGAGCGGCTGTGTCAATTGTTCTTAATTGTGTCATTTTAGATCTCCTTATTAGCAAGAACATGTGTAGGGCCCCGAAGGCACCCTGCGTTACTATTATATTACTCTTTTTTACTAGAGTCAACCTCAGTGAAGCTGGCATCTACCGTTTGTTCAGTTGCTGGATTTGCTTGGGCAGTTGCTTCGGCACTTTCAGCAGCTTGTTTCTTGGCCATTACTGGACCAGCGGCATTGAAAAATGCCTCAACTGATTTCTGGATAGCTTCTTTGTCTTCGCCTGCACAAGCAGTTTCTACTGCTTTACTTGCATCTTCAAACGCAGTACGTTCCTCTTCAGTCAATTGATCTTTGTACGTGTCATAATCTTTCTTGATACTGTGTGTAGTACCTTCGGCATTATTACGTGCTTCAATCAATTCTTTTTGCTGTTTGTCTGAATCAGCGTTTTCTTCAGCTTCACGAACCATGCGTTGGATCTCAGCTTCGGTTAGGCCTGAATCAGATTTGATGGTAATCTTGTTTTCTTTGCCAGTGTTTTTATCTTTGGCACTTACATTAAGAATACCGTTGGCATCTATATCTAGTGTAACTTCAATCTGTGGCATGCCACGCATTGCTGGAGCAATACCCTCCAAATTGAACTCACCTAGCATCTTGTTAAATCTAAACAAGTCACGTTCACCTTGTGCAACTTTGATAGTTACAGCTGGTTGATTGTCTTCTGCTGTTGAGAATGTTTGACTATGTTTAGTTGGAATAGTTGTGTTTTTACTAATCAATTTAGTAAACACTCCGCCCATTGTTTCAATACCCAGTGTTAGTGGAGTAACGTCTAACAACAACACGTCTGTCTTGTCACCTGCTAGTACAGCACCTTGTACTGCCGCACCCGCAGCAACTGCTTCGTCAGGGTTAACGTCTTTACGTGGAGCCTTGCCAAACAGTTTCTCAACTGCTTCTTGTACTTTAGGCATACGTGTTTGTCCACCAACTAGGATAACTTCGTCGATGTCTGCTGATGTTACTTTAGCATCAGCCATAGCAATCTTACATGGCTCAATTGAACGGGCAATTAGTTTTTCAACCATCTGTTCAAACTTGGCACGAGTAATAGTCACATTCAAATGCTTAGGACCTGTTGCATCTGCTGTGATGTATGGCAAGTTAACTGCTGTTTGTTGTGTGCTTGACAATTCAATCTTGGCTTTTTCAGCTGAGTCTTTCAAGCGTTGTAGTGCCAACATGTCTTGTTTAAGATCAATGCCGGTCTCTTTCTTGAACTCTTCAACTAGGTGATCCATAATCACTTGGTCAAAGTCTTCACCGCCTAGGAATGTATCGCCGTTTGTTGACAATACTTCAATTTGCTTGTCGCCGTCAATGTTGGCAATTTCAATAATTGAAATATCAAATGTACCACCACCAAGATCGTAAACAGCAATCTTGCGATCTACTTTGTCTTGTTTGTCTACACCATATGCCAGTGCGGCCGCAGTTGGTTCGTTGATAATACGTAGAACTTCCAAGCCAGCAATACGTCCTGCATCCTTAGTTGCCTGACGTTGACTATCATTAAAGTAAGCAGGTACTGTGATAACAGCCTGTGTTACTTCGTGCCCAAGGTAGTCTTCAGCAGTCTTTTTCATTTTTCTGAGTACTTCAGCACTCACTTGCTGTGGAGCAAGTTTTTCGCCATTGGCTTCAATCCATGCATCTCCATTGTCAGCCTTGACAATGTTGTATGGCATTAGTCCAATATCTTTTTGTACTTCTTTTTCGTCAAACTTACGTCCAATAAGACGCTTGCTTGCGTAGATAGTGTTCTTTGGGTTTGTGACTGCTTGTCGTTTTGCTGTTGCGCCTACTAAGATTTCTTTATCTGTATACGCAATGATTGACGGTGTTGTTCTAGCACCTTCGCTGTTTTCAATTACTTTAGCAATTCCGTTTTCTAAGATTGCTACACAGCTATTTGTTGTACCTAAATCGATACCGATGATTTTACTCATAATTTTCTCCTTTAATTAAGCGAGTAATTTGGGCACCATGCCCGTTGTACTAAACCCTTACGGCGTTTCAGCACGTAAATATTTATCCCTGACAATTTAATTTGCTACGTTTTTGATAATAAATTCCGCTTCTGGAATTCTAGTATGCGTGTTTTTACTACCTAAAACTATTACAATTCTATTGCCAATTTCTGTATCTAGCATTAAAACTATACACCCACCGCTGGCGTTGATATAGCCTGTTTTGCTTACTATAAATTTATGTCTTTTACCTATGATAGGGTTTGTATTATGAAACACAACCCATTTCTTACGTATTTTTATTTTAACTTCACTTGTACTTGCAGATCTAACTATTTCAGGATAAGTGCTGGATATTTGAACTAATTTAATTAATTCTCTAGCTGTGCTAACATTCATAATGCTCAGGCCCGTAGGCTCAACAAAATTAGTATTGGGCATTCCTAATAACTTTGCTTTTAAATTCATTGCTCTAACACAGGCCACACGCCCACCGATATAATTATCGCATAACACTTGCGATGCTCGATTGTCAGACCGAATTAACGCCATGTCTAATAGTTGCTGTCTTGTAAAATCACCTATCTGTTCGTTTAAGTTTTGATGAGCATCAAGTACTATTATCGCAGTCATTAGTTTGCTAATACTGGCAATACTTCTTACTTGATCGGGATTCTCGCCTTGAATGATATTACCATTAGCATCAGCTACTAGCCAACTCTTGGCTGTTACTTTTGGCCAGTCAAAAGCATAACTATGAAAACTAGAAAGCAATCCAATCAAGATTACAAGTTTTCTATAGTTGACCATTGTTTGAGTTTTTCTCTCTTAGCTTCAGCGGCTTGTTCAATGTTAGTCCAACTAACAACATCCATTTCTTGCAGTATGTTTATCATAGCGTACAAGTCACCTAGTTCTTCTTCAAGGTGTTGACGATTAGTTTTAGGCTTGCCGGGCTTGTAGTTGTCAATTCCAAAACGGTGACACTTACTGACAGCTTGAATTACTTCAGCACATTCTTCAGATAGAATGTTCATTACCTCACGTTCTTGATTGTTCATATTACCTCTGATTAGCAAATGGTGCAATATATGTTCCACCGCTTGTGGTGCTGGTACGCAGTGTGTTATAAACATTTTGTATACCAACTGCTTGATTCCATGCATCTTCTAACGCATGGTGAGCTGTAACTGGTGGGCGATGTGGATTGATACCTAGGTCAAATGCTGTGCGTACATCACGCACTTCCCAAAACTTCCAAGGAATAGCACGACCTACTTTTCGGTAAACATGTTCGCAAATGATAATATCAAAACAACTGCCATTTGCCCATACACGTTTTGCACCCCAACAGAATTTGTACAGTTGGGCAAATGCATCTTCTATATCAATTCTTCCTTCAGGATCAAAAGCAGCTTCTTGTGCTTCTTTACTTTGATTGGCCCACCAAGCAATGGTATCATCGTTAGTGGTTAGACCAATACGGTCGCAACTATCAAGATCAACTTTAACATAGAAACTGTCCATGTCAGGTTCTTTTAATTCAGAACCAAAAGGATCAAATCTTACAGCGCCTATTGTTAAAATTGTAGAATCTGGAGTAGTATTAAGTGTCTCCAAATCTATCATTATATCTGTCTTTGCCATTAAGTTCTTTCTTTATTAGTGAACTTATATTATAACAGATAGTTAACACTATGTCAATAGAGTTTTGGTGGTAATTGTTGGTCTCTGAGCTTTTTGCGCCAGCGGGCTTTGGCTGCGCCTTTTTTACGTTTACGCTCAGTCGTTGGTTTTTCATAGAACTCTTTGGCACGTAGCGTGTCTAAAGTTCCAGCGTCTTCCATCTTTCTTTTGAAGCGCCTCAAGGCCTGGTTGATGTTTTCACCGTCCTTGACAGTAACACCAGTTCCTCTACTCTTCTTGTGAATCATTATCGTCTTCCTCTTCTTGGTTTTGAATCTGTTCAACTATCCAATCTAAATTGTATATTCGATTTTTACTTATTAACTTGTATGGAGTTATTTCGTCACTAGTTATATAGTATGCGTTGGGTTGTGCTAACATGAATGTGACAAATTTCTGTGTTATTGAATCACAGTTATCAATATCAACAATAACACAATCTACTTGTATTGCTACACTTAGTAACCAACTTGTATCTATATCTTCGGTATCGTAAATAAAGACGTTTAAATCATCAATGCTTTGGCTTAGAATTGTTTGAAATTGTTGTTTAATATGATTGCTT
>Ga0209191_1000918_pt1 | contig 20561 bp, 49 predicted proteins | sample S_130626_EF_Meta_FD_187320 | JGI IMG/M metagenome (GOLD analysis project Ga0209191, IMG submission 187320) | Freshwater microbial communities from Lake Simoncouche, Canada to study carbon cycling - S_130626_EF_MetaG (SPAdes) (version 2) | ecosystem: Environmental > Aquatic > Freshwater > Lake ...
ACCTAATTGGTAGACCCGCCTCGTGCGACACGCCCAAGGGGGGCGACCCCCAAAGGGTCGATCCCAATAGCTATTAAGAGGGCATTAAGAAATCACTGGAATTTTCACGAAAATTTTTTAAAATTATTTTTCAAAAAATGTCGTACCCTTATGCTAGGATGTAACTACATCAACAGATTGGAAGCCAAATGACCTACTTCAACCGCTACCTAGAAATCGCTAAGAGTGCAACAGCATCCGAGATTGAATTGGCAACACAGTGGTATTGTGACGCAGAACTAATTGCCCACGATGTTACTCGTATTCTAAACGCTCGTGGAATTGTTGCAACACTTGAAACAGGTGCTAGTGTTGTTTCATCATTCTCACCTCGTCAGCGTTGGAATCGCAATGTTGTTCAAGCATTAGACTTTGCACATACAGGACAGGCAACAGGACTAAAGAATAATTTAGTTATGGCACAAAATAGTTTAGTGTTAGGTTTCAATGCACTAAAGGGATTAAAAACAAATGCATTCGCCCGAGCAATCGCTGGTGATGAAAATGCGGTGACAATAGATGTATGGATGTGTTATGCAGGTGGACTAGATACTAATGCACCAAATAAAACACAATACCGCGAAATGTCGCAAGCAGTTATGGATGTTGCTAAAGAGTTACACCTAACACCTCGCACAACTCAAGCACTTATCTGGATAATCTTTAGGGGGTCTGCACACTAATGAAAATTTTTATCTGGATAGTAATAATTCTTTTAATACTCGGTGCGTGTTCGGGTTCATAGCACCGCCCTTCGGGGTCGACCCCCACCCATCTTAATAACATTAAGAGGGCTTTTTAAAATTCACGAGAAAAAATGTCGTACCCTTGTGCTATAGTAAAACTATCAACCTAAAGGAGAAAAATGTTCACTCTAAATAACATCACTAAGACCGCCGACCACTCTGCCTATTTAGTTTCATCAAAGGCTTGCCCAACTTGTGATGATGTAATCACTATTGAGATTGCCCCTGACAAATTATTTTTATACAATCAGGGTGGCTATGCTCAAGATGTTCTTGATGGTTTTGAGCCTGATACTCGTGAGCGTTTTATTACAGGTACTTGCGGTGATTGTTGGAACGCTATGTTTGGACAAGGTGATTTAGATTACCTTATTGACGACTATGCTGAAGCATCACTATTTGGTTGGGAAAACTAAAACCACCAGCCCTTCGGGGCAGGGGGGCGACCCCCCTCACTTAATGACATTAAGAGAGCTTTTTAAATTTCACCAAAAAATGTCGTACCCCTGTGGTATGATGAAATCATAAACCAAAAGGAGAAAAAATGACAGACAAGAAATCACTCGCAGACCTTACCGATGAATTGGTAAATGTTATGTATGAATTGGATAAGGCAAAATACTCACGACCTGAGCGCATACACGGTTGGATTAAAACAAGTTATCTTTTGGCTTTTGGTTTGGACAACAATTTAGGCAAGCGACAACTTGCCAACACTTTACAACGACAAATTGACGAAGCAAGGCAAGAATTGTCAGACCTATGTGCTAAGGTAGAGGTATGAAAAAGTTAATCACCACAACAGCAACACCAGAGCAATTACAAGCACGATTAGAGTTACGCCGTAGCAACGCAAGCGGTGGACACAAAAATAAAAAAGCCTACACTCGCAAAACAAAACATAAAGGAATAGGATACTAATGGGAAATCAAACAGCAATCTCAATCTCAGAAACAGACATCACTTTGGAACAGCAAATTGCTTGGCACTTGCAAGGCAATCACTATCCACCAATTCCAACAACTATGGTTCAGCCTTGTATTGACGCTATTGACGCATACAATGAAGATAACCCTAGTTTAGAAATTGAAATGCCTGAAGGTGTATTCTACAAGGGCAACACCACCGCCCCTGCTTGGGCAATCATTGAACAGCATCACCTAGATGCTTGGTGCTATTCTGAAGACTACATAGATGACGCTTGGCTTGACGAAGATGAGGACTCTGAGTAGTCCTCACCCTTCGGGGTCGACCCCCGCAGCCGATCCTATTACGATAGCTTCAAAAATTGCCTGGAATTTAAGGTGTTTTGGTACCAAAAATGTCAGACCCTTGTGGTAGAGTATCACTATGGAAACAATAAAAAAGATTCTAGATTATTTTGACCAAAATGGTTTTTACCATTCCGACCTAATTGAATACCACATTGGTTGCTGTGAGTGTGAAATTGCTTATGCAAATACACAGCCGACCAAGCACTATGAACACTAAAAATGTCAGACCCCTATGATAAGGTGGAACTATGTTTCAAGATAAAGCAAACTGCCTAAAGGCAGACACCAATCTTTTCTTTTCTGAATTGAAAAGCAAAGTAGCAAAAGCAAAAGAAATCTGTAACTCTTGTTTAGTAATAAATGAGTGTTTACAGTTTTCAATAGACAACAACATTGAACACGGAACTTTTGGTGGACTAACCGAAAGCGAACGAAAGGGATTACTAAATGTGTAAGGTTCACCCAATCATAAATGTAACCGATAGAGATAACCCAACCTGTATGCTATGCGGTGCAAGCGTACCAGAAGCGAGAGATGATTACTAAAATGGAATTTCAAACTAACTTATTTATTCAGTATGACCCACACCCAACAAACTATGCTAACCCCTATGAGTTTACAAATGTTCACCCAGACAATAAATACAAAATTGAAAATGGTATGTTGTCTTTTGAAACTGTAAGCGGTAACGAAATTATTTACATACCAGCCGAAAACATTTTATTTTTTTACACAACTTGCGAAAGGGTTGGTTCATAACCAGCCCTCTCGGGGGGCGACCCCCCGCCCTTCCTTTTACGAAGGGCATAAAATTTCACCGAAAAATAAATAAAAAAAAAATAAAAAAAGTCTTGAAAATGTCAGACCGTTGTGCTAAGATTATACTAATCAACCGAAAGGAAGCAAAAATGGATAAATCATCTATTACAGTAGGCAGTACCCTTACAACTCTAACCTCAAAGGTTACAGGACAGGTAAAGGAAATTGTCAAAAACGCAAATGGCTCTTTGCGTGTTCGTCTTGATGTAAATGGTCAAGACCGTTGGACAACCGTAAAGTAGTCTGATTGTGGGGGTATGGCAAAAAATGTCATACCCCTGTGATAAGATTATTTTACAACCTACCAACAAAAAGGAAAATAAAATGGGATTAGACCAATACCTATCAGCAACCGAATACATTTCCCGATACGATTGGGATAACGACAACGACAACCGCAACGAATTGTTTTACCAGATTGTAGAGCAGTTTGGTGTTTCCGACCAAGTTTCTAAGGATAGTTTTGGCGGAATAAACATTGACTTCCCTATGGGTTATTGGCGTAAGTCAAATCAAATCCATAATTGGTTTGTGGAAACCATTGGTAATGGTGTAGACGAGTGTCAGAAAATGTTTGTCAATCGTGAAAACCTAGAGGAATTGAAATCTTTGTGTGAGCAGGTTCTCGCAGATAATTCTTTAGCATCAGAACTTTTGCCAACAGCATCAGGTTTCTTTTTTGGTTCAACCGAATTTGACGAATACTATTTCGCAGACTTAAAGCACACGGTTGAAACGATTGACCGTTGCCTTGCTTCTAAGTTTGATTACTTTGAGTATCAGGCTTCTTGGTAAAGCCACCGCCCCCATCGTCTATTGGTTAGGATTTCACGCTTTCATCGTGAAGGACAGGGTTCAATTCCCTGTGGGGGTACTAAGGTCTCATAGCATAATTGGTTAATGCACCACCCTGTCACGGTGGAGAGTGCGGGTTCGAATCCCGCTGGGATCGCCAAAGCTGGGGGGCGACCCCTCACCCTTATATTTACGAAGCTTCCAAAAATTCACCGAAAAAAGTCTTGAAAATGTCGGTGGTATGTGATAGAGTTTCACTATGAGTTACATTAAACGCCTACTAGAGGAAATTGAGGAACTACCTGTGTCTTTTAAGATTACAACCGCTATTGAAACAACCTATGATGAACTTGACATTATCCGAGAAATGCTTGCCACAGGTGAGTATGGATTTGGTTTGTCAGACATTACAACCGAAGCAGTTATTGACTTTATTGGTCGCCTAGAGTTTGGTTCTGATGTTATGTATAACAACACAACACACACAACATTCGCTAAGGCTGTTACATACCGTATCTATGATGAAAACGGTTCAGGTGATTTCTTTAACCGTTCGTTTGACGGTGTATCAGAAAACATTAGAAACGCACAAAATGGAACAGACCCAGAAGCATTAAAGAAACTTCTTGGTGGATACTTTGAGGGGGAATAATGAGAGCAACAATCAGTCGTCAATACCGAGAGGGTAATTGGTCAATTTATTCAGAGGACATAGACCACCATTGGGAAAGGTTTTTAGAAGTTTGCCCATTTGAGTTTGATAAAGAAATCGCTTTGCACCGTTGGTATGCTGAGGGATTTATTCAGGCACTATTTGGTAGTGGTGCTCAATTAAGCATAGAATGGCAAAATAATTAAAAAAAAGTCTTGAAAATGTCAGACCTATCTGATAAGATAATCTTATAAACCTACCGAAAGAGAGAAAATAATGGGTGCTAGAGTACACTTTTTATTCAATGACGGAACTGATAATTCCGTAGTGCTTTATTCACATTGGGGCGAGGATAGTTGGCAACAAGACTTAGCCAAAGCAATTCGTCACGCACAACCACGCTTGGGTGATACATCATACTTTACTCGTATGGTTATTTCACACCTTATTCAGAACGAACTACTTGATGAAACAGGCTATGGTATTTATGCCATAGACCCAAGAGCAGCCAACGCAGTAATTTCTGATGAATTAGTTGAGATTGACTTAGTAAAAGAAACTGTAAATGGTTATTCATTTGACAGTATGATGATTTGGCAGGAAGCGTAATGACACATTATTTCGCAACAGACGGAAACTATGGTGACGGTACAGGTATGATTATGCTAGTCACCGATAATTGGACAGAAGAAATGTGGGAACTAATTGCTAGTGTTACTGATAGCAATCGCATCATTGTTGCTCATAGGTTTGCTCACGGCTATACAGTAGATGAAATAGAAAAGGAATTATTTAATGGATAAAGCAGTTTATGAATTACTAGCAGAGTGGTATCCAGATGGTGTATTCACAGAAGATGAACTTTGGGAAGTGATTGCCGAAGTTGATGGTCATAAACAAGATTACTATGCAGATGGTGATTTGACCGAGTGGCTTTAAGCCACCCCTTCGGGGTCGACCCCCCTAGCTCTCATTTACGAGAGATCTAAAAATTCACCGAAAAAAGTCTTGTTTTTGTCGTACCTATGGTGTATAGTAGTATTTGTATGTGGGGCTAATACCACTAGACGGTACGAGAAAATGGTTGAAATTCTAGAACTAAAGACCAGTTCCCCACATACTAACAACCTACTGCAAAGGAATAGAAATGTCAGAACAATGTACCGAGTGTGGAAACACTTACCGCTCACAAATAGTGTGGAAATCAGAACTACCTAATTTTATGGTAGAGGACTTAACCCCAGAACAATTAGCAAATCTAATAGATTGTTTAGATGAAGCGGTTGAAATTGTCGCAACAGATTTTGGTGTTGGTCAGTAATGATAGATTGGGAAGCCATTATAGATTGGGAAGCAGTAGATAGTCTGTCACCCGAAGCAACCAAGCAGTTACTAAAAATGTTAGAGGAAGCAGGTTACTAATGCCTAAGTATTTATTTGTATCTAAACGAACTACCGATTTTGAGGACATTGTGGAAGCAGACACACAAGATGAAGCGGTAAAGATTTTTGAGGAACTTATCGCTGATGAAATGAACATAGTAGACCAGTATTTTCAGTATGGCACTTATGGATTGGAAGTAGACTAATGCAGTATCATTATGTAGTTATGTATGATGAAGATACAGATAAGTTTGAGATAGATGTTGATACCACTTTCACATTATTTCAAGACGGTGTTGCCTTTGACCTTACTCATCAAGAATGGCATTTGAATGATGAACTTATGGAAGCAGATTATTTAGACTATGGACAAATGCTACACGATAAGTTGGGTGCATAATGTCTAACTATGAAGATGGGTTTCAAGATGGTATCCGCCACCATAAAGATGAATTGTTAGCGTGGGCAGATACCTTTGAGGATTTTGAGAACTACCAGCATTTTTATGAATTGCTAATTGAAAAGTTGGAGCAGTGAAATATTTTATTTGGATAATTTTTATCTTATTATTTCTTGGTGGGCTGAGTAGTAAACTCTAGCCCATCGGGGGTCGACCCCCCGCAGCTCTATTTACGATAGATCTAAAAATTCACGAAAGTTTCCTGAAATAAACCTTGATTATTGTCGTACCCTTGTGCTATGATTAGTTTATCAAACAAACGAAAGGAAATAAAATGGCGATTGACCAGATTGAAATCATCAACGGTAAGGCTTCTTACGCTTCTTTGCGTACACCTGCCTACCACCAACTTGGAACTGTTTTCCAAGATGAAGTTACAACTTCAGAAATGCTATCTTTAGCAAACCTAGATAATTGGAATGTTCACCTAGAGGACATTCCGCTACCCGATAACTATTCATCAACAACTAATAACTTTCTAGTTGTGCGTGACCACCCAGAGGACAAGCACCCAGATGTTTTGTCTGTTGTTGGACAGCGTTACAAGACTTTGCAAAACGAGGAATTGTTTGCTTTCGGTGACAACCTGCTTGACGGTGGTCGTTGGGAAGTTGCTGGCTCATTGAAAAATGGTCGTGTTGTCTTTGGTGCATTAGCCCTAGAGCGTGAAACCGTACTTGACCCAAATGGTGTTCGTGATGTTATCAAGAATTACCTTGCTATCTCTACTAGCCACGATGGTTCTAGTGCTGTTCAGGCAACAGTTACACCAATTCGTTTGACCTGTATGAATACTCACACCGCCGTATTCCGTAAGGGTGCTAATCAGTCATTCAAGTTGCGACACACACAGTCTATTGACGGTAGAGTTGCACAGGCTCGCGAAGCATTAGGTTTGGCTAACAAGTACCTTGATGAGTTTGACAAACTTGCACACGCTATGATTGAAACTGAAATCAGCAAAGCACAGTTTGACCAGATTGTTTCTCTTGCATACCCAATGCCAGAAGCAGACAAAAAGGGTGCTATGAAAAAGTGGGAAAATAAACTTGACCTACTTGAGGAAATCTATGTTGGCGATACCAACGGTATGATTGCTGGCAACGCTTGGGGTGCTTACAATGCACTTACAGAACGCCTTGATTGGTTCAGAACTTCTCGCGGTAATGACGAAAGTCTACTTATGGGTACGGCAGGTTTTGACCCTGTTGTGAACGCAGAGAAAAATAAACTATTGTCAATCGTAACTGAAGTGGCTGGGGTATAACCCCCAGCCCTTCGGGGTTTTCAGCCCTTCGGGGTCGACCCCCCGATCCCCTATTTACGAAGCTCCCAAAAATTCACTGAAAAAAACTATTGTTTTTGTCTGACCCCTGTGCTAAGATGTACTTATCAACCTACCGAAAGGAATACAAATGCCAAACTGGTGTTTCAATTCAGTTATCGTATCCGCTAAGACCGAAGCAGAACTTACAGAGTTTCTAGATTTCTGCGACCAGACACATACCTCACACCATAAAAACTGGGACGGTGAAGTAGAAGTAGATGAAAATGCTAAGGGTGTTTTCTGGAACTTTGTTACCCCTACCGACCTTGTTTCGTATTGGGGTAATGACACTATGAAGCCACGACCAGAGGGTACAGACTTTATGACCAACTTTGTAAATGAAATGCAAAATGGTATGGACTGGTATCATTGGAATGTTCGTAACTGGGGTACTAAGTGGGACATACACCTAGAGCGTGATTACATTACTGTTATTCATAATGAAAAAAATGACAACTATTATTTTAACTGGAACTTTGATACTGCTTGGTCGCCAGCCGTAGAAGTGTATGAAGTTATGGCAAAGCGTTTCCCTAATCTTGAGTTTGACTTTGAGATTACAGAGGAAGCCAACTTTTATCTAGGCAAACTAAACTATGCAGGTGGTGAACTTGTATCACAGAATTGGGTAGATGACCCATCACACGCAGACTTTATGGAGTTTGACCTACCTTGTTCACATTGTAACTGGGGTGAAGATGTGTTTGATTTATCAGTAACAGACATTGACGAACTTGAAGAGCAACTCGGTTACTACTATGACGATTGCCCACCAGCCCAGCAACTCAAAGATAGAATTGCTGAATTAAGTATTGACAATCCTAGTGAAGATGTGCTAGAATTGTCACTATCAACCACTACCCAAAAGGAAAACTAAGATGACAGAAATGCAATCATTCCCAAGCCAACCATTAGAACCAGAATTGGTGTATGACCCATACGCCAAGATTGTTGTAAATGTTAGCCCAAGTTACTCAAGTGTAACTCCAGAAGTTTTGGAAGCACATCAGGTAACTTCGCTAAAGAACAATGAAGAAATACGCAAACAGCGTATCATAAAAACAAATGGTCAGATTGACAATGTTCGTGAGTATCTACTTGAAAACTATGATGAACTTGACAATCACGCAGACGAGATTGCTCGCTTGCTTGACATTGAACTTACCAACGAAGTCACCGTTGATGTAAATGTAACTTTCTCGGTTACAATGACACTACCAATGGGTACTGATGCAAATGATGTAGAGGGTCACGATTTCTCGTTTGATGTTATTAGCGAAAACTCAGACTACGAAATTCAAGACTACGATACTTGCACAATCTATTGTACCGAGGGCTAATTCTGCGGGTAGGTAGAAAAGATGTGGCAAGGGATAACCACATAAACAAAAACCCTTTTTTTAAGGAATAGCCCACTTCGGTGGGCTTTTTCTTTGCCCGAGGGGGCGACCCCCAAAGCTGCCTATTTACGAAGGATCAAAAAATTCACGGAAATCTAGGTCGACCCTAAAAAGTACCTATTTACGAAGAGGTTAAAAATTCACGGAAAAAACCCTTGAAAAATGTCGGTGTAGTGTGGTAGGATTTGTGTATCAACCAAACAAGGAGAAAAAATGGCAGAATATCAGGTCATTGTTTATGGCTGGATTACCGCAGATAACCTACAAGAAGCCGAAGAGATGTATGCAGATAATCAGTGGTTTATTGACTATCATGTATTAGAAGATGAAAATGGACAACAGTTTGACCAGAACGATATTGAGGAGTTAGCAAATGCAACAAGTGGCTCTAACTAAAAACTATTATATAACTGTATCTAGTAATAGTAGTATTGTTATAAGTGAAGAAGAATATGACCAGTATCTTCTTGACAATCCCGCCGATGGTGTGGTAGACTACGAAGATATGTTTGACTACTTTGAGGCAAAGGGTCACAATGTAAGTACAGATGAAGAAGCAATCGACTATGAAAATAATGGAGTAGAAATTGAGTTCCTATAAAGTAACCTTTATCGCAGACTATTTTGTCTTATCTACAACCGTAGATGTAGACAGTATCGAGTTAGTAAATCCTAATTCAAGGGGTTCACTAAGCGATACCATTTATGAAGAGCAAATCATTGAACGCAAAGCAAATGATTTTCTAAAAGATTGGTGTGGTTTTGCCCCACTAGAATTTGTTTATTCAACCGAGATAGAGGAAGTATCTTATGCCTAATTACAATGTAGAAGTAACTGTTAATTTTATGTATGAAGTAGAAGCCGACAGCCCCCAAGAAGCAGAAGTACAAGGCTGGAATTGGGAAGATTACAATATGTTTGGTGAAGTCTATTCAATAGATGTATCAGAGATTGGAGAAGATGAAGATGAGTAAATCAATCGATCCCGACCTAAGATTGCTAGAACGAATTGCAGAAAAATTAGCAGAAGACTTAGTACAAATGCATAAGGATACTGCTATTGAATTGCAGTATTGGGAACACGGTCTACGCCTTGTAGATTATTTTTATAACACCTATTCGTCAGTAGAGATTGGAAAGAAGAAAATACGATGACACTAGAAGACCTAAGAGAACAACTACAAGAGAATTTAATTAGTTATATGGATACTGTTCAATCACAGTACCTAGATATAGATAGACAATGGGTCTATGATGATTTATGTCAGGTTATTGTAGACACCTTTAATGAAGCTTTTTTCGCACACCCCCCAAGTACTCTTAAAGCACAAATCCAATAAGGAGATTAAATAATGTATGATGAACTAAAGGATAATATTTATAGTGGTATAGCCAAATATCTAGATAGTATAGATATTGGTCAAGATGAGTCAGCGATTGATAAACTTGTCTTTGATATATGTGATGTTATTGATGAAGCTTTTGAGTGGTATTTCTTTGCAAGTTCCCCACTTAACCTTGACAATAACCCCCAAATCTGATAGGATTTCCCTATGAAACTAATTAGACAACTTACACGCACACAAGACATTTGGCAGGAAGTAATCGTGCCAGATAGTCTTTTAGACGAACTACCCAACCTAAATGCTGAAACACTATCTAGTCTTGATTGGCTAGAGTGGACAGAAGTTTGGGAAACTATTGAGTTTGCACAAGAACCTGTTGAGATAACAGAAAAACTCAATGATGTATTTGATGTAGATGTTTACGACTACGGATTTTTGGAGAACTAATGCAAAAGATATATGACCTAAATAATTTATCAGATAATCAGATTGGTTGCTGGATTGACGGCACTAATATGAGTGGTAAAGAATTAGATATTCAGATTGTTGAAACCGCCCTACACTTTGGTATGCCATTAAATGTAGAAGATTGGAAAGAACTAAAAAACCAATTAGACGACTATCCTGGTGATGAGTTAATCCTTGAAGATTTACAAGGTGTTGCGGAGTGGGCATATGATTGGTTTAATATAAAGGTAGAAGATACAGGCTACTACTTTGAAATAGATGCAAATTGCCTTTTCCTTACCCACGAAGATTTGGAGTTAATCAATGACTAAACAAGAGTTACAAGATAAGATAGATAAGATAAACATAGATATTGCATATGCTGAAGATACGGCGGAGTGGAATAGTTTATGTCAAACTAGAGCAAACTACCTAGATGAATTGGAAGAATTGGAGTGGTTAGAAAATGAATAAAGATGAATTAATCGAACATATGTTTAAGACCCTAGCAGAAGTTGAAGAGCAAGATTCCAATAATTGGGATAGGCTTTTAGAAGCTGGGGATTACCAAGAGATAGACCTTGACAAGGCTTGGCATAACGGCTATGCTAGTGCTATATCAACAGTAAGGAATATGTTAAATGACAAATAAAGTAATCAGAGATGATGTAACTATTACCTATGAAGAGGTAATTCCAGAAGATAAGCAACAGGCAGAGTTTTATGTCTATGATAATGATATGCAGACTTATGCTGTATTAGAGTATAAGGACCGTGTACTTGATGTTGCTCGTAATGGGCAGATGTATATTTCGATCCCGTCCGAAGATTTAGAAACAGGCGAGTGGGTAGAGCATGAAATCAATATCTGTCGCTATTCAGACGACCTAGAGCGGTTTGCAGAAACAGACCAGGAATTATATGATTTGATTCACCTATGGTCGGTAGAGCGTGAGTATGAGATTTATCATAATAACCCTTGGTGGGAAGTATGGAACGATGATGTTCTGCCTGAAGGTGCGGTAATGGATAGTTTCTATGAGGCTATTGATTGGGCTATTGAGTTTATCAAAGATGATAGTAATTGGGAGTCGTAACATCTTGACAACCACCCACATTTTTGATACAATAGACCTAAAGGATAACTATGAATTGGATTGCACGACATAGACAAAAAGCAAAGAAACTCTCGGACATTTTTTCAGATACACGCATTAGTGCTTTGTTGCTCGCAAGGGCTACAAATGACGAAATGAATTGGCAAGCAAAAGCCAATGCGTATGAGTGGGTAAATGGTATGCAAATACTTGACGGCTTAGGCGAACCTACTGAATACAATGATGACGGTACTGTAAAACTGCCAGATTTTCCTGTTTAACCTAAAATCCCCTGCTAAAAGCTATTGACTTTTGGCAGGGGTAGGGTCGACCCCTTAAAAAACTGAATAGACATTACGAGAGCCTTTAAAAAATCACGGGAAGTTGGAGAAAAATGGATCAAGATAAGACATACACTGATGGATTAGTATATGCATATAAGCAAATGGAAAGATATACTCAAGCTGGTGTATATGTTATACCTGTTACTGGTATTATGAATAATATTCTTAATGAAATCCGATCTCAATCTAAATTAGATTTGTCACACATTGAGATAGATGAACCTTTGTGGTATCGACCCCATAATTAATCTATTAGACATTACGAAGAGCATAAAAATTCGCGGGGATTTAGGAAAATACCTTGACATTCAATACTATATATGTATAGGTAATAAGAAAGCATATGAAATCATATAGAATTAGATTAAAACCCCGCATTTTTACACAGTTTTCTATCATTTATGATAGTTTTATCTGTGTTTTCTATGCATTTTGTATGCATATTTGCACACATTTGTCAAGAGATATTTGGTATGGGATTACGATGAAGCTCTAAATTTCACAGGATATGTGGATATATGTGGAGCATAGGGGATTACGGTGGAGTTTTTTGGATCACACAATTACTCATACAAATCAAAAATATCTGTCTATGTCTATATAAACTATTAGATAAATGTCTATTGGGTATAAACTGTGGATAACTTGTGTATATCTGTGGATAACTTTGGCGGAACAATACACTAGACAATCAGCATATACTCTGATATAATTTGTTTATGACTATTGTACAAACAGCAAGAAAAGAACTTGATGACTATATAAAGGAAAACAATCTTGTATTATCCTCTAAAGAATATGAAGAGATGTTTATTAATCTCTATGGGAAGTATATAGATCGTCTTCTGACTAACCCGCCAAAATCTAAGAGAAAGAATGGACTACGTTGAGCGATAAAGCTATAAGAAAGTTAGCCCTTGAATGGTTATCTCACCCTACTACTGAAATATACGGTAAACAATTAATGTGGGCTTTTACAGAAGTACCTACACTATGGGAAAAGTTTGAAAAAGAGGAAGAAATGGAAAAATTACAAGAATTAAAAGAAGCCATATATAAGCTTCATTATAAGGTAGAACATATATATGATAAGCAGTCTTGTTGTCAATGTGGTCAGCAATATCCTTGTGCTACCCTCCGTTTGTTGGATAAACATTAATGAATATTAAAGAGTTTTTAGAGATTATGGGTAAGTCTATTCCTGGTATAGAAACAGAGATGGGTAGGCAGTTAACTCCAGAGGAAACCCGCCAAATTATTAGAGGTGCTATTACTAAATGGAATCTAACCAATCCAGATGAATGGTTAGTTATACCTGCGGAGTTTACCGATGATAAAGTGTGATGTTTGTAGCAAGAAAATAGATATCTGGTTTCCAGATAAAGGTATAAATAAATGTGACAAATGCCACATTACAGGAGCGAAATGATGCTAATTATAGAATCTTTAGTGCTATTCTTTGTAGCACTTAATTGTGTATATAATATCAAAAAGTATTACGAGGACAAGAAAAAATGACGGTAATTGTAGGACTATTAGATAATGGTGTTGTTCATCTATGTGCCGATAGAGGTATATCAGATGACGATATCATTGTTTCTATGTCTGCTCCTAAGATCCGTCAAAATGGTGCATATATCATTGGGTATGCCGATTGTCCTGGAACAGGACAGTTATTGCATCATATGACACTACCTACTCCACCTAAAAGAAATACAGAAAAGTTTATGAAAACTACCTTTGTAACTGCGGTACGCAAAGCATTGGTAGATTCAGGTGTGGATTTAAAAGAAAATGCTCACGCTTCATTTTTAATTGGAGTGTCTTCAGAGCTTTATTTAATGGATACTTCAGATTGGCAAGTATTGCCTTTGGAGTATATGGCTATTGGTTCGGGGGCATCTATTGCTATGGGATCATTGTATACCACCGCCGTATGGAAATCAGCCGAAAAGAGAGTTAAGACAGCAGTTTCTGCTGCTATAGAACTGTCTCCTGGCTGTAGAGGTCCATTGGATTATCTGGCGGTTTAGTTCTTTCTCGCCGAAAACGCCGTTATTTGCGTAGTTTAAGTAGGGCAGCTAGGTCTTTAACCTTAGTGCCACCATCGTACTTCCAAGCATATCCTTCAGCAATCATTTGCTCATTAAGGGACTTGGCATCTGTGCCAATGAATAACCAACCTAAGATTCTTCCATACTTTTCAGAACTATCTGATTTTTCAGTTTGGATTACGATATGAGTAGCACCTTCAAGTTTGTGCTTTAGATAATCTTTTGCTTCTAGTCCGAGTTTTTTCTCTGCTAGATCTTTTGTTCTTGATTCTGGCGTGTCTATTCCTGCGAGTCTGACTCGTGACGTAAATGAGATATCAAATCCAAGATCAATTTCCACATCAATGGTGTCTCCGTCAACAACTTCCAAAACTCTCTTTACTGTATATTCGTACATACTTAAGTGTACCACAGAGATGCTTTAAAAGCCCCCCAGAGCAAATCTGAGAGGCTTTAAGCTATTTAGGGGGTATATTCTATACCCTACTTTTACACTTTATTTAATTAACTTATTATTCATTCCAAAAAATACCTTTTCTAGAAAAATTTTGATCGTGAAAGTTATATTTCCAAGTAATATCATTTATTTTCTTAAAACTATAACCAGCAGATGCAAGTTTCTTCCACATTAAATAATCACACTCTTGTACAGGATCAAAGCCACCTACATTAATCATAGCCTCTGTTCTAACAAGTGCTGTAATTGGAACAATACAATGCTCCTGTAATAATTCTTGAGAAAACTCTTGAGCGTATTGAATAGCATTTATTGGATCTTCTAAAGTACCATTACTAAAAATAACATCATAATCGGAGCAGTACTCGGAAAGCTTACTTAAATGATCTGGGTATAGAATATCATCATCATCAAGAAAGCATACCCATTCAGTGGTAACTGAGTTTAATAATTGATTATAGGTCCAGTGATTACCCTTATGGTTTGTGTCTACCACTATCTTATGTGCTACTGGTTTTAGTTCTTGGTTAGCCACCGACTCTATAGCATTTATTAACATTTCTTTACGTCTTGGAATGCTTGCTGTTAATACTGTTATGTTCATTAAACTATTCCTTCTAATGCCATCTTAATTCCTTGCTCTAAACTAATTTTTGGTGTATAAAAACTAAGCATTTTAGTTGGATCTGCAACACGATATGTAACTCCGACTGGAGCAGTTTTAATATAATTAAATTCTGGACTATAATTATTAAGATTAGAAACTGTTGATGCTAATTCTCTAAATGTAGTGGCTATGCCAGAGCCTAGATTAATTGGACCAATAATATCTAACTCAATAGCCTTGTCTACCGCATCTACAATATCTTGCATATGTATAAAGTCTCTAACCTGATACCCATCTCCCCAAATATCAAACGGATTATCTTTCCTTAATGCTCTTGCAATGTAAGATGGGAATGGATAGTCAAGGTCTTGGTCCGTACCGTACCCTGAAAATGGACGGAATATGTGTGTGCGAATACCTGCCTCTTGTGCAAACCTAGCAAGATATTCTCCTGTAAGTTTTGCCCAACCATAAGTTAAGTCTGGATTTGATATAGCGTGTAAGTCTAGCATCTGCTCTGAAAGTCTTGATGGATTTGCACCAGTTTGGAACTTTGTTGGATAGGCAGCAGAAGAACTAAAATAAACAATTCTTCCTGGTCTTGTACGCATAGCCCAGTTAAACATCTCTGCATCGATAGATAGGTCTGTTGCTACAGAAAGCGGATTACCTTCAATAGTTATCCTGCCACCAACAATAGCAGCAAGATGAATTACCATATCAAAATATGAGTTATCATCTTTAAAGAAATCACGACAGTCATTACCTTCTTTAAGGTCAATACCTACAATGTCGTGATCTTTATACTTACGCATAAAGTATCCACCAACAAAACCTTTATGTCCAGTAATTAAAATTCTCATATTTTTTTTATTTTTTCTAAATCTAACTCAAACTGATTGTTTATATAATCTGAAAATGCAACTTGGTCGGCACTATACATTGATGGATCATTAACCTCTGAATATAATTCATCAACTTCTGACTTACCAAGAGTATAATGCATATGTTCAATAATTACATCTGGATGATAGTAGATTGCATCAAGTTTTTTTCCAAGTAATAGCCAAAAGTCATCAAGGTATAGGTGTTTTTGATTAGGTGGAGCCATATATCCTATTGCACTAATAATATTAGAAGATATCATTACTGATGTAGGAAGATTTTCTTTTTGAAAAAGATCATTTCCATAAGCTAATCCTTTATTTCCAATGCTAGAAGATAAAGTTACATCCCAATCTTTTGTTCTAATTCTATGATCGTCTCCCATAAAAACAATATAATCATAGTCTTTTAAATATTTTAGTGCTACATAATTTAATGTACCGTTCATTCCCATTCTAGGGTTAACTTCATACAACACTCCATCAATTCTTGGATAGTTATCTGCATCATCTTCATCTATTGCAAACATTAAATCTGTTATAGACGAGTTTTCTATAAAAGATTTATAAAAATCAAGCGAGGCTTTTGATCTACTTCTAGTTGGTACAATTAATAATACTTTATTCATTTGTCTCCTTTATACATAATAAAATCTGTGACCATTCAGTAAGCTTTGTATCTATAACTTTATATCCATTATTTTCTATAAGTTCTTTGTATCCTTCAACATCCCAAGCCCAAAGATGATATTCATAATGAGATTCATCGTTTTCTATATATGGACTAGATGCAATTAAGAACTTTGAAGGTAAGTTTTTTATAGTTTTATGGGGGTCTTCTAGATGCTCTAACACTTCTGTCATAACTGCAATATCAGCATATTCTATATCGTTATTTTTAAAATCAGTATACCGAGCATCCACAAGTCTTACATTTTTAGCATAGTCAATATTTGTTGGCATAAGGTCGTAGCCCCAAGACTTATAAGGTTCATCTTTAATTAAATATAATAAACCACCATCACCACAACCTAAGTCTACTATGGTTTTGCCACCCATATTTATAGCTTTTAATACAAAGTCTTTAGTAATTAATAATCTTTCAATGTGTGTTGATTCTTCTAAATGATGAGCAGACTCTCTATCTTTATACCAATCACTACTTACAAAATCAATATTTTCTTTATTGAATAACTTCCATTCCATTACTACTCCTCTATAAAGTCTTGGTCAATACCTAGTTCAGAATATAAGATAAACTCATCATTCATTACAACTTCATCATAAATTAAACCTTCATAAAAAAACTTAACTCTTGATGTATATGCTCCAAAGTTAACAAGTTCAGCAGTTACCTGCTCTTCAATCATCCAAACTAATTTGTGATTCATTAACGATAGCCTCTTGGTGGATCACCCTTAGCACCGTCAAAATGGAACTCAAATCCAAGTGATTCGGCAATCATTCTAAGCTGATGCAAGTATTCCATAACACTTACCCGCTGTCCATCACCCATAGACATAATTTCATTCTCATATGTTCTTACGGCAAGATAAGATGGAAACTCCACAAAATCAACAGTCATCTTTGCATATGGTTGTTTTACAGACTTTAATGCTGCCAGAAGCTCTGGGGTATACTTAGTCACTTATTGCTCCCAATATCTCTTTCCAAACATCCATAGTTTTGTGTGCATTTTTAAGTTGATTGATTTCTCCATCTACTAAGTATACACCACCCCAGACTCCCCATTCAGAGTTTGTTGCACCGTGATTAAAGCAATCTTTGATTACAGGGCATTGAAGGCATACATTAGTATCTACTACTTTAGCAAGATTGGGGTCTTCTTCATATTTGTCAAAGAACATCTCTACATCCATAGATCTACATTTGCCTTTGACTATCCATTCATCTTCTAGCATATTTTTTGGGGACCTTCCAGCCCTGCTCTGTTAGAGCAAATACATTCTTGTATCCCCATTTGCCATTATGAAATGCACCCTGCGGTGAGTAGTAAGCATCAGAGGCTGGTTTAAACTCAACAATGTTCCAACCTTCCCAGAATAGGGACTTATTAGTATCTACGATTTTATTAGCGTAGTTTTCATTTGTAATAAACATTACTATCTTTCTGTTTAAAGGAAAACCCTTATGGCTTTCTCGTTAATATATTATACCTTTAGACTAATTAAATGTCAAGGATTTTATACATATGAAGGATACCATTTTGTTGTTGTGGCATCATATGTCATAGTCAGTGTTCTACTGACTACTGCTGTTGATGCTAAAGCAATGTTTCCTGCGGTTGTAGTTGTAAATATACCTGTAGGGATTAACATTATTTGTCCACCAGTTAATGATATTGGGGATGGAGCAGTAATTGTTGCAATAGCAGCAGTTCCAGAAATAAATACAATAGGTGTGGTCGGAGCAATAGTAGTTGCGCTTGCAATAGTTGGAGCAACAGCACCTGTTGCTGTTAAACCTTTTGCAATTATGTTATTATTAATTGTTGTTGTTCCTGTTGCTGCACCAATAGCTATTGCTGTAGCAGCACCAAATGCATTTACGGTTAAAAGATTAGTATTAAATAATGTAAGTGTACCTGTAGACGTTGATGAAATAGTTGGAGAAGCACCATTTATATTTAATGTTGTTGCTCCAGAAAAAGTTATGGTGCTATTTCTTATAGTTGTTGTACCTGAACCACTTGCACCCATAGTAACTGAAGCAGCACCAAAAGCATTTACTGTTGTTTGGCTAGAATTAAAAATGCTCATAGTTGCTACGTTGCCACTGAAAGTTGCTGCGTTCATTGTTACTGTTGTTGTTGATGCTGATGAACCAATATTAATAGTTGTTGTTGATCCAGATGCTCCACCAGTAGCAAAGTTAATTGATTTAGTGCTTCCGCTTGCTGTTGCATTTGCACTATAGTTATGAGTTATTGAACCTGTTGGAGTTCCACCAATAGTTAATGTAGTTGCTGCACCACCAATAGATAAACTTGTTGTAACTGTATTAAAAGCTGAAAATGTTGCATCTCCAACAATACTTGTAGTAACTGTTGGAGTAGTTAAAGCTGGTGATGTTGCTAACACAACATCTCCTGTACCAGTATATGTACTAAAATCAGTAATGCCATATTCCCAATCAGCAGCGGTTGTTAGTGTTGTTCCAATACAAGTTACCATAGCAGTAGTTCCAGGAATAACAGTAATAATCGCATTTAATCCAGAAGATTGAATTGAAACGTTTCCTGTACTATTATTTACAATATGGAATGTCCATCCAGTACCCAATGTACTTGTTACTGGCAATACAACAGTTTGTGTTAATGTTCCAGTAAATTGTTGATAATAAGAACTTGTATTTGTCAAGGTTGTTGTTCCACCTGCGGTTGCAGTAGAAGTATAGCCCATCAAACCAGCCATAGTTTTATTTGGATTTGCAAAGATAATTGACCCAGTAGCATTTCCAAGCGTAAGAGATGTTGTGGCATTTTCTCCAACAACTAAAGCAAGACCTGTTCCAGATAAAATATTACTATTATTAATTTTAAATACTTTACCTGTTGCAATATTCCAGTTTTCCGATGAAGTCCAGTTAGAGTTTGTGCTATCCCATAAAATAGTTTTATCTGTTGTACCTTTAAGAGTTATACCACCGCCGTTGGCAGTAGTGTCATTTGCTGCTTGTCCAAGAATGTTAGTTACCGTTCCTGCGGTAAATGTTAGCGTAGAACTAATTGTAATAGATGTAGCACTTGCAACAGAAACAACAGTCACTACACCAGATCCAAAATTTCCAGTTCCTGCTGTAGCAGTAATTGTCTGTCCTGGAATTAATCCTGTTGTTGAAGCCATATTGGTGATTGTTGCTGTATACGGACCTGATCCAGATACCGCTCCAATAGTTCCAGTCGCACTTATTGTTGCTGCTATTACAGACCCTAATTCAATATTCTTATCATCAACTACTAACGTATTAGAATTAATTGTAGTAGTTGTTCCATTTAAGGTAAGATCTCCACCAATAATAACATTACCAGTTGTAGTTAATGCATTAAAGGTCGTTGTTCCTGTAAATGTTGGTGAAGCAGATAAAGCAAGGGTACTACCAGTTCCTGTATATCCAGTTAAAGATACACTATTAATAGTTGGAGTAGTAATACTTGCTGAAGTGGATAAAAGAACAGTATTTCCAGTTCCTGTTGTATTTGTTAATGATGTACCATTAACCTTAAACACATTATTTGCACCAGCAGTATCAAAAGTTTTATTTGTGAATGTATCAGATGTGGCTTTACCAACTAATGTATCAGTCGTTGATGGTAAAGGAAGATATAGATAAACATCTGATGATGATGGATCTGGTGGAATTAAAAATAATTCATAAGCATTATCTGTTGCACCTTCAAAAACAATA
>Ga0209191_1000920_pt1 | contig 20525 bp, 28 predicted proteins | sample S_130626_EF_Meta_FD_187320 | JGI IMG/M metagenome (GOLD analysis project Ga0209191, IMG submission 187320) | Freshwater microbial communities from Lake Simoncouche, Canada to study carbon cycling - S_130626_EF_MetaG (SPAdes) (version 2) | ecosystem: Environmental > Aquatic > Freshwater > Lake ...
CCCGAAGGACCCCTTTAGACACTGTTAAGTAGAACCCCACTAGCCCATATGGGCGACCTCAACTATTCCTTCATGCTAAATTAGCACTCTTGCCGCTTGCGATAAACGCAAAGTGTCAGATGGTTGTGGATTGATCACCATGATCAATCAATGCTTTATTTATACAACATTGTATTGTAAGTTAAAGAAATTGGGTGTCCAGCCATCAAATCCATGCCCAAAATTCAAATTTTTTGACATTTTTTTTGCAGTGTCTTCATCTTGCAACACTTTAACTGTCACATCCTCGCTGAATGCAGGACGCTTTTCAACAATCTCCCAAGCAGGAGTAACTTCACCAGCACGCAGAATAGCAGTTTGCACAACCTTGTAGCCCATTCTATTTAAATCCTTTGAATTTGTCAGTGTTCATTTTCTTTTTGAAGTTCGAGATAAACTTTGTTTCTTCCTCGAAACCCTCTGCGGAATCTCGTTGCCCGAACTCAGTTTTATCCATTACGCCACTATCTAGTAAATCATCTTGACTAGACTGTTCTACATCATACAACCTCATTCTGCTTCTGTCAACCCCTACTACGAACCTTTTGAACATAGATGGATCATTATAACGATTCTTCAACTGTTTGATCATGATCTGATTTAGATCCTGCAGTTGTTCAGTAGAGATCAAAGCGAACATCAAGTCAGCAGTTGCAGGCAAACCAAATGATTCTGATGTATCAGTTAGATCAACATCAGATGAACCATAACCTGAACGAGTAGTTTGCGTTGCTGATACAATAGGAACATTGAACTCAACTGCAAGTCCTCGCAATTCTTCTGCGATTGCTTTGATGTAAGTATATGAATTGATACTTGAACTCATCTTGATTCTTGATGAAGCGCAAATATTCAAATAGTCGATATAAATTATCTGTGGTTTGAAGTTCTTTTTGATCTTCAATTCATTCAACAAGTGACGAAAGTTTGCAGATCCTGCTGATGCAGTTGGGTATTCCTTGATGATCAACTTACCGGTTGTCTTTGATTGCAACTTTAGAATCTTCTTCTCATACACATCTTTAGGAAGTAATTCCAATTCATCAATAGGTGTATTAAGCATATTTGCGTCAATACGTTCTGCAATACGTTCTTCTGACATTTCCATTGTGATATACAGAACATTTATGCCTTGCAACAAATTGCCTGCAGCACAATGACACATGAACAATGACTTACCTACACCAGTACCTGCAAGTGCGATATTAAGTGTCTTATTAGGCAACCCACCCTTTGTTATCTTGTTCATGAATTCCAAGTCAAAAGGAATACGAGATTCTTTCATGTGATAGAACTCATAACGAGGTATATAATCATCCAGGAAGTCGTGGCCGATACTTGTATCAAACGATACTGCTAGTGCATCTGAAAGAATCTGTGGGATAGAACCTTTTGATACTTCTCCAGTTTTATTATCGAGAATCCCGATGCTTTTCATGATTGCATTATAGATTGCTTTATCCTGACAAAACTTCTCTGTCTGATCAAACAACCATTCATTTTGCGTATCCGCATCAGGATGCAGCGCGTCAACATAACGCTGACTTGCTACAAACTGATCTTCGGACAAGTTATCACGCGCTGACAAATCAATAGTCAACGCCTCCTTTGATGGGAAGGCGTTGTATTTCTTGATGTAAGTGTCTATTTCTTCGTAGATAATTCTTTCAGTCGGGTCAGAAAAATAATCTGACTTCAGGAATGGGATTGTCTTTCTTGCAAATTCTTCGTTATAAACGAGATGTGAAAGAATAGTTGTTTCAATCCGCATTACCTACTTCTACCTCATAATCATCTGCTGATACTAAACTACCCGTTGACAACGAATAGTGACTCTTAATCCATGCAGCAAAATCTGTCTCTTTGAACATCTTCACCCACAGATCTTTGTTATCTGCAATATCGCCAGCACGCATATTCTTTTCTTCTACTTCACCTGTTGTCTTGTCAACAAGTGCATACCAACCTTGCTTTGTCTTTGTGAGATAACCACCTTCAAGTGCAAGGTCGAACAATCCCGACCAGCGATTGATGCCGCCGTCAAACGAAATAGTGATCGGAATCTTTGACTTCTCACGGACATAGCGTGACTTCTCGATATTAATCACAAAGTGATAACCTGAAATTTCACCACTTGATTCCTTGTCTTGTTGACGTCCAATGATCCATATATTGTCTGCACCGTAATATGAACCCGTGCCGCCTGACACGATGTCTTTAGGATACAAACCGATTTCCTTATAGGTATGGTTGATTGCAACTAGCGGAATGTCCTTCAAGGTCATATGCGGTGTAATCATACGGAACAATGATTTCAATTGCTTTGCACGAGACATATCCGCAACTGATTTACCATCAAGCGCATCTTCGACTTCTTTCTTTGAAGCGATATTGCCAATTGAGTCAATGATAATCATAACGTGATCATCACGTTTCAATTCTTTCAATTGCTGCATGATGTCGAACTTTAGTTCTTCAATATCAGTGATTGGTGAATGAATGACAGAATCAAATGGAATACCGTATGACTTGAAATATTCTTGCGGTGTGCCAAATTCACTGTCATAGAATAGAATCATACCATCCTTATACTTCTTTAGAAATGCAGATCCCAATAACAATGCGAAACCTGTCTTGAAGTGTTTCGATGGACCTGCAAGCATTGTAATGCCGGGTGTAATCCCGCCATCAACTGAACCTGATAGTGCAACGTTAATCATAGGAATATGAGTCGGGATCATATCCTTCTTCGTGTAAATCTTGCTATCTTCTAAAGTAGCAGTGAACGCGATTGTGCTGTTTCTAATTAATTTTTCTCGTAGTGATGACATTATGCCTCCTGTGTTGTATTATTTAGTATAACACATATTTTTCATTGATCAATATATTTTTTCAGTTTTGCTTTGAATGCTTCAATTTTTTTCACACGGTCGGGCCAGTGTATCATTTCCTTTTCAGGATTTGCTTGTAGGTTGTTTAGCAGGGGAAGAATCATATTGTAAATCCCTTGCACTTTGTCTGTGGGTGCTATCTCTTCAGCACTTGTGAACGAAAACCCAAAGTCATCTTCGTTTAGTTTTGGTGTGTGGTCTACCATATTTTCCTCATGAAAAGAAATCTTCGATTGTTACTGTTTCTTCTGAATGCCAACCAATTGCATCTAGAATTGTTTGAATAGGATCAAGGAATGATTTTTCAAACTGCATATTATAGTCAACGTAATTATGTAGACCTAATTGCTTGGGTAGTTCATCAGGAACCGACACGACAGGATTATGCAACGGGTTGGGCATTTTCAAATAAGCGAACTTGATTTTATCACCCTCATAGATCGGCGAATATTTCTTTGACAATCCTCTCTTCTCTAGGAAGTCATTGAATAAAAGCGCACCCTTAACTTGAATAGGTGTTCCCTTCTTATAAATTAGCGTTGCATCTTTGTATTTACTCAATCCATTACACCCACGAGGGAATGCGACTTCATCGAATGGCAATGTTTTGAACTTGTCACGAAACTCGTCAATGAATTTATGCAATGCCTTTTCATCTTTATTCATGATAATTTCAAGTGCATCATGAATTGCAGTTCGCACAACTGATGGTGTTGAAGAACGAACTGCTTCGATACCTTGCATCTTGAGTTTAGGAGTTGCATACTCGACACCTTCAAGGTTATACACATTTAGAATATATCGTTTCTTTGCGGTCCACACTCCCTTATTCGAGATTGCTTCCCGCTTCATTGTCATCTTCTGATCAAATGCATTAACATATACAGAAAGCTCTTGGTAACAACTATCAATGAAAGGCTCAATCTTCTCCTTACATACCTTGTCCATGTATCGGGTGATTTCAAGATCACTCGGAGCTTCACTTCTTCCAGCAAAAACCAACTGCACCAGTTGATCAAAATTAACATACATCGAGTCCGTATCGCAAGCAATGACATAATCTTCTCCAGTAGTTTTAAATAATTTGTTTAGGTAACCATTCATCTTGTTTGCCATCCAGCGAATAGACAACTGACCTGATAGCGTGATTGCTTCTGCGTGGTTCATATCAAACCAACGGAAGTATTGATTGCCGAGTGCACCATAAGCTGAGTTCAACTGAATCTTCTTTGCCTGTTGCATATTATGGTAACGAGCAACATCCTTTGACGCTTGCACAGATTTAGTTGCCTCGTATTCCTTCTTTGATTCGATCATTTTCTTTTTATAAACAACTCGGTCGTCATACATCTTCTGCATGAGTTTAGGGAGGAATCCTCGCTTCTTTTTATCATACAAGCACAGGTTCGCTGCAATTGCACAATTTTTAGATTCAAACTCATCTCGAATATCATCAAGTGCGCCATTCAATAATTCGTCAACAGAGAAGTCATGCATCAACCGAGTGATGAATGTATCCGGCGAAATGTTATACTGCATGATTAAGTGAGGATACAGTGAGTTCAAGTCGAAAGACACAACCCACTTATACAACCCAGGTTTAGGTTCCTTAACGTAACCACCTGCAAGATCACGGTCAGGTGCTCGAGGACTGAATTGTGGAATGACTATTTTATCTTCTAGTAAATAATTATGTATGATCACATCCCATGGTTTAACTGATGCAAATGTATCTTCATAGTTAACCTTTGCGTCATATGCAAGTGCATACACAAGTTCAAACAACTTCAATTTATCATCAAGCATCGACACGAGTTTAACGTCATGAATGTTGTAGTCAATAAACTTAGTATGGTTCTTGATATACAGGTCATACAAAGAATCATATTCACTGTAATCGAGTTTCTGTTCACCTAGCTCGACTTGTGCAATGTAATCTAGTTTATAAGTCTCTTGCTTTACATATGTGTGCTTCTTATACAGTTGCACATAATCAAGCACAGCAACGCCCATAGGACGGAATGCCTGCTGTTTGCGACCACGGTTCTCGATCTCGTGTTCTTCTAGGATACCCCAAGGCGACAACTTCTTCGCTTCACGCTCACCGAATAGTTTTGTGATACGATTGACAAGGTATGGAATATCGAAGAACTCAATGTTCCATCCTGTCACAATATCAGGATTCCATGAAGGCATATTCCATACCTTGATGAAATTCGACAGCAACGCATACTCGTCCTTGCATAGAATGTATTTGACTTTAGGATCTTTCGACTCATACTCTTGCAACCCGAGAACGATATACTCGTCTCGACACTTCATAGTGATTGCAGTAACGGGAACTTCTGCCTTCTGCATATCAGGAAAACCCTGATCGGTCGGCGTTTCAATGTCGATATTCAGAACATTGATTAGATCAGGATCGTATTGAATTTCACCTGGGTATGCTTCATAGATGTATGAATACTGAAAACGGTCGAAACCATAAACAGTCATGCCATTCACATCTTTATATGTCTTTAGAAACTCTCGTGCTTCAGAAGGTGAACCGAAGTCAATACGATCAACTGGATCACCATCGAGTGTCTTATACTTGGCATTATTTTTCTGTGAAGTTATAAACAAAAAAGGTTCATACGGGATAGATTCTTGAATACGCTTGCCATCGTCATACCCACGAAGTAGAATATTATTGCGAACAAGGTTGACTGAGGTATAGAACTTCATGTTATCTCCAATAGGTTACACTTACATTATACGACGATAATGTAATTATGTCAAGCAGAAATGCAAAAAGGGAGCCGAAGCTCCCTTTCTTTATTATGGTCTATAGCCCAAGTCCCATTTCTTTTGTAGAATTTCAAGATGGACATTGTTTTCTGCTTGACTTAAATATTCTTCCATCTGTTCATATTCAGATCTGCGATGGAAAATTTGTCTCATTAACAAAAATAATCTACCAATCATAGATTGCGTTCCTTCTGTTCTGTGACTTCGATTTTACGAGACTTAGGAGCAGGGGTCAAATTCTCTAGCCAAATCTTTAGCATACCATTCATGAGTTCAGCATTCTGAATTTCAACTGTGTCTGCGATTGTAAATTGGCGAGTAAACGCACGATTGGCGATACCCCTGTAAAGATATAGCGGATCATCATTTTGATCCGAATTGACATTGCCCTTGATGCTAAGGACTTTTTCCTTCAACTCAACTTCAATGTCTTGTTTGCCGAAACCAGCAACTGCCAACTCAATGACATACTTGTTTTCGTCAATTTTCTTTACGTTATATGGGGGATATGTGACAGTTTTTGCAAATGATTTTTGCATATCGTCTAGTTGTTTCACCATTCCATCAAAACCGATTGTGGATGGGAATTGCTTGAAAAACGTATCAAATACGGTGTTTGTCATGTTAGTTTCCTTCTTAAAGCAAGGTTGTTATGTGTCTACCCATTTGGCATAGACGTTTTATTTATATGGCGGATCATGCGAGATTCGAACTCGCGGAACCCTTTTGATATAGACGTTTTATGTATTAAAGCAAACTCAGAGCATAGTACATATAAGGTTCAAGTTCTTCAGGAAAATCAGTATGTGAATTGCGTTTAGTAAATCTTCCTGTGCCATAAAAATACTCAATTAAAATAGTGCAAGCTTTAACAAAACGTTGATGTTCTTTGCGATGAATTTTAGACAGCAAAGGATTACCTTCTTGCTGTGCTTTAATCTTACGCAAATCACGAATTAGATTTAGTTGTTCATCAGTCCATGATGATCTCATAAGAGGGTCATAATATATGCTTTGCATCACAAATCCTATTAGTTATGGCGGATCATGCGAGATTCGAACTCGCGGAACCCTGTTACAGGTTCGACGGTTTAGCAAACCGCTGGTTTAAGCCACTCACCCAATGATCCATTTCTTTTTTGTGCTCTTTCTTCAACTCATCATCACGAAAGTCGTATGCGCTGCAACACCCACAGCGCATACGCATAGTCTTTTTACCCTTCATATTGAGGTTACCTGCACCCCTGTAGATCGGCGATTTAGGCAACTGCTTTATATCCTCTGCCGTGAGCAACACCGTCAGCACCGAATGATGCTGCCCATGAATCTGGTTTCAGTTTTGGTTCGATACCAGTCATACCTAGAACAAAACCTGCTGCTTCGTTTGCAGCGCAGTTTGATCCATGCTTTGGGTCGGTGTTAATGTCAAGATGAATTTCAATGTCATATTCATCAATGAACGGAGCTAGTTGTGTGTAAAGTGAACATACTTTAGAGACTTCATTCATCATACGCATCTTCGGACGGTTCTTCTTCAGATCGTAATCTGCTTCGATAGAAACATTGCTGAAGATTCTGCAACCATGCTTGCCATTTTTGTGGATGATAGCAACTGTTGCGTATCTTGCGTGCCAGCGACCTTCTCTCATGAATCTCACTGAGTCACAACCTAGATATACTTTGGTTGATGTGTCAAGAGTGATAAGCAAGTCGACTATTTCTTCGATTTGTCTCTGAGTAAACATAGTTACACCTTTATTTCTCCATTAGCTTTATGAACACGTTGCCTCAATTCAGTGCTACTGAATTTATGGCGTCTTTTGTTGAAGTAAAATTCCATGTGAAGATCATCTCCAGTGAATTTTTTATTGTAATACTCTTCACCGAGTATTCGAATATCAATAGGAACTGTAGTTAGTAAATCATACAAATCATTTTCTGATCCGTATACAATTGTTTCATCAACATATCTACATCCACGAACTTGAATTTGTCTTTCGATTAGCGATTGAACTGGTTTTTTCTTTTCAGTTCTATCAAGCGAAGGATCAATTTGAATACCTGCAATCAACCAATCACATTGCTGTTTAGCTTCTTCAAGCATTGCAACATGACCTGCATGAAACAAATCAAAGGTTGAACAAGTAAATCCTATCTTCATTTAAAATCCTTAATATAGTTAATCACATGATGAAACTCTTTATTGAACCGATGATCGCCACCTTCAATATAAGTTACATCTGCACCGTTAAAGTCAACATCACTGAAGTCGATTACTTCGTCTGCAGTCCCGATGAATACTTTTTGCGTAGGATGAAAGTCAATCCCGATCATATAGTTCTCAAGGATACTACGATCAACACCATACTTTGCAAGTGATTCTTTAGGATTATATGATGGATTGATCAGAATAGTTTTGATGCCATAAAGATTACCCAACAAAGAAGCATACCACGCACCGAGTGAAGTGCCCACAAAGAAGATTCGTGCAGGTTCATGCATCTCATCCATCAACATGTCATCAATTTTTTTCATCAAGACTTCAATTGACACATCCGGATTAACATCAATGTCCCACGAATAGGTTTCAATTTCTGCATCACGCAATTGTTGAACCTTATCGGTATTTGCCGACGATCCATATCCGTGAAAGTATACTACAATTTTCTTCATTTATATCACTCCTTACATACAATATACGATTAATCACAAAAGATGTCAAGAGGTTTTTGGGTGACCCATCATAGTTTTTTGATAAACTTCTTTGCCAATTTTGCGCGAATATTCATGCTCGTCACCCGGTGTAGGTGTTACGTCTTTTCCAAGTAATTCTTTAGCTCTCGAAGAAGGTATCTTTGGTACACCCATTTTATTTTGGATGTGTAGGACTTTATGCGATACTTCACCCCAAGCTCTTTTCTGAGTATGATCTTCATGTTTTAACTTATACCAATCTTTCTTACCTTGTTCTGTGCCATTTTGTGCAGATGCAATTGACTTGCGTCCATGCTGATCCTTATACAAGTTGACAGCAGTAATTTTACCATCGCGTCTTACCGCTTTGATATTAGATTTAGATATAGCATCATGGATTTCTTTAGATTCATCTTCTGATCCTGAAGCGTGTCCGCCGTAGCCCTTTTCGGATTCATATGACTTACGGATCATGTCGTGAATTTCTTGTCTATGTTTTTCACGCAGCTTTTCATGCGCTGGGTTAAATCCGATAGACAAGATATGTTCATTTAGGAAGGTGGAAAATGACAGCATAAAATAACTCCTTTTGAATTATTTATGTGTTTAAATGGTGCTAGTGGAGGGACTCGAACCCCCGGTGTGGTATGCCTCCTTACAAGAGAGGTGCTGTCGCCGCTGAGCCACACTAGCGTGAATTAATAACTTTTACCTTCTTGATAACGCAGACGTCTTGTATGTCTGCCATTACCTTTATTTTTAGCTTTATATGTCGATGTTTGACTATGACAATTAGGACATATTAAGCAACAATTTTCTAATGTGTTGTCATCTGAATTGCCATTAATATGTTCAAGTTCCATCGAAATAGGTTTATTATTCCATTCAGTGATATTACAAACTGAACAGATATTCCCTATAGTGTTAATCAAAAACCATTTAATAGTATGAGAAGAAACTGTATTATCAGCTATTTTACTTTTTGCTTCATACATTTTTTGACAATGTGTATTGCAATATTTGTTATTACAGACTGCACCACAATTTAAACATGTCTTTACGACTTTAACTATTTTGCTTCGCCAATGATTATTTGTATTGTTATATACTGCTGAACATTGTCTGCAGCAAAATTTATCATTAGTTGTTTCTGTTTTACAATTTAAACATTGCATTAATCGAACTCCCCACCTAAACCTATTTATGTATATATGAGAAGTTCGATTTTAATTTGGAGCGGGCGATGGGGGTCGAACCCACGACATCTAACTTGGAAGGATAGCGCTCTACCACTGAGCTACACCCGCATGAATATGGTCCAGTTATTAAGGAAACTGGCAAACCTTCGTTTTATTTATGCAGGCAATTCACACCACTGCTGAATTTTTTGTTTCAAAACTGCAGTTGCTTCATGTTTATTTTTCTCACGATTCCAAATCCGATCACCATCTTGCTTACCGTATTTTGCTACCATAGCCCATATACGAGGTAAGGTTAAGATTTGAAAGTATGACTCGTTTTCAGGCTTACGCTTTTGTTCGACTGATGTATAAGGCACGCCAGCAATATAAGCACGAGCAAGAAAGGTAGCACGATTTTCATTACGAACATCCCATTTACGATGTTGATTCAATGAATAATAAGCGCTGAACGCTTTATCATCCCAACGAGGATACATACCATTGTTTCCAGCAGCATGCCATTGTTTCAATCCCCACTGATATTGTTTGAGTTGTTTACGCTCTTCAAAACGAATGATACGAGCTTCTTCAGAAAGATGTTTAGATTTTACTTTAAGTTCTACAGACATTTTATTCTCCTAAATTGATTTCAAGTTGTTTATGTTGAAAGATCAATTTAGGGTGGACCAGTAATCTACGAGTTATCGCTCATTGTAGTTCTCCTTGTTAGTATTGGTGGGCCTACTGGGACTCGAGCCCAGATAGTTCGTTTTAGAGGCGACTGCATACACCGTTCATGCTCTAGACCCAAATTGGTGCTGCTAGGAAGAATCGAACTTCCATCTCATCCGTACCAAGGATGTGTATTACCACTAGACGATAGCAGCGTTATTCGTATTCGTATTGGTCGATGCGTTTTTCTTGCATCGTCTTATCGTTCCAGTGCTTGCGAGGATTGCCGCACATATGACAAGAACAATTGTGTGGAGTATGAGCTAACTGTCCTATCGAAGATTCATCAAGAGGTCGCCAAGGAGAAAAGATCTTAACAACCCATTTCTTCTTTTTGATTTCCTGGAAACGACGAAACGCACGATCACGCATATAGTCCTCCTATTTTTTAGTAGTAAGCTCTATCAACATTTGATGATTTGATCTAGTAGACATAAGATTACTAATAGCTAAACCGAAGTTAACTATGACAGTAAATGGTAACAGAATAGACCAAATCTTCTTTAGCATAACTTCTTTCTTATTGGTGCGGATGGAGAGACTCGAACTCTCACCCCGGAGGACTAGTTCCTAAGACTAGCGTGGCTACCGTTACACCACATCCGCATTTTTCTTTTTTCTCCATAATGGTAGTCCGTATCTGGATCGAACAGATGACCTACTCCGTGTAAAGGAGGTGCGCTACCGCTGCGCTAACGGACCATAATTTGGCGAGGGTGCAGAGAGTCGAACTCTGGCTTGCGGTTTTGGAGACCACCGTGCTACCATAACACTTCACCGACATTGGAGCGGATAACGGGATTCGAACCCGTGACCGTCTGCTTGGCAAGCAGAAGCTCTACCCCTGAGCTACATCCGCATTTAACCTACAAAAACAGTTGACTCACCTGATGTGATACTACCTGCGTCACACGCATCAGATACTCTTGCGACACCTATGCCACCAATGAATACCGTTGCTGAACTGCCACCTATTGAAGCAGTATGTGGAACACAAGGTGTGCCAACTTTAATCTGATGAACTACTGTCGGATCGCCTAAACAAGCGACCAATTTGCCGCCTGCGAATACTTTGCTTTGTGATGGTGTGTCGAGCGTTGTCGCGCCATCGCATAGATGACCCGTTGCAACTGACGAACCTTGAACCGCTACCACTGGCATTTTTTTTCCTTATATGGCGGAAAGCGTGAGATTCGAACTCACGGAACCTTTCGGTTCGGCAGTTTTCAAGACTGCAGGCATAAACCACTCGCCCAGCTTTCCGTAATTTTGGTGGAGAATATCGGTCTCGAACCGATCACCTATTGCTTGCAAAGCAATTGCTCTCCCAGATGAGCTAATTCCCCGTTGTCTTATATTTATACAGGATCGTTTTTGTCCGCTAAGACTATTCAAATGATTTAGCGTTTTGTTTGCTGAACCGATCCTAAATTTTGGTCAGGGTGACAAGGATTGAACTTGCGGCTTCTTCATTCCAAGTGAAGCACTCTACCACTGAGCTACACCCTGATTATTTCTTCTTTTTCTTCTTCTTGATACCACTGTAATAGTGTTCAGCGATACCATCGTATTGATTGATAGCATGGTTAATCAACTGCCATTTGATCCACGCATCTTCACAGTGATCTTTTTCCCACCAGAAAATTGCGTCAATCAATCTGACAAAGTTCCATTTATTCTTTCGTTTACGCTGCCATTGTCCTGCGCTAAGAGTTTGATTGTTCTTACCGCCGACAAGAGCGTTCATAAGGATACTGAATGCGATAAACACTCTTGAGAAATATTTACCCATTCAGCACCTTTGATATTTGGCTCCCAGTGCAGGGCTCGAACCTGCGACACTCTGATTAACAGTCAGATGCTCTACCAACTGAGCTAACTGGAAACATTGTTTTGGTTGCGGTGGGGAGGACTCGAACCTCCGATTTACTGGTTATGAGCCAGTCGAGATGCCTCTTCTCTACCCCGCAATGATTCTTTTCATCGTTGTATTATATATACGACATTTTGTTATTAATGTCAAGACATTTTTTGTTCAACGGGATGATTTTTTAGCGTTTACAAATTACAAGTTTGTTGCTTAAAAATTTTGCTGAACTCATCCCTAATTTTGGCGACTCTAGGGGGACTCGAACCCCCTTCGTTCGGTGGACAGCCGAAGGTAATACCCATATACGATAGAGCCAATTTCAGTATAGAATGGTCATCTGCACATCGCAAACTCCCTTTTCGATACAACCTAGCGCTTTAGCAGCGCCTTTTGATAGGTCGATTTCTCTGCCTTTGATGAATGGTCCTCTGTCATTGATTCTCACAATAACAGATTTATCTTCATATGTCAACAACAAAATCGTTCCGAAGGGTAGATTTTTATGCGCTGCTGTTAATCCGTTAGGATTAAAGTGTTCTCCATTCGCAGTCACTTTGCCATGTTTATACCATGACGCTTTAACTACACGACCGCTTTCTGCTATACAGGAAGGTTCGAAAGTTGCAAAGGAACCATTCACAGTCGTGGGAGAACTCATCAAAGACGCCATCAGCAATAATGCTGCTATGCGTTTCATGAGTTGCCTTTCTTCTTAGTTTCTTGGTGCTCCTAGCAGGACTCGAACCCGCAACATACGGTTTCGAAGACCGCCGCTCTTCCGTTGAGCTATAGAAGCATTGTCTGGAGGTGTGGGTGAGATTCGAACTCACGACTTTATGGATTTGCAATCCATTCCCTTGGGCCACTCGAGCACCACACCATAAACACACATTACAGTGTATTAGTATTTATGTCAACCAGAGAATTTTTTATTTCCGGTGCGCGAAAAGTCGCGCATGAATTGGTACTGGATAGTGGGATCGAACCACGTCCACCTCAGTCACAGTGAGGGATGCAACCATTACACCTTATCCAGCATTGTATTGGAGCTCCTAGAAGGAATCGAACCTTCCTTTTTTGGCTTAGAAGACCTAACCCGTCCCAGCGGTAGAAGCATATTATGGCGCTCCCGGAATGAGTCGAACATTCGTAAGCAGGCTTCGTAGACCCGCCACCGGATCCGCCGGCGAAAGCATTATTGGTATCCTTGAATGGAATCTAACCATTGCCCCTATCGTGTCGAGATAGTGTCCTCACATTAGACGACAAGAATATAAATTTCTGACAACAAGTAAAACACAATGGGACTCGAACCCATATCTCCCCCTTCCGGGGGCGTCATATCCATTAAACCATGCGTAACATTCTTCAAGCCCTTTTCTTAAGTTAGAGTTGCCGCTCTATTAGAAGTAACGAAAAGAAGCCTTGTTGTCAAGGGACCGGCAAGTCCCTATTCTATTGGTACACCCAACGGGAGTTGAACCCGTCTCTACAAATTGAAAGTTTGTTATCCTAGCCGATAGACGATGGGCGCATATTATGGTGGGGAATGGACGGATTCGAACCTCTTGCCGTTACCGGGACAGGGTTACAGCCTGCCGCCAGGACCACCTAGCCTTATTGCACTCCCCAAACTTGGTAGTCCTAAGGTGAATTGAACACCCGACCTAAGAGTTATCAGCTCTTTGCTCTACCACTGAGCTATAGGACCAAACTCTATTGTTGCGCTTCTACGAGAGGCGTTAAGAGAAAATTTCAGCCAGAAATTCTTTTAATGTGCAGCTGGATCTGACACAGTTGGTATCGGGCGGGGTTTCGAACCTATAGATTGTATTCTGCGTCATGAGCAGCAATCTATATTTTTTCCATTCGCATCGGAGTCATGACTCTCTTCTGCAGCACCATGCTAGACCCGATTCTGGTGGATGGTGTTGGTTACGATCCAACCTTTTGTGTTTTTCAGACACACGCTTTCACCAGATTAGCTTACCATCCAAAAATTCTTCGTATTGTTGTTTTTCAATAATTATAATTTTAATATCAGGATGTTGTTCTATAACAGCAACCGCTCTACCATTGAGCTACCAAGACATAATTGCACCGAACACTGTCGCAGTTCGGCAGCGGATGGTTATTTAGACGTCTCCCGTTTATCCGGCCGGACTGGAGAGAATCATTCGCCATCACCCTAGTCTGTTTCAACGTCAAAGGGCACGTTTTGGTGTACCGGGAGGGGATTGAACCCTCGACACGCGGATTAAGAGCCCGCTGTTCTACCACTGAACTACCGGTGCATTATTTAGAAGATACACCGCTGTGATTGTTCATCACTCAGGAATTCCGACCCTCTGACATAACAGAATGTCTTACATGCCACCTTACTGTATCGGTGTATCATCAAAGTAATGGTGGATCGACTGGGGTTCGAACCCAGGTTGACACGGATTAAAAGTCCATCGCTAAACCAACTCAGCTACCGATCCATTCTTCAACGCCATCTTATCGTCACGGCGTTGAACCTTCTTGCTTTTCCCGTGAGCACCGCAAACCTTGAAGCGCATATGCTCAACATAAGGATTGCGTTGTTTAGGAAGTTCTTTCTGTTTTCGTTTCATCTTCTTTTTCCCTAAATTCGACAGTGTATTTGCCGTCCGACCATTGTTTCAAAGTGTGCATATAGTACTTCCAAACACCATACTTACGATGCACGCTGTTTAGGTAACTCAAGTTTCCCGTGTGGATCATGTCGTCTTCCTTTTCATCATGTAATCGTTATCGTATATTATCGAAATAATGTCAAGCGTTCTTTTGGTAGCGTCTGTGAGAGTTGAACTCACCCTAGATCCTTATGAGAGATCTGTCTAAACCGCTTAGAGACGCCATGATTGGGAACGACTATAAACAGATCATATCTTCAACTGAGCCTCACCAGAGCTTGGGAATCGAACCATCTTAGTTGTTGATGTATTTCTGACCATGTTGCAACATGTTAGTCGTTATATTGGATGGGGAGGTAGGATTCGAACCTACGGTACACGCATTCAAAGTGCGATGCCTTACCACTTGGCCACTCCCCAAAACTCTGTTTACACACGCACCCCATCTAGTGGACTAATCTCAGCAAAGTGTTGGTAGGCCTACCCTCATTTGCGGGATGCATGTGAAAACAGAGTCATATGTTTCCAGTTCCGTCATCGCTTACGCTAGGAACAAGTTTCTAAATTTTGAAAGAGCAAGGAAGATTGATGCCATCGCTTCGTTCCTACATTGTCAACATCGTTTATTTGGTAAATAATGTCAACCACTTTTTTTCGTCAACGCAACAAAAAACCCCGGGACCTTTTGGATACCGGGGTTCTTCTTAGATCATGTGAGCAAAGTGCCGTCACATACAAAGAACCCCAACGAAGCCGCAGAAGCGGACCTCTTTCATATTATCAATCTGGTTAAGATAAGACGGCATTGTTTCAAAAACCTTTGTTTGTTTCGTTGTTCTTAATGTATATATGATTTCTTTTCGATTGTCAAGCGTTCTTTTGCAAATAAAATCGAATAATTTTCATATCTAGTTCGTCAAGTTTTTCACTCCACGCAGCACCATATGCGGCTACCTTTTCGCTCACTCGTGCTAAGTTGTTTGCAATCATGTCGTTAGGATAGTCTTTTGCCATCTCTGCCATACCGAATGCAACCTTGTGGAGTTTCTGAGTGTCGATCTTGTGTTTCAATGTGTTAGTTCCTTTTGTATTCATCATAAATCATTTATAGAATATTCGATAAATGTTGTCAACCAGGAAATCACACTTTCTTCCGACCGATGTTGTATTTTGCGACGAGTTCCCATTGACCTTTGTCTTTGTGAGGTAGAATCTTGACCTGACTCATAGCAGCTCTTGGGTCGTCTATCTGACTTGCATCAACAACCTTGACAAGATCCCAGTCCTGTAGTAAGTTGATGATGGTGTTGCGTCTACCTTTGTCTTCGTCAGAGAAGTCAGTAGGCTTGCCATCAAGTGCAAATAGTTCCTTGAAGTGAACGATATAGTACTTGCCCTGCTTGTGCAGGATGTGGCATGATTGATATAGTTTGTTGTCTTTTCTAGAAGCTACGCCGATACGAGTCAATGTTTCTTTGATCTTGAGGAAGTCTTGTTCCTCGCCGATTCTCACCTCCACAAGTGTTTCAATTAAGTTCATTTAGTTATTCCACCCTTTTCTAATTTTTCTTTAATAATAGCAAGTTGACCTTTGCTTAATATTGAAAGAGCGGACCGTGCTTTTGCATCACTATACTTATAGTATTCTTTGATTGCGTCTATGTCAGAGCTTTTCTCTGCTTTGGGCCACTTCTCATATCGACTTCTAGGTCTAATACTATTTATTAAATAATCATGTTGTAGAAGTTTGGGTAGATTGTAATGAAGATTCATATCGTTAGCATATAGAATCGTATCAGCAGTCAATGAAAATGCTTTGTTTACGATATATGCATCATACTTATCAGCAGTTTCTTCTGAGAAAAGATACTTCTTACCTTTTGAAATATCACCTACGAATGTAAATACATCGAACTTCTTTTCAACCGGAGCTTCTTCAATCTTCGGTTGGGGTGATGTCTTCTGCTTTGTCGTGTTTTTTACCATGTTTTTGCATCTCCGCGGCACATTTTTCACACATATTCATAGTATACTGTTCAGGAATGCCTTGGTCGTTCAGAGCACTATAACGAAGGTAGTGCTTTTTCCCGAACCGAGTGCGTTCACATAAACCGCATTTGAACATCATTTAAATGTCACCTCTCCCATGATCTGTGCCACGCAAGCAGCAAGGTTGACTTCCTGGTTAACGACGAATGCTGCCTTGTGTTGGTAATCCGCAAGGATATACACGAGTGAAGGTATGCTGTCAGTAGTGACCTTCTCTGATGCAACTGAATACAACTTAGCGCAGAACTCGTCAAAAGTCAGTTCAGGATTCTCACCGATCCACTTACGAGCACCTGTGAAGTTACGATCCTTGATCATCTCGATTAGTTTCTCTACTGACGAGTCAACATTGACTGACAGCATACCAGTATCAATAGCACCTGTTCCTGCATAGCGTTGTAGTTCGTTCAACACTCGACGCCAATCAGGGAAGTAACGCTTCATAACTTCTGCAACAACTTTCTTGTCAAAAGGAATACCTTCTTGATCAAGGATGTAGTTGATACGTTTCAAAAATTGTTGTGCAATAGGTTGACGATCTTCTTTTGCAAGACGGAAATCAACAATTGAGCAACGAGAATGCAGCGGTTGAATGATTTTGTTTTTGTAGTTACAAGTTAGAATGAATCCACAGTTATTCGAGAATTCTTCCATGAAGTTACGCAATGCAGGTTGTACTGATTGCGGGTTCAAGTAATCTGCTTCATCAAGGATCACATACTTGCGACCACCAGAGAACGATACACTAGATGCGAAGTTAGTAATCTCATTACGCAAAGTGTCGATCAAGCGACCTTCATTCGATCCGTTAATGACAAGACAATCAGCACCGATCTCCTCAATCATGGCACGAGCAATTGTAGTTTTACCTACACCCGCACTACCTGATAGAATCATGTTAGGAATATCTTTTTTATCAACAAATGTTTGAAACGCTTGCTTCACCTTCTCAGGAAGGATAGTTTCTGCGACAGTGTGAGGACGATATTTTTCAACCCAGAGAAATTCAGTATTCATAATATATGCTCCATGCAATCAAAAAGTTAGGTGTAGCATCATCATAGACGCTACACCCTTGTTTGTCAAGCCTCGAATTTGCTTGCTTTTGCTTCTAGTGCAATCCAGTATTCAACGTCAATGACAGTGTTGCCTTTGAAGTGTGACATACCCTTTGAAGTAATCTGCACATTATAGTCCTGCGAAATTAACTTCAAGTTCTCTGCTTTGAATACTAGATGGAACTTCTTGTCAGTTTTACCTACTTTGATTCTGAAACTGTCACCATTCAGATTCTTACTGTCAGTGACTTGCAACCACAGATCATCACGATCACCTGCGACTGCGATTTCAGGCATACCTAATGCACCTAATGCACGCTGAACATCAGCAAGGTGAACTGCACTCAATATGAACTCAACATCAATGGAAGGCAATACGAGATCTTTTTCTGGGGGAACAATAATCGTATTGACGTCTGCATATCGGTATTCTAGTTCACGGCCATCGCTTTTCATACAAACTGATTTGTCGCCAAATTCAAGATCTGGATTGTCAAACAAAGTCATGACACCAATGAAACGTGATAGGTCGAAGATAGCAAACTGCTTCTCGAAGATTTGGTCGATGCGTGCTTTTGCAAGCACGCTCTTTGTTGGTGAAACTGTTGCCAAAACATTACCTGCCTTGAACAACAGTGACGGGTTGATTGAAGAGAAGTTCTTCATGACGCTAAGCGTCTTTGGTTCAATTTTCATAACTGACATAATATAGTTTCCTTTAAATTACTTCTTTTTCTTAAGACGATTCTTGATCATCGCATCGCCGTCCGCAGTTGCTGATGCACCTACTGCAGCAAGGTCAGCAAGAGAACCGCCGAAGATATAAGTGCCAACGTGCTGCAACTTAATCCATGGGCAGAGCCAATTCTGCAAACCAATCTCCTGAACTTTCTGACAGAACCAATAATCTTCTGACAAATAACGCTTCGACTTCGGATCAATCTCTGCCTGGAAATATTGCATGATTTCACGAGTGCCATCAAAGTGTTCTGTGCGAACATGATCTGGTTTGTAATAGTATTGCGGGAATGCTTCTGCAAACTTAAGCATTGTCTTCTTGCGGATCATCATGAATCCGGTGCCTGATTCTAGAACTTCAACTGGTTCATTGATCGGAATCGAACCTGCGCCGCTCTTGGGATTGAACACATAATCACCAACGAATTTGTCAAGGTTGTTTGCATCTTCATCAGCAAAACCTTTGTCAACTGCCATCTTGACTTTTTCCCATGAAATGCACTTCTTGGGATAAGGACCCGAGATAATGTCATAAGGAGATTCGTCATCTGCCATCGCAAGCATTGCAATAACGTCTTGTGGGTTGAACCCGATGTCTGAGTCGATAAACATCAAGTGAGTGCAATCGCTGCGAACAAATTCATCACAGCAATAGTTACGAGCACGAGTAATCAACGACTCGTTAAACAGAAAATACATCTGCAAACCGATGCCATAGTGAGTGCATAATGCAGTCAAATCAGCGACAGAACGGGCAAACATACCCGCACACTGTCCGCCATACATCGGCGTCGCTAAAAATAGTTTGCGTTTACGCAGTTCTTCTACCGGCACCTTAATTTCAATAGCCATATTATAGGACTCCTTGTTTAAATTCATTTAGTTTAGTTTTTAAATCTTCAATGGTGCCGTTGTTTTCAATGACACGATCAAACTCGTATCCACAAAGTGAATATTCAGAACGATGGACCGTAGGATATAATAATGACATACTATTTGTGTTTGTCAAGTTATCTTTTGCAGCAGTTTCAAACCATAAAGGTTCAGGACCACGGACCACACGAATAGTGTGACCGCCCATTTTTTTAATAATTCTAGATTCATTGGGAAAGCGCATATCAGTAATAACATAATTACTGTCAGGATCTTCTGTGATTATCTTCTCAACAACATAGACCCATAGATTGGGATCGAATACATCACGACCTGCTTCGGTACCCATGAGTTGCATCATGTAGCGAGGTGTTACCTCATATCCGAATTTGCTTGTCCAGTATTCGTCTGTTTTTTCACGAAAGTATCGACTTGCTATCGAGTCACCTTCGAGCAGTTCACGAGGCCATTTGAAAATAGCAGAAACTGCATCTTTAACGGCATCAGCAAATGCGATTGCTTTGAATCCGTGTTCTTGTACTAGAATGTCACCTAGTGTTCCTTTACCGGAACCTAAAAATCCTGCAATACCAATAATCATCAATCACCGAAATAATAAGGGTTTTCCTTTGTCTGAAATGAATACAAAGGTGTCAATTTGTTCTTGAACGGGTTGAAATCAAACATCGTATTGGGTTCTGTTGCAACCGAATTTTCGAATTTAGTTGATGATATTGTGCTGTGTGAGTCAATGAACATAGGACTTATTTCATTCCTGAATAATCTCAACTCACGCATATCATTATACCACAAACACGAAAATGTTCCGTCAATGTCATCAAGCGAACCACCTGCAATCAGATGATGCAATAGTATATATGTGTCCCAAGTTGACTTCATCTGATATTTTTCACGCAGACGTTCAACTTCTTTTTCTTTGATGATACCATTGT
>Ga0209191_1000921_pt1 | contig 20523 bp, 36 predicted proteins | sample S_130626_EF_Meta_FD_187320 | JGI IMG/M metagenome (GOLD analysis project Ga0209191, IMG submission 187320) | Freshwater microbial communities from Lake Simoncouche, Canada to study carbon cycling - S_130626_EF_MetaG (SPAdes) (version 2) | ecosystem: Environmental > Aquatic > Freshwater > Lake ...
GAAACTTCGAGTTTGTTGACCTGAACCGTAGATAGTAATGTCTTTACCTTGTAGTGCTTGAACAATGAAATTACTAACAACTCTGCCATCATTTTGAGCCATTCTAGGACCATATGTGTTGAAAATACGCACAATTTTAGCCTTAACATCATGTGTGCGATAGTAGTCCATGAACAATGTTTCTGCGGCACGTTTGCCTTCATCGTAGCAACTGCGGATGCCAATTGGATTTACATTGCCCCAATATGATTCTGGTTGTGGATGAACTGTAGGATCACCGTAGCACTCGCTAGTTGATGCTTGTAGAATCTTAGCACCAGTGCGTTTTGCCAGTCCTAACATATTGTAAGAACCAATAACACTGGTCTTCATTGTTTGAATTGGGTCCCACTGATAGTAAAATGGACTTGCTGGGCAAGCAAGATTGTAAATCTCATCTACTTCTACATACAGAGGCAAGCAGATATCCTGACGAATAACTTCAAAGTTCTTGTTATCTAACAAGTGTGCAATATTATTTTTACTGCCGGTAAAATAATTGTCTACACAAAGAACATGATGTCCTTCTTTGACTAACCGTTCGCAGAGATGACTTCCTAAGAAACCTGCTCCGCCTGTGACTAATACTTTTTTCATTGTGAATCCTTTTCAGATAATATTGGGTTAAGAATAGGCCATTCTATTTTATAGTCATTCCATTTAAAATTTTCTTCTTCTGCAGGGTTATATGGTCTATCAACTATATATTGTACAACCGCAGTGTCTGATAATACTAGATATCCGTGTGCATATTGTGGCGGTATTAGAAGACCTTTATTTTCATCTAGTTCAATTCCAAACCATTCACCAGTTTCGGGTTGTAGCACTACATCAAATATTCTACCATACACTGGCATAACACATTTAAATTGATTTTGTCGGTGCATCCCTCTTAGAACATTTTTAGAGGATGTTGCTATGTTTAACTGTCGAAATGGCCATCCGTCTCGAACTGGACCACGCATATCGTCGTTAGTAATCTTCCATAGTTCGCAGAAGTCCCCACGACTATCTTTGTGTTTCTTATGTTCAATAATTTGCAATCCGGGCAACATACTTATTTTCTTTTTAATAACTCTGGACTGTATTGCGGTACTTCTGTTAAAGACTCTTCAGCTTTTTCAGTTTCTAATTTTGCTGTTCTTGCTCGCAATTCACTTGAACTATAGATATGTTGTCTTTTATGATAATGTAATTCAATGTTATTATTCATACACCATTGTTTGCCAGTAAAGTCTCTATTCAAATATTCATCGCTTAAGAAGCGAATATGAATAGTCTGTGTTTGTAGTAATTGCAGTAAATCAAATTCGGTTTCGTAGATTAAAATTTCATCTACATACTTGCAGGCCTGTAATTGTACATACCGTTCATATGCACTTTGAACTGGTTTATTCTTAACTCCCGGCCTGTCGATAGTAGGATCGATCTGCAATGCAACTATTAGATAGTCGCAAAGTTGCTTTTCCATTTTAAGCATGGTGACATGCCCTGCATGGAGAAGATCAAATGAACTGCAATTAAATCCTATTTTCATATTACCAGTGTCTTATTGTATTTGCTATAATAAAGAAGCAGGTCACCGTATGAATTATAACCCAAAAGGTTTTTAAAAATAGTGCTACTCTGGCTTCTCGTAAAGTTAGAATAGGCACATCCGGACGATCGTTATCCGTGTTCCCCATTAGATGACCTGTTGCCCGGGCCCAAATCTTTTCAATACTATTCATTATGCCTCGTATGTTGCTGAGTTGGCTCCGTGTTCTGCACACTCAACTCGTACACAATAACAACGACCGTCAGTCTTTTCACGGATCAGTGCGTCAGCAAATTTAAAAGCATGTTCGGCAAACTTCTCTGCACCCACACCATCGAAGATACGTATCTCTGCTAGGCCCAGTTCTTCTAATTCTTGGAACTTGGCCAAGTATGGATCTTGTCGATCCAATGCTACCTTGTGATCAAAGTGATCTTCTAGCCATGCTTTAAGTAGTTTGAGTCCACCAAAGTCCACTGCCCAATTCTTGTTGTCTAATGTATCACAGCCAAATGTAAATGTAAACGCTAGACTGTAGCCATGGAGCAAATGACAGTGACTGTGATCTGCATTAGGCTGTCTAAATACAGCACTCAATCCAATGTTATGTCCGTAGTGTTTTGTTGAATAATATTTTGCCATTGTATTCTCCTATGTTGATTATAGCATAGGCAGCAGAGTTTGTATACCGGGATGAAAGCCGAAGACCGGTTATTGTTATTTAAGTTTATTGATCTCGTGTCTAACAATTTTTAGATTCTCTTGTTTATCGTTTGTCAACAATTTTATCACAGAGCCCATAGGCTAATGCTTCTTCTGCACTCATAAATGTGTCACGATCCATGTCCTTTTCAAATTGCTCGTAGGTTTTACCTGCGGTATTATGTTTAACATACAGTTTAGTTAACATGTCTTTCATCTGTGTAATTTCTTTGTATTGGATAGCAATATCACTCTGCATACCACGAGCACCACCGCTAGGCTGATGTATCATGTGGCGAGCATGTGGGAGCATATAACGTTTGCCTGCTGTTCCGGCTTGTGCTAAAAAGCTACCCATTGAACAGGCCTGCCCCATGACGTAGGTACAAATATCTGGTTTGACAAACTGCATAACATCATAGATAGCCATACCTGATGTGATAACACCCCCAGGACTATTAATGTAAAAGTGGATATCCTTTTCCGAATCGGCACTCTCTAAATGTAAGATCTGTGCTACAATTAAATTACTACTGTAATCATCAACTCCGCCATTTAAAAACACAATGCGTTCATTGAGCAATCGGCTAAAAATATCAAAGGCTCGTTCGCCTTGTCCGGTCTTTTCGACCACCATTGGTACTAACATATTAAAATTCATCCTTTAAAATTTTTGTAGATTTTGATAAGCCGGCAACAATTTGAAATTGTTCCCAGGCTTTTTTCACAGCAGGTCTACTTTCTAGTTCATCTGCTGGTAAACTTGCTTCAAGCCAATAATATGGCAAGCGACTAGGATGTGCCCCAAACTGACGTGGTTGATGTAGCAGGCCTCTACTGTATAGTTCTTTACTTACATCACGGAACCGTTCTTCATCTTCGTCTGTGTAGTGACCCCACTCGGGATTACTCCAACCGCCTCTGTTATGATATCCGTGCCAGATACCGTCCCACTGTTCTTCAATGTTGGGATCAAAGTCAGTGCGAGCAACAATGACTAAGACATCGTTGATATCTACTTTGCCATCCACAATGTCTCTAACACAACGACTATAACTAAGACCTATCTTCATTGCTTTTTCCTATGTCGTAATCTTTAACCATTTTATAAAGAGGATCGTAGGGCTCTCCTCTACGCTCTAAGATATCCGGTCGGCTTTCTGCTAGCATACTGAGATAGTATTCTTCTGGAAAATGTCTCAGCACACTGCGAGCTCGTTTTCTAATTATCTTTGGTATCCTAGGAGTTTTTTTAGGATCTAAAAGGTCTTCGCAAAGACTCCTAGCCAACAATATAGCGCGATAGCGTTCGTCAGGTAGCGTCATGATCTTCTAGCCATTGTTGTGATTTAGCTCTAGTTGATGCTGGATTGTTTTTAAATTCTTTTATTAAGTTTAACAATGCTTCTTCTACAAATTCGTTAAATGTTAAATCACATTCGTGTGCTTTTTTCATTAGAGCCAACAGCACGTCATCTTCCAACTCTAATGGAACACTGATACGAGTATCGTAGTCTTCACCAGCTTCAATGGCCAGTGCTTTTTGAATCCAGTCATCATCTTCTTCTAAATCGACATAGTCAACGCCGTCCCATGCTTCGTTTAAGGCAACATTACGATCTGCGCTTTCAACATCTCGTTCAGATGCAAAATCAGGATTAACCAAGCGATATGCTCTCTGGGTTCTATAATCATGACTTTGAACTTCATAGACAACCTGTGTCTTAGTATCAAAAGTAATTGAAAAACTATGACCATCTTGGTCACCGTTCCAACTGTCTAGACTATAACTATCAGGACCATAACAGTCCCACATAAAATTACTGCCCTCTGTGATGCGATAATTAACAACTTCCATCCATTCTTTTAAATTAATCATTTGTATACTTTCAAAATAACTGTATCTTCGCTAAAACGTCCATTGAGCGGTGTCTCTGTAGTTTTAACATTCTTAACAAACCAAGTTTCAAAACGCTTCTGTGTATTCTGCTCTTTGAACTCTTTGATCTGTTCTGGAGGCTTACGCAGAGTTTTCTGTGTACTCTTTTCTGTAAACTCTGTAATGCTAGAATTTTTAACACTAAGACCTGCACTAGACTTGGCAATGTAATAACCAATCTTACGTGTCTTTGTATTATAAACTGCAACACCTTGGGCACCAATAATAGTCGCTGGCGGAACACTGGTAATACCAAGTTTAGTATCACTCAACATGAATTTGAGCTTCTTAACAATCTCCTCTGCAGGCTTAACTTTGGCCGCACGTGGCTTCTTCAACACTTTAGCTTCTGCAGTAATCTGCTCACAGGCAGCCATAATGCTTTCGTAGAAATCAATTAACTTCTTAACATTCTTACGGCTATTATGTTTGTAGGCTTCACGCAACTGCTCGTCTGCCTGGCCACTAGCCAGTTCTTGTAATTCCTCTAAACTTTTGATAAAGAAGCCTTTGATGTATCGAGCCTGTGCGGCCTTAGCACCTTTGCCTTTAAGCAAATTAACGATTTTAAATGCTTTAGGATCAAAGGCTTCGGGATCCATAATCCAAGAATCAATAGCCGCATCAATTTCTTCACTCATATCGCCTGCCTGCTCACGGATCCGATCTTGAATGTTAAACACTTGAGCAGGAGTTTTAACTACCTTAACTTCTTCTTCAGGTGCTTCATCCCACTTGCCGCTGTCTACAATCTTAGCAATCTCTGTCTTGAGCCATGTTGCTGTACTACGACCATCGTTAAATTCTGGATGCATGTCTGGCATACCTTTGATCAGACAAGCGGCAATGGCACCTACTGTCAACTCGCAACGTCCGTCACGGGTATCTTTAAATGCTTGAATGTCTTTTTTAGCATAGCCATTACGACCCATCCAGTCAATGACCTTGGGTTTAAGTTCTTTGCCACTAGACTCCATGCGGTAATAACGCATAGCACCTTGGAAGTGACGCAGGAATTGCTCACCTGTCCAAGTTTCTGCACCATCCCATTTTGGGCTGTAGTCGCGTTTAGCATTCTCACGAATGCTTATGCTGGTGACTTTTTCTTTTTTAACCTTGGGTTTTATCTTAATGCCTGCTACTGTTGCCATTTTGCACTCCTTTTTACTAGTGTATGTATGTATTATACACTGATTTTCACTCTATGTCAAGAGAGGTTTTACCAATTATATCCGAATATTTGAGTAAAAACATAGTCCGTTTTGGCTCGTTATAAAAATCCAAATGTATTGTATATACACAATATTTGGTTCCGTAGCCAAAATCTCTGCTATCCACATTCCGATCTAACCATACTTCATGCCGCCTTACAGTAAAGCCCAAAACTTCTCGCATTTTGTGGCGAATTAACAACACACTGGGCGGATAATCTCGGGCAATTTGATTATAGAGGTTTGCCCATATTTTTTCGGATAGAACTATAGATTTGGACATAGTCCTATTGTAGCACGTATTTTGGTTAAGGTCTATGCCATTCGGCGTAGATACGATTCTTTGTGTCCCAAGAACATTCTGCCAGTCTAAATCCAAACTTGTCTGCTAATCGGACATGCTCCTCGATGCTCCATGGATAGAAAGGAATCAATTTACATTCTTCGTTTTTATGATCTTGTAATCCGGGATTACAACGCCAGTAAATTCTAGCAGTGGGTTTTAGTAAGGTAATGACTTTGGCAATTTGTCTTTCAATATCTGTGACTTCTCCAAAGTTAATACTGCCTAAACAAAATGCAACATCGAATGTTTGATCTGTTTGGTATTCGTCAATGCCACACTTTATGTCAGCTTGATCAAATGCTGGATCAATTCCGATTAGGTTTGGAATACGTCCTTTAAATGGATTGGCGCCACAACCAACATCTATAACAGTTTCACCTGGTTTAATCTTTTCGATTAGGCTAAGTCCTGTTTTATCAAATTGTTGTAGGTCTCCGTTTTTGCGGTGCCAGATATTTCCGAAGTAGTAGTTTAAATAATTTTGGTCGACTGTCATATGTTCATTAAATATATATTTAATACTATGCTACCTAATAGAATATTTTTCACAGGCGTGCCAGGAAGTCGTTGGAGTGGTATTGCTCAAACATTAGAATCTTTAGATGGATTTAATATCAGCGATCGAACTCCTGCTAGGGCATATAATCACAATCAATACAGTGGACACAAAGGTGCCTACTTTGGCGCAGGAATGGAACTAGAAGCCTATCTTGATGACCGTTATATTGACTATGCCTGGACTAAACAAGGCGGTACTAGAATAGTTAAAAGCCATGACTGGGCTTATAAGTTAGATTCAGTTAGGGAATGTTTCCCCGACGATTGGATTATGTTAGTTTATAGACCAGACATGGCCAGTTATGCTTGGTGGCATGAAGCAGGCGGGTTTAACATCAAGTATCCTAGTTATGTGGCATACAAAGATAGTACAACTATGCTAGGCGAGATAGCTAAACAGAATAATAACATTTTGCAATTTGCAAGCAAACACAATCTAACTTGGAATTATTTCACACCCAAGTGGATCAAACAAAATTTTGGACAAACTATGGAGATAAACAAACAATGGCCAGATATATTAGTTTCATTATTAAAGTAATAGCAGTATCTCTAATTACTACACTGGCACACGCTTGGGAACCAAATAAGCCTATAACAGCAGTTATTGGGTTTGCCCCCGGCTCGGGCAACGAATTAAGTTTTAGAGGAATTAGTAGCATTATCGAAAAAGCTAATCCTAAGATTAATTTTATTGTAGAAAATCGTCCCGGCGGAGATGGCACCATAGGAATGAATCACTTTATTAAGTTGCCCAATGACGGCTATCACATTTCTGTACCCAGTCATCAAGGAGTATGGGTCACTGCTGATTTTTCTAATCCAGAAAACAAAAAATATACATTAGATGATTTTGAATACGTTTTAACTCTAGCAAAGAGTCCTCTTGCTATTATTGCCAATTCTGCCAGCGCCGTTAACACGCCTCGAGAGTTTTTAGATAGGGTTAAGAATACAGATAAGCCTATTAATATTGCCGCCGGATCTGGAGCACATAAACTAGCCTATGAATATATGATGTATAATATCAAAGGCAATAGATCACTAGTTAAAACTATTCCTTATAAAGGCCCGGCACAGGCAGGTCAAGATGTAGCAGGTGGCCACGTAGAATTTGGCATCATTCCTGTAGCAGTTGCTAATACACTAACACAATCAGGCAAAATTAAAATTATTGCGTTATGTAGCGAATATAAAATCGATGCTATTAAGGATGTACCTTTAATGAAAGATCTAATTCCAGGGATGAATGTTTATGCCGCCTGGGGAATTATACTGCCTAAAAATACAGATAAAGAAATTAATGATTGGTATGTGACTAACTTTACCAATGCTATTCGTTCTAATGAAGGTCAACGATTTTTACGTGAAAATCTTATGTTTGCTGAACCTAAAGAACAAACATCTCAAGGGTTTAAAGCAAGTATGATGCAGTTAAGAGAAAAGTGGGTTCCAATTATTAAGGAAGTTGGTTGGAGCAATTAAAATTTGTTGTTCTGATCTTCTACAACAATCCACCCTAATTGTTTTAGGTCTTCTTGTATTTCATCGGACACGTATCCTTCGGGTACATAACCTCTAGTGCCATCCACATCTCCGTTGCCAAGACCTTCGCCAATTCCGCTACAGTACCAATCAATGTAGTCACCTTCTTCACGCATGTCAGCAATAATGCCCCCGGCACTTCTCCACGAGGCACTCCACCGTTGATCTCTAAGAATGGGCATGACATCTAATTTTTGAAACTCATTGTTGCACATGGCCGCATATAGATGTTGAGCATAGGTGTCACTGGCACGAACTTTTTCTAGCATAGATTTGCAGGTTCGGAGATCATACTCCATGTTATCTTTCTGCCAGTCTGTATTTGTTATCTGTTCTTCCTCCATTTCTCTCCAAGATTTGTACATCTCAATATAGTCGGGGTTAGGCAGTTTGCCTTGTTCTTCGCAACGTTTAATATACCCTTCTTTTTGAAAGGTGTGTCGATCTGGACTTTGAGAAATTTTAGTCATGTCGGAAACGGCCATGCATTACTGCCACCTGATACAGTAGGTCTGGGTTTTAGTTTAACATTTTCTTCGATAACCGTGCCGTCATCTTTGCATAAACTAACTTGATATGGAGCATCAATAACAAGGTAGTCGTCCTCAAACTGCCATTCGTGCTCGCCTTCATAGAGCCAAGCAGCCCCAGCACGTTCCCATTCTTCGTCACCGTCACCATCTAGGTAGCATTTTTTAATACGCTCTTGTTCTTCTTCAGCGATATCGTCACTGAACTCAAACCAGCAAGAGTGTTGATCATCTAGTTCAGCACCCCATCCACAGTCTGTCTTGGCATGTGCCTGTACATCACCTTCCCAAGGGAGATTACAGTCCATATCTTCTTCAACAAACCCTTGCCCCCATCGATAGTGATCATCGATGTTAAACCAGCTGGTAGAACCGTCCGCATTATCACGGAACATTTCTATATGCCAGCAGATACTTTTTTTATGTAGAGGTTTGATGAGGTAAACTTTACTCATAGTTTTTCTTTTTTCTTACGTGTTAAGACTTTGGCTTTCACTGCAGGTTTCATATCAGCAAATTCTGCACCAGCAATAGCATCACGAACATCACGCATCAGTGCTTCGTCATCCCATTCTAATTTTTCAGGATAGCCATTCTTATAGGTAATTGTTAAATGACTGCCTTTTATTACTTTTGTTTCCATCATTTCTGCAATATCAGCAGACATAATAACTTCTGTTTTCTTTTTACGAGTTGCCATTTTATTCCTCAAAATCAATTAAATTGCCATCTTCGTCTGCACAGATGATACGGATATTACCTTCTTCATCTTCAACTTCTAACGGACCCCATACCCAACACTCGGTGTCGCTTAGGTACCAATCACCATCACCGTCATCTTCTAAGGCATAAGATCCATCTTCATTGATAAGATCTGTTAAGCGTTCAACTTCATCCTCATCGTCGATGCCTTCGATTTCAATGTCGCCCCAGCATCCGCCGTCAAACATTTCAATAAGTTCAGTTTGTTCAACATTGTCGCCAAAGCAACTAAACAAATCGACGCTGTCTAAATCACTGCTACCACCTGGGCAATTAGTAAAATTAAATTCTGGAAACTTGTCGTCGTTAGTTTCTACACTAAACTCTGCACTTCGATATCCATCTTTGATAATGATCTTTGCACCATCAATTTTACGGTTGTAAAAATATTCATGCTGTTCACATGATTTTTTGTAATATGTTCTAACGGTAAACATTGCCATTTTATTTCACCTTTTTTGTTTTCTAAATACTTCTACATCTGCTACAGCCTGTTGCAACGTGTTAGCATAATTTAGAGCTTGTTGTCGAGTCATAATAATATTAGCTTCATATTCAACATAGCCCTTGGTCAACAAGATCCAAATAGTTTGCCATCGATTCAGACTCCACCATTGGGATTTTTGTGTTGTATATGTAGTGATAGTGACATTGTGATTGTCTGCTTCTACCCAAACTCTGTGATCGTGATCGGGATCGGCACACTCACATACAACTTGATAAGTTATGGCATCTCCCCAATCACTTCTTTTTAAAATGCCAACTGCTGGTGTTTGTACTTTTAGGTCCATAAGCTATCTCTAGCTTTAATAAGACGGATCATCATTTTTTCGTCTTCATCTGCATATTGTTTTTCAATTTTTTGAAGAAGTTTATGAGCCTTGTCGCTTTGCTTTTTAAGCACAGGATCTTTCTCACCACTGAAACTTAGTCGGCCACCATTTGCTTCACGTTGTGCTTCACAGTACGCACTCCAACCACTTGCTTCGTATGGATCGGGACGATTGGGATATACTGTAGTCCACCACATATAAAGTTCTTTGATCTCTTTGGCACGGATAGCCTGACCAGTAGGTTTGTTATAATCAGGATGATCGGGTTCGCACCAATCACTATTGGTCAGTGTCATAGCCCAATTTAAATGGTCAAGGCCTGCCTCAGGGCAACGCCAAACACGCCAACGGAACCAACCACTAGCCCAAAAAGGAGCACGATACTTAACTCTTGCTTGATCATCCCAAGCAATGTGGCTCCAGGCTTGTTCAATTTCAACAAAGTCCACGAGCTCGTTAAATAGACATGGAAGGAATCGATTGCCAACATCACACCAATCACCAGGCTTAATATTACTAGGATGAGCGGTAAGAGAGTGAGTACGGCTAACCCAACGGTTATTGATGTAATACTTAACATCGTGAATCTTTCTAATAGGCCATGTGACAAAATCTTGGATATAGCCTAGGCCTTCTTCAGCGATCCAATAACGAACTCGATGACTGCGTTCAGCGGTCTTTTCCCATTCATCCCATCCGTCCGCAGTCTTAGGGCCGCCTTTTGTAGTACCACGTACCCAATCTGCAAAAGGAGTGCAACTCCAGTAATTTGTATGTTGTGCCATTATAGTTTCTCGTATGTTTGTGCAAATATATCTTTTTTAACTACACCGTAGTCGTTTTCACCGTGACGAACAATAACATCTTCACCTGGATTATAGTGTAGCTTCTCTCCCCAGCTTGTGTCAACTGATCCAGAGTGGTCTGCAAGTTTAGCAATCTTGATAATTTTCTTTGGAGTGCAAACACCGCGGCCTAGATCGTCTTTAAGTTCTTTAAACTTTTCTGGGCTGATAGGATACTGTTCACCTTTTGGTCCAGTCATAATGTAGTAGCCTGCAGGGTACTTAACTGGACCTTCTAGTGTATCAATTGTACCCGGCTCATTAGCAATCTCGTACTTTTCTTTAGCAGGTCGTTTGTAAGTTTTGAAACTGTCAGTCTTAAACCAAGTATCTGTGATACCTTCTACAATATTAATGTATTCACGCATTATTTTCTATCTCCAAACAATTGCAATAAGTTTATAAACAAGTTGATAAAGTCCATGTACAGAGTTAATGCTCCACGAACTTCTGCACTATCACTGGTTTCTATACTGAGTTCTTCTCGAATCTTCTGTGTGTCATAGGCAGTTAGGCCTAGAAAGATGATAATAGCCAATGCTGAAATAACCATTTGCATAACTGTGCTACCAATAAAAATATTGACGATGCTGGCAATAACAATGGCAATCAGCCCTACGAACATAAACTTACCAAGACTATCCAAACTACGTTTTGTAAAATATCCATATCCACTCATGACCCCGAACAAGATTGCCGCACCCATAAATGCTGACACAATACTGCCCATAGTGAACACAGCAAATATTGTAGCAAAACTCAATCCCATCAGGGCCGCAAAGCCATGTAGGCATAACTGTGCTACAGATTTACTAGGATTAGTAGCCAATACCATACTAACACCAAAGATTGCCACCAGCGGTGAAAAGATTACAATCCACTTTAGCATGCCGGTAAAAAAGAATTCCAGCAACTCTGGACTGGTGCCTACAAAATAACTAACCATCATCGATACAATAACAGCAAGGCTCATATGTCCGTAAACACGGCCCATTGCTGAATTAATTTCGCTGGCAGAACGATATGACATTCCGCTTTCATAAGTTGTTTCAAACATAATAATCTCCTAAAATAAGTAAAAATCCTGTTTATGTATTTAATTATACATGAAACAGGATTGCTTGTCAATTATTTTTTAATAAATGGTTTTAAATTTGGCGGAACCCAACCCACTGGTTTAAGTACCTTGCCATCTTCTCGTTTACGAACCATGCCTGTTTCTTTATCAATTTTGGCAAAGTTAGTTGACATGACTTCTTTCCAAGCACCTTCCGCATCTGCACCCATACTATGAATAGCACCAATAGTCACAACTAGGATATCAATAAGAGCATCTAATTGCTCTACAGAATCTTCTGACAGTGTGGCTTCTAACAACTCTTGATGTTCTTCAGCAATAAGGTTAACGTACATACTATATTGTTTTTCGTTTAGACTATCAACGGTTTGTCCACAGGCCCGCATAAATTTTTCTTGATCTTTAAATGGATTCATATACTTCTTCTAGATATCTTTTTAATTCTTTGTCTGTGGGCTCTACTGAATAGTTCTGTTTGAAAAATATTTCATAACTGTCACTACCATATTTTCCAATACCATACAGCATTGTAGCATCTTCACCATCCCAGGTCAAGTAGTCTCGGCTCATTTGTACAAGACGTTTGTAGCGTACATTCATCATACCCAATGGTGCTAGTATAGTTTTGACAAAATCTTCTTCAGCTTGTAGCAATGCCTGGGGAGTAGGAAACCAATATAGAAATTCTGGCAAAGTCAGTTTGACTGGTTTGCGACCAGTTTGATTAAGCATGATAACGCCAACCATGTGTTCCCAACTGTTATTGATCTGTTGCTGTACCATTAAGTCGTCTCGTAGAGGCTCAAAGAATTTCATACTAGCCTCGCCCTGTTGTTGTTTTATTAATTGAAGGACCTGCACTAGTAAAGTCAATTCCAGCCATACGACCTTCATACATCTTACCATTCCACGTCATGGGCAACTTCACACTTTTGTTTAGTACCACAGTTAAGTTCTGTCGTTCTTTAAACTCATGCACTGCCGCCTCTACTGTTTTACTTGAGTTTGCCTGTTTAACGGTGCAGGTCTCACCGTATCTTACTACTTCCATCTTTGCCCCATCTTAGATAAAATTCGCTTAGTTTCTTTGCTTCAAGTTCTGCTACTACAATATATAGGTGCCCGTAAGTATGTACATCTACTTGCCTGTGCCATACTGGAGATTCAATTGCATGTTCCATGACAAACTTACCCTGCTCACTCTCTTGCCATTTCCATAAAGGTTCTGCGGCATACAAATCAGGATCTTCGACGTCGCCCATGTTAAATTTATGTACAACTACCTTGTGAATTTCTTTCACAAGTAGCTGACCATTTTCTTCAACTTCTTGAAATCTTACTTTACCGGACATGATAGATGAAATAAAGTTATAAACTTTTCAGCATCTTTGCAATGTTTAAAATCCCACATGTCCCAAGCCATACGTTTACAGTCAGGCCACTCTTGTAATTGTTCATCAACCCATCTCACCGAATCATCTAAATTACTCGTAGGAAAATGATTGCCTGCATCATCAACAATTCCAAAATCTTCTATAAGTTGAAGACGATAACACTCCGGGGTTCTGCGATGTAATGTAGGTTTAATCACAGACTGCTGATCTTTCCATTTAAATATTACTGATTGTAAATCGTCTAACGCACTCACGCCTTTTTCTTTCGGGGAAAATTTCTACGCTTGGGTTTATTTTCTTTAAGAACTAACGGTCCATGACTAGAATCTAGTTGAGACTTTTCTAATGCGGCATGAATAGCATCTGAACTAACATCATCTTCATCAAACCCGCTGGCGCTATCTTCATCGTCATACTCATCGTCTTCGTCGTTGGAGATAATAGCCATACCAGTTCTAGACAACAAACGATGTGCCGCATCTGGATTTTCAAATGACTCGCGTAAACTACCCACATGTCCGTCAGCAGTTTGACTAATAGTTTGCCATGTTCGAATCTCAAGCAAAGGTTCTATTTCTGTAGGAATGGATACTACATAATGCATATCATTATATCCTTCGATATTAAATGATTTGATCACAGTACCTTGTGTGGATTTAATATTATCTTTACGAATACCGTAAATCCACACAAGATCTCCTACACTATATCTTTTTTTAACTGTCATAGTTTATCAAGCCGGAGCTTGCTCTTTGCTTTTAACTTCGAGAAGATCTTTGACGAATTTTACTGCCTTGCGGTCAGTATCATAAACATACTCTTGATCTTCATCTTCGTCATTGCGCAAAGTCACGATAACACCGTTTTTAACTTTGCGAATTTCTATTGATTCGTACATACTGTACCATCCTTTATTTTGGAACACTTAAATTATAGTTAAAGTGGAAAATACCAATATGAGCTGTTTCACGGCTCAGTTCTTGATCACACCACACTTCGAATCCTGCCTTTTGAGCTTGCTGACAGAAATAAATGTCTTCGCCAATTTCCAAGTTTAATGCAGGGATAAACTCTTGTAGGTAATGTGGCTGTGGAATCTTCTCATATACTCTACGAGTACACATAACCAATCCATGTGGCAATACATCAATCAGTTCCATTGCTGGACTATTGTCAGTGGTTTGGAATTCAGTGAATGTTCCAGCCTTACCACTCATACCTGTAAAGTTAGGATTTGGAAAACGTCTACGGCGATAGTTAGCACCTACAATATCTTTATTGCGTTCTAGCAATCTAATTGGTGCATCAATTGGAAATTTCATATCTGAGTCAACCCAGAAGATGTGTGTGAAGTCGCTTTTCAAAAAGATATCTACTAAGTTTCGACGAGCAATAGTAATAACTGAACCAATGTTAAAAGCACAATTAATTTTAATCCCAGCGGCAACCATATTAGCGGCAGCCATAGCAAGATGCTGTGCGAACTCAGCATTAACCATTTCCATCGCCGGAACAGCGATCATAACACTGGGCTTTTGCCCACCTGCCATAAAAGGAGATGCTCCGGGTTGGCCAGCAGGACGTTGTTGTGCCGCGGCACGTTGCGCCATTTGTGGACGACTTGGAATATTGAGTTTACCTTTGTTTTTCATTATTATCCTTTAATGTGTATATTATAAATGAAGATTTGGAATAAAGCAACCTGATAGTTGCTCAAATTGTTTGTTAACTTTATTTAAAGATTCAGCTAGTGCTGGTACCATTATCTTGGTGCAAATTCTTGCTGGAGTTTAATATTATCAAAGAACTCTTTCTTTGTATGAGGGTCGTCTTTAAACGACCCTTTAAGTACTGTAGTCTGTGTCAAGGATGAGTGTGCCATAATACCGCGATTTTCGCAACACCCATGAATCGCCTGCACATAAACTGCTACATTTTCGGAATCAGTAGCTTTGCTAATTTCTCTAGCAATGTCATTACATAGTTCTTCTTGTAATGTACCACGACGAGCACACCACTGAGCAATACGAGTGTACTTGCTAAGGCCAATAAGTTTGTTGGCTGCAATGATGCCAATATAAGCAACACCAGATACAGGCTGGTGATGATGACTACACATACTTCGTAGCTCACTTCTAACCACCAGCATACCTTCGTATCGGTCGGCGCTATCATTTGGGAACGCTGTTGCGTCTGGTGCTGGTTCATATCGTCCTACCATTATTTCGTTAAAATACATCTTAGCCAGTCGGCGAGCAGTACCCTTGCTATTGGGATCATTTTCTCGATCAATAAGCAACCGATCTAGCACTAGTTCAAATGCTTCTTCAGCTTCGTCGATTAGTTGCTCTATGTTATGGTCGTTGACATATTCACTGATGTTATCCCCTGCCCAGAAACGTTTGTTGTCACGTCTCATTTTAGAACGAAGATAGTTTCCTAGATATTTGTCTTCTTGGTATCCGCCATTGCCTGCCATTGCATCTAGGCCTGTTTGGTTTTCACTCATTTTATTATTCTCCGATGTTTAAAGGCAGAGGATTGCCTGCATACTGTATAGTACAGTATTATTTAGGTTCTGTCAACCTTAGTAATGTATTTTTCTTAACGGCTGCATCCAAAACATTAAGAGCAACGTTATGTTGTTCGGCAAACTTTAACATAGCGGTAGTGTCTTTAGGAAAACACGCACCACCAAATCCAAAGCTACCGTCTGGGCCTGGAACCTGTAAATGACTTGAGCCAATGCGACGATCCATTCTGATCATTCCGGCAACATTATCATAATTCAAATTCATTGCCTTGGCCAATTGATACAACTCGTTCATAAAGACAACCTTGGTGCTCATAAATGAATTAATTGCATACTTGGCCAATGCGGCTTCTCCAATAGTACAATGGACTACATTGTCGCCGAGTCCTTGTTGACCTATTCGGATGAGTCTTTCTGCTTCGCGTTGATAAGCCCCTACTCGTCCACCAATCATGGCAAACTTACCATTGATGTAATCTTCCTTGGCCTTGGCCGCAGTTAAAAACTCTGGAGCATGAATCAAGTTAGGGTACTGCGCATTTAACTGTTCATAGATATCGGGGGGTGCTGTGCATTTACTAATAACCACACCTTGATAGTTAATTTTTGCTAGGTTGTCTAGTACATCTTCTAGTATACTTGTATCACAGGTACCATCTTCGTCTTGCGGACTTGGCACACAGACAAATACACCATCGCAGTCTAGCAAATCTTTATATGTATTAGTAAAGCCTTTGGCAGGATCTACTGCAACCACATCACAAAATCCTGGCGACATTGAATCAGCAATAGCACTGCCTACAAACCCCATTCCTATAATTCCGACTTTTGTTATCATCATTTGATTCTTAAAAAACATATTTAATGTCATTTAGTGAGGCCTGCAAAAATAAGTTCACGCTCAGTGACGGAGGCCACAGGCTGTAGCCATCCATTTTTTATAGCTTCCATGATCATTGATTTATATTGTTTTGGACAGGTATTGCTAATTTCAAACCCTGCTCGAGGGGTAATAGTTAATCCGTCTTGAATTATAAAATTAGGATCTTCTTGCCTAATAGTGTGTACTCGGCTTTGGTAAAGGGTGTATGTCATGCTACTATTATAGCATGAAATTTATGCTAGGTCAATTATCGACTTATCCAGTCTTTAGAGTGAAAAGGTTTAGATACCTGCGTACGGCTCAAATAGTAGATTGATCGTTTTTTGATACGTTTAATGATGCGATGATTTTGGTCCCACTCAAATGCTTTAAGATAAGTGCGCCATACATTGTAATTTGTTTTCTTGCCTTTTTGTGGCTGATTTAGATAATCCACAATGCGACTCATGTCCCCTTTGAAGCGATCATTTAATTCACAGGCCATGTTAAATGCATAAGCATCTATTTCATCGTTATCGCCTAGGTATTCTTGCTCTTGACGCTGTTTGGTAGACTCTGCTTTAGAACTATATCCTGGAAGAGATTTAAAATTACGTTTACGAGCCTGGTGCATGTGTATGATTTCATGGAGTAAAACATCTGCAATGCGCCAGCACAACCGAGTAAATCTAAGACTAGTATAAGTTAGAGTAGTATCTGCCAAACTATAAGCCAGGCACAGCTCTACACTTTTTTCTTTTTTCTCATCATATTCGGTGTGATATACACCTCCTGCCCAAACAAATCCCGGGTCGACTTGTAGTTCTTGACTCTTACGGCTTCGAATAGGCATATATTTTTTAATATGCTTGGTTAAAATACCATGGAATTTATCAATAGTGAGTGTTTGGCCCACAATAGACTCCTTGGACATACGAATCATTTTTACAATAGATTCTCTGTCCCATTCACTCCAATTGAACGAAGCTGACGTACTCACGGTATTCTCCCTGATACTATATTTATAATTATCCTATTACATGATTATTACAATTATATACCTACTTAAATGGTGTGGTCGGTAGGGTTTGAACCTACAAAGGCTATGTCTAGGACTACGCCCCTTCCCCGCTGTTTTTAGAACTTTGGGAGCTTTGCCGATTTGCTCACGACCACAGTAAAATTTTACAGGGTTTTTTGAAAGTAGTCAACCTTCATTTATCGTAAAGATCGCCGGTTGTTGAATAATATTTGGTTTCCGGATTGTATCTGGCAAACTGTTCATACCCGGGATCTGTTGGAAGTACTCGTTGTCCCACAAACCATTCTCCTATATGTCGGATTAGATTTTTACCCTGACTATTTTTAACCAAACAATTAACCAGTCCTTGTTCTTCGACTAAGGCTTTACCAATATAGCCTTCGTTGAGTCTAGCATGGTGCAAGGTTGCTTCTTCTGGATACTTCTTTGTATACCACTCATTATAATTAAATCGGGCTCGATCAATAGGATATAAACTAGCTATTGGGCTGAACAACACCCCGCCCCTCTCGTATCTAAAATTTCCAAAAATAGTGTCAGTGTCTAAAGGTTGTGATTCTGTTTCGTGAAAATACCAAGGTTGCCGTTTTAATATAATCTGCGATAAACCGGGATCTGCTTTTAATAGATCAATTAGCTCTACTATTTTAATAGGCTCGGTAATTTCAACATCGTCTTCTTGGTGCCAAATATAATCATAATTTTGATCTTTAATTAAATTCCAAAAATTGGTCCACGTCACACTAAGACCTTGGTTAACAGGATGTAGATCTAATTCTGTATAACCAAAAGATTGTACCAATGCCGACAGCATCATGTTATTTCTATCTTTGGGAAAGTCATCAATGAAAATACGATGAACTTCACATCCAGTAAAGTCCAAATTTCTTTGAGCCATTAAAGTTTTAGTTAGATATTCAATACGATTTGTGGAAAAGATAACCTGGCAAATTTTATAAGTCATTATAATCTTTCTGTATCAAAAAAGAATGTTTGGAATAAACGACCATTTTCGTAGTTGTCTCCAAAATAATCTAAACTGGCATGGAACAGGTCACCTCTGTAGAGTATCAGTCTATTATATTTGTTGCCAATTCGGTCAAACAAATCATACTTGGTATAATCGTATCCTTCACGGTCTTGAGTTATCTTCGAATGTTCTCCGGTGGCTTTATGCCTAAACAAGCCAGTCCCGCCACTATGAGGTGCATCTGGTGTTAGATAGCAAACTCCGGCCCACATGTTGTGTGGATCACTGTGTATCCATGTTCGATCATTGGCTGTGGCTATTTGAAATGCACCAGTGTATCCAGAATGTTCAAAGGTATTTGTTATCTTACCAGCAAACTGCATATAGTGTTCAATGGCCTGTTTTACATCATCGGTAAAGAATGGTTTAGTTCTAGCTCCGGGATAATTTCCTTTAACTGAGAAATCTTGATTCAATGCAAACTTCCTAACTGCATCTGGATCAGAATAAAAGTCATCAACTATAATTAAATTTAATCTCATATTAGTATCTCACAAATTGTCCGTTTATGCCCAACCATCCGTAGACTACCCAGTTAGTTTCTATAATGTCTTCGGCATAGGGCCTACTAAAATAATAACTTAGGGTTTCCACATCATAATGATACATACCTGGCTGTGATAACATTGCGGCAACGGTTGTAAACATATTGGTATATTTTTCAAGGTAAGGTTTACTCCACCCTACAATAACTGAAGAATATTGTCTCAACTTGTTATCAACTTGTGTATTTCTAAGGTCAACCATGCCATAGCCCCAAGTATCACTCCACTCCCATTCTAATGGTTTTTTATAAAATATTTTATTTTTATTTTCTTCATTGAACAGTGATATATCAAAACTCCTATCTAAAAGATATCTTCCGGACAGTTTGAACATAAAATCATATTGACTAAGTTCTTCTTTATACTTACTCATGAACGACGATAGTATTAGGCATTCACAACGACTTTTTTGTGGATGAGTTCTAACATCATTGATTATTTCTGGGAATTCATCTTCTACACTGATATACTTTAAATTCTTTTGATAAGAAAAAGTATTCTTGTAAGCCTGCCAATTATTACTACTATCTACAAGATAGATTGTTGTCTCGTCATCTGATGCCTGGTCAACACTGGCTACGGTAGCAACAGTGTGTCTTAAGCGATCTTCGTTAGAAAAATGGCTACGACTTTTACTATAGGTCAGTGGATGGTCGTTGCTAGTTTCTATGGAACTGGTTATAATAAATGCTTTTTTCATTTTATTTAAAAATTTCCATTTGTGTGAGGTCGGGCCAATCACTTACGGCCCATTGTTTGGGTTGTGTGCTGATCGCTTTATTAAATTTTTCTATTCCTAGCAAAGCCGTTTCTGGGGTCATGTAATAATGATAACCTACACAATCAATATTTTGATCTCTCCAAGGCGTGTTTGGCGATCTGCCATCATAAGACATTTTTTTTAAAACATAAGCTGCTTCTGAATTATCGGTAAGTATCATTCCGCCTCTTCCAAGTGATAAGTGTTTTTGATATTGAAAACTTATTGACATAAAGGTGTTTGAAATATAACTATTTTTTTTCCAAAGAACAGCAGCGTCAACAATGTTATCAGTTAAATAATAATAGTCTATCCAATTTTCATCTTTCCAGTTTAATGAAATATTTAATTTTTTAGCCAAAAAAGGAATTGATAAATAGGTTCTTTTGGGGCAATTTATATATTTAGCGTTTGTGTATCTTAAAGATATTT
>Ga0209191_1000922_pt1 | contig 20517 bp, 23 predicted proteins | sample S_130626_EF_Meta_FD_187320 | JGI IMG/M metagenome (GOLD analysis project Ga0209191, IMG submission 187320) | Freshwater microbial communities from Lake Simoncouche, Canada to study carbon cycling - S_130626_EF_MetaG (SPAdes) (version 2) | ecosystem: Environmental > Aquatic > Freshwater > Lake ...
TACTAAATGCTTTGAGATCTTTGGAGACACTCGTGCCTTCAACATCAGTGGGCAATTAGATGGAACGACTGATATTCTGGGTGATGTCAAAGGGACACAGCGTTCTATACCACTCTTTACATCTCCAGTCTATGCTCCCGGCGACCCCGCGTCTCCCGCGTCCCCGGCATACATGCGACTCTTCTTTAATGACAACCTCTATGGACTGATGACTAATTTTAACAATACCTATTTCGGTGCTACCGGTGATAGCACTCTCCTCTGGCCTTTGACTGGGACAACTCCCCAGCGGATAGCACCTCCGGGGACAGTAATTGGTCTCATTTGGCAGTACATCTACACCAACGAAATCCTCTTTACCAACCAGAACTATACCAACCTCCAGAATAATAACCCCTTCTTACAAGGACTGAATGCAGTCCCCCCTCCGGCATACAATCCATTCTTCTTAATCCCTCCAGAGAAGCAAACCCTCTACTGGATTTCAAAGCAAGATTACCCCTCTACGGGTTCCCTATGGAGTCCCGTGGCGGCTCTTGTTTTCACAAGTGCATTATTACCCCTCAAGAAGGAATACACTGCAAAACCTATCATTCTCAACCAAGGGAACGTGGGCGGCAGCACCAATTCCCCATCAGCCTTCGAGCCTATCATCACAGACTTTGTGATTGACCAGCAAGTGGAAAGGGCTGAGGGGTGGAGGGATTTCACTCTGTACGAGCCTACTGCCGAGTATCGTATGATCAGCATGACTGCCTCCCACGAGGAAATCCGAAACATTGATATTCAAGTCTTCTGGAAGTACCGTCTGACTGGAGAGTTAATTCCATTGACTATGTTCAATTGCTCAGATGTTACTATTAAAATGATGTTCCGCAAAATTGACTATAGGTCTTAATTTCTTTTTGTTTTTAATAAAGAAAACGACAGATTAAGTATAATCTGCTGTTTTATTTTATTAGTTATTAGTATAACCATGAGTTCGGACATTGAGAAGTTGGCCGTATTTGATGACCGCATTGTTCAGACTAGGCCCCGGTACGCGGTGGAGAAGGGCGCTCTGTCTCTGACTAACTCCCCCTTCGCTGCTATTTCTCAGAGCCAGTCTCAGCACACTTACAACGTGTATGTTCCCAGTGAAAACGTGTATGTGGCCCGTGATGTGGATTGGGCTTCTACTTGCAACCTCGCCGTCAGCGTCCGTCTGAATGACACTGCGGGTGGCCAGTTCCCCGTTGGACAGCCCCTTCTTGAGTTGGGTGTAGATGGCTCTTTGGCTGCCTTCCCCCTCAATTCCTTGTGCGCAACTGTGACTGCTACCATTAACGACACTACCACCGTGATTAACTCCCAAGATGTGCTGACTGAGGTGCTGCGTCTGACCGATTCTTGCTCTAACCGTACGGAGCGCACTTGCCCCACTATGTTGGACAAGTACCAGCTCAACGCCGATGGTCTCAATGCAACTAACAACCCCGTCGCCGGCTACAATTTCATGGGTCATTCCTATTGTGATGTGCCTAACGGTGCCTACGCCAACATTGTTTTTACTACCCCCGCGGGTGTTGCCTTGACTGGCAGTGAGGGTTATACTGATGGGAACGGCAACACCATTGATACCGTGAATGGTGTCCCCGTCTCAACTGACCAAGGTGCTGGTGTGGTGAATGGTCTCTATACTGTGTATCTGCGCTTCCGCTCTACGGAGAAGATTTGCCTCAGCCCTTTCATCTTCAACGATGCCCACGCTGAGGACACTGGTCTCTTCGGTATCAACAACATTCAGATGGTGATGAACTTGCGCGACCCCAACCGCGCATTGCGTCTCTGTGACGCCTTCTCTGGTACCACTGAGAAGCTGTACTACGGAGGTGGTGCCACCCCCGACCTCTACACTGCTCCCGTCAGCTACAACACCTCATGCACCAATGGAGTGTTCCAAGACAGCTTCTTGAACATGCAGTTCCTCACCCCTTCTCTGGATATCCCTCTGCCCCCTAAGTCCATCGTACCCTACATGGAGTTCCCTCGTTTCATTACCCAGAACCAGAACGGCACCATACCTTCTGGTGAGTCTAGGCAGATCCAGTCCCAGACCATCACTCTGCCCCAAGTTCCCGACCTTCTCATCATCTACTGCAAGGCTAACTACGATTCTGCCAACGGTGATAGGTCTATGGACCCCCAGCTCCCTCAATTCGGGTCTGCCTATCTCCCTCTGGAGTGTTCTCCTAATACGTCTACCCTCGCTTCTCGTACCACCCAGCCTCTGTCTATCAACTTTGATAACTTTAGTGGTCTCCTCTCTTCTCACACTTCTGAGCAGCTCTATCACATGTCCGTGAAGAATGGTCTGGATATGGACTGGGAGACATGGTCTGGTAAGGCAAGGATATCTAATGGTGGTGTGGGTGGGTTGGTGAATACGGTGGGTGGCTTCCTCGTGTTGAAGCCTTCCAAGGACATCACACTCCAGTCTGGCCAAGCCCCCTCTCTTGTGGGTAACTTCACTCTCCAGTTCAACATTCGTGTGACCAACACCTTCCCTTTCAGTGTGCAGCCCCAGCTCTTCGTGATTACGGCTAACTCCGGCTTTCTGGAGTCCATTCGTGGGTCTTCTCGTATCATCAAGGGTGTGCTGTCCGAGCAAGACATCATTGCCGCACCTCTGGCTCCCCAAGGTACTCACGCCGCCCTCGCCCGCTTTGTGGGTGGGCGCATGATGCCTATGGCCAACCGCCTTTCGGCAGTCCGTGGTGACAGTGGGGCAAGGGCAGCAGCCCACAAAGGTGAGGCTGAACGTATGCGGGGGCCAGAGGCCAGAGAGCATTCTGGACGCCGAGGCCTCGCTGGACGATTGATGTAATCAAATTAATTCAAATATATCTTTCTATTATTGGATAATTTCCAAAAATAAAAAGATGACATATAGTATAAAATGAGCGGTGTGTTAGAGAGTCTCGCTAACCCTTTGTCCGTTGTCAATACTACGCCTCGTTCTTTACAGCTCGCCGTTAATACCTTGACCGGATCTGCTGTCTGGAACGCCAATCAGCAGTATTATGCGAACGATGCAGTCTTGTCTTCTGTGAATGGGGGTCTCTATATGTATTTGCCCAGTAATCTTCAGCCTACTTGTGTCGTTGGTGGTAGTGATCCCGCAACGGCTGGAGGGGCTTGGAAGAGTGCCAACACGGTAGCACTTCCCCCCGGTGGTTGGACTGCACCCACTTCGGCTCCTACTTTCGCAGCCGGTGCTGCCGGCGATCCCCTCACGGTTAGTAATGGCACTGTGACGGTTGCCCCCGGAACATGGCTCTCTTTATTCACTTGCACTGTTGCGAATGCCTCCGCGTGGGTGGCAGCTGACAACGTGGCATTCACTTTTACTGGAAACGGTACGGGTGGAACAGCAGATACTACTACATGCTATGGTGGTGTAGGTGGTCCCGCAAGTGTGTCTTTCTCCAGTCACTGTGTCGTAGTAGTCGGTGTTGCTGGTACTACCATCACACTCTCTGCCCCTACTGCCGGATCAGCTGGTGTGCTGACTCCCAGTGGCGCCAACTGGACTCTCCTCCGCTTGGCATAAGTCCTATCAACACTATCTTTTTATACTATAATGTACTATAGTATAAGAAGAGATGTCTCTCGCTGCGTTACAATCACCTTTAGAGCGATTGAATATTCTCACTACCGCCATGAATTGGCGCGGATTATGGGTATCAGACGAGCAGTATTTCCAAAATGATGTAGTAACATCTCCAATCAACGGTGGGACTTATATTTGCGCCCTCACATCATTTAGGAGTACAATTGACCCTTCTACAGATGCCGCATGGGGTGAAGTCTCAGCCACTTCCACGGGTGTTGCTTCTTTGCAAGGAGGTGCTGGGATTTCTATTGATAGTACAGATCCTAACAAGCCTATTATTAACAATGAGGGAGTTCTTACAATTGCTGAGGGTACATCTATTGTAGTGGATAACACTGATCCTACGAATCCCATTATATCCAGTACTGCTGTCGCTGCTATAGCCCCCGGTAATGGCATTAATGTTGATAACACAATTCCTACTATTCCAGTCGTCAGTAATACTGGGGTAATACAGATAACGGGTGTAGATATTCTAGTAGGTGGTACTCAGCAGAACCCCACCTTAATTAATACGGGAGTTGTTTCAGTCATAGGGTCGGCTGGTATAGGGGTAAGCAGTGCAACGGGTGATGTTACAATAACAAATACTGGAGTAAATACATTGACTGCTCTGTCTCCGGGTATTTCAGTAGGAGGAACACCTCAGAATCCCATCTTAGCCAATACTGGTGTAATTACTATAGCCGCTGCGGACTCTACAATCATTGTGGGTGGTACATCGCAATATCCCACTATCTCGGCTATCACTCCTAAACTCACAACCTTATATCCAGCCCTCAGTTTTGGAGGATTCTCAATTATTCCAGCTAACTCTACGGGTTCTGTAGCTTTTGCGCAACCATCTTCACCCACCTTTTTAACAACAACGGTCTCTACCGGCGCACCAGTTGGCTACCCGAATGCCGCGTTCATGTTTGATTTCTCGGCTTTAGTCTGTTATTTTATTAATTCAGTTCCTTTTGCTGGAACCGAGACAGTTACTATCAAATTCCACGATTCTACAACCAGTACGACCTATTCTCCCGCTATTTTCCCTAATACTCTGTCACTCGTCGCTTCAGCCCTCAGTACCCCCCCTCCTTATCCTTTTCCATTATGTACTGCTTATTATGATATTGCAGAAGCTTACACTGCTGGTATGAGAAAAATTACTAATATTTTCATTCAAAATAGCACGGGTAATAGTATAGCTTGTCTTTATTCTGGTTCTGTTTATGCCACATACTATCCCTCTGGAATAGTTTAAAATTACTATATAGATGGCACTATCCTCGCTAAGAAATCCACTAGCTAGTCTTTCTATTCTTAAGAATCTCCTCTGTTGGCGTGGTAATTACGATCCAAATACGAACTACTATAAAAATGACTTAGTTGTATCACCCATAACTCAAGCGTCTTATCTCTTAACAGCCACTTCTTCCTTTGGCGAAGACCCCAGTCTCAATCCTAATTGGTCATATTTCGGACTTGCTGGTGATGGTGTGCAAGTGGCGCAAGGTTCGCAGTACATTGAGGTGTCCGGCTCTGGTACTAATCCTACAGTCTCTAATCTAGGAGTTATAGAGACAATTCTAACACCTCCTCTCTATAGTAGTTCTGGTGATGCCCAGAATCCCATCATAAACTCTAGTGCTATCGCTACTATACAAGGCGTAATGGGTATCAGTGTGGTTGGTAATGAAATTACAAATACTGGCGTCTGTACATTGACTGATGGGACTGGTATATCTTCTGTGTTAGACCCAGATACTGGAATAGCCGAGATTTCTAATGCTGGTGTTAGAACTATTGTTCCGCAAGATAAGTACATTACAATTACTGGAACGAATGCAGCCAGAACAATATCTAATGGGGGTGTCTTGAGTATAACAGCTGCGGGTGGCCTCACCAATTTAGGTACGGCTACAGATCCAGAGATTAGTAATGACTATGTATTAGGCATTACATCACCAGACAGTACTGTCACTAATACAAATACTAATTCACAACAACGGCTAAAGTGTCTAGTTCCAGAGCTTACTAGGTGCTTTACAGATGTCATTTTCAATCCCAATTTATCATTAAATGGCCGAGTAGGGTACGCTGTAACCATTGAAACTGGGTCACTGTTTGAGTCTTGTCTTGCCACTGGGTCACCTTATTCAACTGGTGTATTCTATATTGACTTTTCTCCTCTGGTTCTTATATTCGGAAGTATTTGGTGGAGTGGTGGCTTTAAATCTGGATTGGTCACATGTACTTTTAATGACGAGGTTTCTTCTACAAATACTATATCTTACCTAGTACAATTTGCTAATAAGTTTCCTTCTATTGTTCCCATTTTACCCGGAGCCGTGGTATCACCTTGTAAGGTAGTGTTTGATTTGGGAGTTGCCATATCTAAGGGTCTTAAGACCGTCACATCTGTAACTTTCAGTATTCCTTCTACTGCATCAGCGCCAGTACTACCAGTCAGTACTGCTGGTATCTTCGGCGTCTATTATCCCAATGGTCCAGAATAACCACCCAAGAACGTGTCTATACCGTGCTTATCTATAGAGTCCCACAAGGAATGAAAGGGATTAATGTACTTAGATAATGTCTTCCAGAATCCATCATTTGAATTACGTACTTCAACACCGGGTATATGCTTCCCTAGACTCTGATAAATGAAATCACCCGCGTGATAGATCCTCCTATGGTATGGGTTTCCACGAAGGTCTTGGGGCTGTGGAAGAGGATTATAAGATAAGGCGCTTCTAATCAACCCAGCCCTCAAGAAATTATCTAGAATAGCACCTCCTAGACTGTGACCGACACCTATGTAGTTATACTTAGACGTCGGATACACTGATTGCACTTCTCTTACTAAGTTCTGGTCTCTCTGGTACCGTTCGGAACGGTCTAATTGACCAACAATCGCCAGCGCATCTGCCCTTAAGTCCTCTGCGTTGCTTTTATCAGTACCCCTAACTGCCACGATAATTTGGTTACCGTACAAGAAGAAATTGAGGGTAGGAGTATTACGAAATAAGACAAAGTTCCCTATTTTTCTTGTAGGGCTTTGCTTATACGTAGAAGCCACCATCTGCTGGAGGTCGCTCATAGGTATTGACATCTATATACTACTACAAATTAAATCTTTTGCGCACGTCTTCTATGGAATCCTTGAGAGTAGGCAGATTCCACAGTACCCACCTTGACCAGAACCCGGCTGTGAGCGGATCCGTCCAGTCCTCGCGCTTTTTATGACGTGATAAGTATAGGCGTTTTTTGGCATCATCATTGGTTTGGGTAAAATCTTGGTAGCCCTTTGCGCCAAATTGTATAGTGTGTTCTTTACCTTTGTTGTCTTTGACAGTGGCCATGTACTTCTTACCCTTGGCTGTAGAATGGTGAATAGATACTAGTTTTAAGTTCTGTCTGTGTGTCATTGTGTTACCCATTCCAGTCATACCCTTTGCAGTTTGGATTTCATTAATTTCTGGGTAATACTCTCTTTCAACTGCTTCTACTTGTGCTATAGTGGCAGCCTTTTCTGCTTCTTTCAAAGCCTTATAACCATCTATATTTTCTAGCCACGTATTATAATCTTTAGATATATCCTCTGCAGCATGCGCATACCTAGCTTCATACTCCTCTATTTGACCCCATAATGATTGTAATGGTTTAAGATAAGAAGAGTCTATCTTTGCACGTAGTTCATTATACTTTTCTAATATGGCACCGTACTTATCGTTGTCTTTTTGGAATAACATAGCAATTCTATTTGTTTCTGGATTATTCTGTGCCTCTTGTGTAATTAAAAGAGTTGTTTTATCATTATTCGTGTAGGTTAATGGTATATTGTTCTTCTTAAATACTGTGACCAACTCATCATAAGTAGCCATTAGCTTATCATGTCGTACCTTTGTTTCTGGCTTTACTTCAGTGAAAAACTCGGTCATAATTGGTTCTTGTTCTCTTTCCTTCTTAGTTAGATCATGGAATAGTCTCTGTAAAGCTTCTTTATCGTGTGCTAACTTATCCATGTGAAACTTCCTAGCTGCATCATGATATCTGTGTTTTATCTCTCGCTTTCTTAGACCAAAATCTCTCTGAATGGCTTCTATCCGTAAGGCTCTATCTTGTTTAATTTGTTCCTTTCGCTTCCTAATTTCTGATGGTAAGGGACCAGACATTCTATTATAAATACAAGGTATTATTTCATCTTATAATAAAGATTGAGTTGAGGTTAAGATTAAGTTAAGATTTGGGTTTCAGAAAGTGTTCCGGCCAGTTAGAAGGGGTTGATGAATTGAAGGGGGGGGGGGGGGGTATTTTGGCCCCCCCCCCCCCCCTATTGGAATCACTCCGGCCTAAATAAAAGGTAGGTATAAGGTATAGAATGGATCCAGCAGATTCTCAATTCCATGAAGGGTTAAAAAAGAGGTTTATGTCATTAGAGGAGGAGAAAAAGGTGTTAGAAAGATGTTTAGAGTCATATAGCGAAGCACAAGATAAAAAGGTAGATGCTAAGAGTGAGAAGCAAATAAATATGTACATCAAAGAAAAAGATTCTTCTCTGGCAGCATTTGAGAAGGAGAAAGAGAAGGCTGAGGAACTATATGAGGCTGCTGTTAGGAGGGCTTCTGACAAAAGAGATAAGGATATCTATATTGCTACTAAAGCCTATGAGAAGTACCGAGACTATTGTAATGGTCATATTACTAGATTAGGAGGAAGTACTGAAATACCCGACCCCGAGCGGATTATAAGGAAGAAGAAAGAATTATTAGAGATAGATTCAGAGTTATTTTTAACAAAAAGACAGTTAGAGTTATGGGAACTTGTAAATAAACCAGATTATGTTCATAAGGTAGTCCTTCCAGAGAAAACATGGATACCATCCCCGGAGGTTCTTGCCGAAGAAGCAAAGTTGAAAGAATTAAGAGAGTATTGGATACCAGAGCCAGAGTACTAACCATTTCTTAAACTATAACCTCAACTCAACTTGACCCACTGCCGGGCTATCTTTACGGCAAGGCATTGAGCCTCTCTTCTGCCTTCTTATAAAACCCCTCGTCCTTCTCAATCCCTATCGCAGATCTGCCCATATCCCACGCTGTAAAGACTGAATTGCCGGAGCCGAAGGTAGGGTCTAAGACTGTACCCCCTACTGGGCAATAGCGCTCTATCAAGAATCTGTAGAGGTCAGTGGGCTTCTCTGTTGGGTGTTGCCCTTTGTGTCTTGAAAGATGCCCGTCTATCTGAATGATAGATAGAGGACACCTTTTACCATCGCCACCCTCTGTATTTGTTTTCTTAGCACCACCATAACAGTTAGTTGTCTGTCCTTCCCTTTTTACTTTCCAACTCTTGAAATCCCCTTCTATATCCTTCCGCTCATAGTAAGCCCCAGCCTTACTAAAGACATAAATCATCTCATGTGACCTCATGGGCATCTTATTGGCGGATAGGAAAGAGACGCCCCTCTGCTTGTCCCAGACTAAATCATATCTGAACTCGTCGGGGTTAGAATTAATTAACTCATAGCCAAACTTTGTAGTACAGAAGTGAATGGTTGGACTGTGGTCTGACTTACGGATACGCTTGATTTGTTTCCAGAAGGCCTCTAGGTCTATCTTGATATCCCACGCACAGCCAGATATACCCTCTGTCCCTTTGCGTCCGTATTTCTCAGCAGTCTCCTTCTTTGTAATACCTCCACCAGTAAGGCAACCATAAGGCAAGTCACAGATTATCAAATCCACAGATTTATCTGGTATCTCTTTCATCACCTCTAGGCAATCCCCATTGTACAGAGTTAGCGCTTTATCAGTCATACTGTTCTTACTTAAGATATTTTATCTAATAGATTATATGAAGTATGAGAAATTACTTGAGAAGATGGCAAATGATCCAGAATGGGCTAAGAGACATCGCCAGCGCACTCTGGAGTTGCAGCGCAAGAGGTATGAAAATCCAGAGGTACGGAGACGACATGCGATCGCTTGTGACGTATGGAGGCAGAGGAAGGAGAGGGGTCTCGGCAGAAAGCAGCAAGCCCCCCATACTCCGGCTGTAATTCCTAAGTTTGAAGATAAATCATTTTGTATTGTCTTTGAGTAGTTTTTTATGTGATGGACATTGGGCCGTAGTTTTCATACGATATACCCCAGACTTGTCTTACAAGAGGCATGTAAGCTTCAGTCTTAAAATCGTAGATGTACCGTCCTACTTTATCATTGAAATGTGGATACTTTGTTACCCAAGATGAGATAAGTTTTGTCAGCAGACGTGTCCTTATCTCATCACAGTAGAACTTGCCGTCCTTCTCAAAGGCTGACGCCATCCAAAGAGGCATCTTCAATAGTTCTTGGTATAACTCGTTCTTCACCCATTCTTCAATATCAGAGTAATCAATACCAGTCATCTTGTGGAGTACATGACGTACTGTGTGTCACGCGGTTCAATTTTAGGTCACGCCATTTTTTTTTTACACGTCACGTATAGGTTCATCTCTCTTCCTTCCCTTAAGAGGATGGTCTAATCCAGTACATACAGCATCTCCTCTCTTGAACCAGTACTTACCATTCAAGAAAACTACAGAAGGAGTTGGAAGGTCAGATGCCCCTCTGGCATTATAAAAGACCAGAGAATATCTGGTACCCGTAAATGGTTTTACAGAGTGTAGTATCTTGCTAAAGTCTGTAACCACTGGTACCCTCACATCATGTAGGCCTTTAAGAGGTCCCTCGTGGATTTCTAATTCACCACCTTCATAATCTCCAAAGGCGACCAGATATGAATCGCCTATATTGCCCTTATCATAATGAGGAGCGGCAGTGTAGTTCTGATTGACAGTGATAGAGGTAAAAGGTACCTTTACATGCTTTTGCGCGAACTCAAGAAGTAAGCCGTAGAGCTTGGGTCTTAGCCAGCATTGTCTAGAATAATCTGTAGGCTGCCCACGTCTATTGACAACACCAAAAGTCTGAGATCTACCAGTACCAGATTTTAAACGGTACTTATTAATTGGGATCGGTAATCTGTTCAACTCCTCCCGTATCTCCGTTAGGTCCATTCTGATTATCTTGAGAGATTTTATGTCTCCAATTCAAAGATATATCTGGTAGTCCATTCTTATCTTTACGAGTGACAATGTCTGGGTACATTGATACAAGATAATCTATACCATTAACCATCCTTTCATCCCGTCCCGGAGTTTGTAGGCCACCGGGAGTTACGGCATATCTGGTATCAACCCCCGCATTACAATATCTTAGAACCTTACCGTACTTCAGATAATATAGAATAGATCTCTGATAGTCTTCTTTCTCGTCTATCGTAATAGCAATATCCTTATGGTTCTTAATAAGAAAGAAGGAGCCTAAGATATGGGTAAGATGTTCCGTTATTGTATCTTTCATCCTCCTCTTATCAGAATTAGGTAATACACCCATCAACCCTACATTCCTTGTATTCATCTCTTGGACACAGAAACGAATGAAGTCACAGAATGACATAGGTGGTGTCTTAAAGACTATACTCTTAACATCATCGTCCATAGAAAGATATATCTCATTGTCGGGGTAGTAATGGCTTATGAAGTTCCTCTGGTTAGCAAGACCATCTCTTACTCCTACAATTATATTCTCGTACAGATGTGGTGGTACTAGACGTATATAGTCATTGGCTTGTACATAAGAATCTACAAAAATATCTATTAGACGACTGGGGTACCCAGAATCTGATAGAAACTTTAGAGTTAGATCAGATATTAGAGCCTCGCGATTGAGACTTGGGATTGCGATCCTAGGTAAATCCATATAATCTTAGATAGATTATTAGTTTTAGGAGATCTCGGCGGTAAAAATGTCAAATATTCGCAAATTACGGCTATTATATTACCAGTAATTATGTATAATACATATTTCCATGTAATAAAAATATTTTTATTACCGGTAAATACATATTTTACATATTTACATGTAATATAATAGCCGTAAAGTAGTGTAAATAGCACATTTTTACCACCTAATTCAATTTATTCCTATAAATTACAGTTTATACTGTAGATGCCATCTATTAATGTAGATAAACTCATAGATATACTCAATGATATTCAGATGAGACTGTACTCTGTATGGGAGTTGAGTAAGAACCCCGAGATAACCGTCATAATAGAGCAAGAGCGAGAACGGTTATCTAAACTCGTTATATCTCTGGAGAATTACAAGGCCTTAATAGAATGGGTGCAGTAGTACATGTTAGTCTCTCTTGGATAGAAGATATAAGGAAGCGATTACTACAGATAGTCCATGATGTACATGGTGTTGAGATCATGACCACTAATCTCCAAGCTTCAGATATACTGTTGAATAACATCAATAGTATAAATCAGATACTCAATAGTCTGAATAAGGTAGTTACACAACCGGAGAGGTATGCTTAGATAGTAATATGATTAGTTCAATTATGTTCTGCTCTTCATCAAGGCTCCCCCCTTCTAGACTCTCAGAACCAGTTCGCATATATAAGGCACCCATCTGAGCCTTTGCCCTTTCTAATGGCATAGGCTCCTTTGAATACTTCTTCCCGGTTTCCCTATTCACAACCCAGTACAATTCTCTACCCCGACTTTTCCTAAGTATATAAGGCATCTATATCTAATATCCAGCCACTTTTGCTTTGATGAGATTTATGATATGTTGCTGGATATTCTTGATTCTAGTCTCTGGCCTTGGGCTGTAGGAACCAAACTCGGGAGGTATCCTATCTGCGAGGGCTTTCAATTTTTGGTATGTGTTAAAGTCAGACCTTAGAATCTGCCTACTCCTTGGGTACCAAGTAGCACCACCAGAAGGGGCTGCGGGTGCTGCGGGTGCTGCGGGTGCTGCGGGTGCTGCGGGTGGTGGGAATGTAGTAGTAAGAAATGTAGGTTTATGTATAGATTTAGGTCCTATCTCACCAGTATTTTCTGCGATGTACTGGGCAAACTGCTTAATAGGCACCATAGTCATTGCTCGGGCGATCTCTGCCGGACTAAAGTTCTTCTCAGTCATGGCACTTACTACGTTATCCACAAACGTATTAGGATTAGGGTACAGAGCATTAATTATCTCGTCATCAGACCTTGTATCATTAGGAGCCTTGCCGACAGATTCCAATTCAAGCTTTACCGTAACATCAAGGGCATCTCTGAGAACGTTAGGGTCTGGGCCGGGAATCTGACTCTCTGGGTCAAATCCAGATAGAGCCAAAGGAGCCACGGTAGTGGGCATATCTGCAGCAGTGGCTTCTCCAAACCAAGCCACTTGAGCGTACTCCCCCCTTGACTCACCGAATTTCTCTCTGTTAGGGTCACCACCCTCTCCGGCAAAAGGCGCACGTGCGACACCGGGCTGCTCATCATCTTCTCGTGCTTCTGTAGGTTTATCAAAATGCCCATCATCGTCATCATCATCATTGGCATCATCGTCATCATCAAAATTCTCAGCTGCTTGATTGACGCGTTCATTGCCTCTTCTTGCCACCTCTATAAGCTTCTTGGCGGTTGCTGCTGCAAATATCTTCTGGATTTGAAGTGTTGAAATTAGACTCTTGGCAAGAGTCCTACGGTCTCGCTCTGATAAGTACATATTAGCGTACATTTCGCTTAAGAAGTTCTTCATAGTCTCAACAAGAAGTAGAAGAGTTTCAGCGGCCGCATTTTCGTGTAGTGCTACCGTAATTAAGTTTTCGTCAGACATACCATAGCGCAGAGTTTCTAGCAGATCATCAATATGTGTAATCATGTCTTTAAAATCAGTCTCTGTAGCCACTGGTACAAAATTAAGAAAGTCGCGTAACATAGTCTTGATATTGTCGTAAGAGACAGTAAAACGGTTCAATCCGGTGAAGGAATTATTCTCAACATCATCAGTTAATAACTGTAGTAACAAGAAGAAATTGACTTTGTCCTCTGGCCCCATCTTAGTATTGTCAGACACCATATCGGGCTGCCCAGATGGTACTGCGAAGCCTTGCGCCACTGCATTCAGCCTATTGAGTTCTTCAATACGAGACTGTAACTTGGAATTGTAGAAGTCGCGCCCGGCAGATGTCACTGCCCCACCGCACATACCGGAACCGTATGATCCGCTTTCCACCACTCTGAATGGCGCATCTGCCCCGTCCCTTCGCCCAGAAGTGTAGGAAGAAGCACCCAAAGAAGGATTGGCGAAGATGCGCTGCCCAAGTACGGGTCTAGGAAGGTGGTAATTATGGACACCCGTAAGTAACAACCTCTCCTTTGTCTTATTGGCTTGGATACCGTTCAAGACTGACTGGTGAGCATCAGCCATCTTCTGCTGGTGGTACTCGGCTTGGAAGTGAGTACCAACCATATTCTGAAATGGTAGAGACTCGTATGTCGGGAAGTACTCGTCGGGACGATTACCCATTGCCCTCTGGAAGTTATAAGGGAAGGTCAAGGAAACACCGAGGTTGCCGAGAGGTTTCTTCGTACCAACTGCAGCCATTCTTATAATTAAGCGCTATATATAAAATATACAATACTTAATATATCATAGATGATTTTTTCCTTTGCCGCCGTACTTTACCAGAACCCACTGTTTTTATTCCTTGGCGTGCCAATGCTTGCGCTGCTTGCCTCTTCTGTAATTCAGATTGTTGATCAGATTGCTGTTTTAGTTGATTAGAGTACATCTGGATATTCTGTGTTTGTATGGCCTTCTGGTCTGCCTTCTGCTGGTCTAGCACACCCAGACGAGTCTTCAGAGCGAGAGATAAATTAGCAGTCCTTTCCTTCTGTAGTCTTAATTGCTCAGATAGGGCGTTTTGTTTATCAGTAGATATCTTATTAGCAGCAGCGGTATAATCAGCCGCGTCAGCCGTTGCTTCTGCCTCCTTCTTCTGAGCCGCTTGAGCAGCCACGGCAGCATTTTTCGTCTGTACAGATGCCATTTGGGCCATGTTGGACGCCGCTAGTTTCTGCTGGTAGGCTTTCTGGTTATCCGCTGCAGCCTTTTGTCTATTCAGAGTTTCCGCTTCGACTTGTGCTGGATTGTACGCTGCCTTTGCCTTGGCTGCTCTGGCATCTCTTTCTCTCTGAACTCTACCAGCTTCCCATGCTCTATGCGCTGCTGCACGGGCTTCTCTTTGTTGGCTCTGTTCTTCAAAATATGCCGCTTCTGCCTCCAGTTCTTCTTCATCAAGCTCTTCTTCTTCTTGTCCTCTCGGTCCTCCAGCAAGCACCATGGCTCCATTAATTATCATAGATAACGGACCGGTAGGAAGACTGCTTAACGTAGTTAATATATCCAAGGCACCCGGTTTTTTTTCGGGTTTGGGTTTTTTTGAAAACCTATATCTTGGTTTAGGCTGTGGTCTAAAGTCAAATCCAAATAGCGACAGCATTCTCTAATATCCGCACACTTTTAACACATCAAGAATACTCTTCGTATTGGCCTTATTACCTCTGCCAGTAAGTGGTACCTTATTTGGGTTTGGTGCATTGAGTAATGGGTTTGGTCTCGGAGCTTGGATAGGCCTTCCAGTAGTCGGGGGTACATAGGGTCTCATGCTAATTGGTACTGTATTCGGAGGAGGAGGTGGTTTTGAGGGTGGCTTAGGGGGGTTGGTTCCGGGTCTCGTGGCCACCAGCGGAGGCCGACTACCACCGGGTCTGACTGGCATGCTAACTGGCACGGGTATAGGTTGTTTGCCACCGGGTGGAGGTCTCGTGGCCACCAGCGGAGGCCGACTACCACCGGGACCGAAGGGTTTGGACGGAAGAATCTGCTGTTGTGCCTCGGCAGCGCGTCTTGCCTCCGCCTCGGCAGCGAGGCGATTTGCCTCATCTTGCGCGAGTCGTTGTGCATTCATCTCGGCAGAGCGTCGTTCCATCTCCTTCTTTCTCTCTGCCTCGGCAGCGCGTGACTCCAAAGAGTGTATGGGACGAAATGTCTGGATTTGGCGGTTTAGTGGCTCTGCGTCCAAGTATCTAAGCATTTCCTCGGCAGTTGCTACATGCATAGGGGCTGGAGTAGGCTTTGAGGTGGGAGAAGAAAACACGGGCTTGGGAGTATAAACATCTGGCATACTCCGGTATCCTCCAGCATCATCTATACTGGACCTTTGTTCGGCACGTCTTGCTTCACTTTGTTTGAATATAGCATCTCTTTCAGCGCGATCGTGTATTCCAATGCGGTCCATCATATCGTTGTGATCTGCGTAGCGTTTTGCCTCCTCCTCGCTATCGAGTCGTTTAATCTCCTCGGCTTCCAAGTATCTAAGCATTTCATCGGCAGTTGGTACATGCATATTATTTTGTTCTAGATAATAGCCGGGCATAAGCACAGTCTTACCCCCACGTTTCTTCCCATCACCACCACAACAGCCGCAACGACTGCCGCAAGAGCTACAAGAGCCGCCTCTATTTCGCCAATTCTTAGGAGGAGCGGGAGGTGGAGGCGGAACGGGAGGCTTGGGAGCAACTGGAGGTGCTGTGGGAGGCTTGGGAGCAACTGGAGGAGGTACATACACGGGAGCAGCTGGAGGAGGTACATACACGGGAGCAGCTGGAGGAGGTACATACACTGGAGGCATAGGAGGAGGAGCTGCATACACCGGAGGAGGAGCTACATACACCGGAGGAGGTACATAGGCTGGAGGAGGTGGAGGAGGTGGAGGAGCAGTTGGAGGATAGAGTGCTGCCATAATATCGCCATATGTCGTCCCGGCCGCTTCATCAGCCGCTACTGTATCATATGGTGTCGCTGTTCCTTCCAGTAACATTTTGTACGCCAAATCTGCCGCCTTTATCTGGGCAGCCGCCGCCGCTTCTATGGCGGCGGTCTGTTTTTCGTATTCGTCTTGGGCTGCTTTGACATCTTTATCGTTTTTAGCTCTATCCATAAGAGCTTGCGCATCTGCTGTTGCTTGGGCTTGAGCCGCGGCCGCCCTATCAAGCGCATCTTGCCTAGCTGCAGCCGCTTCTGCCGCCGCTTGCTCCTTTACTTGTTTTTGCTGCTCTATAATTTGATAAGCTGGTAATCCAAGTCCTACACCGATAGAAGCAAGTCCCAAAAATGGGTTATTAGCTATACCACTGGCTAAATTACTAGCCTTACCAAGTAGGGTTGTAGGCTTAGCCGCTGCGGCTGTTGCTCTAGCCGCTGCTGCCGCCTTAAATGCGGTGGCTATCTTAGTTGCCGCGGCTGCCTTGGCTGCATTAGATGCCGCGGTTGTTGCGGCTCTTGCGGTTGTTGCGGCTTTTGCGGCTGTTGCGGCAGTCGTTGCGGCAGCCGTTGCGGCTTTTGTGGCAGTTGTAGCAACTTTTGTACCTACACTAGCAACCTTGCTGCCTATTGAAAACAAGGAGCCAAGAAATCCACCTTCCAGTTCATTATCGCTATCGGAGTCGCTGGGACTCGCCGGGCGTCTGTATTTCAGCTTTGGCATCTAGAATATAGGTGGGTTTTTCTTTTAGAATTGAATACTCAATAATAAGATATGGTAAATTATTCATATTTGGGTGTAGAGTTGCGCTTCTGAATTGGCTCATTTTTAGGATATCTATTTCTGAATGAATAGGTATCGTATAAACTAATTTACTAGTAAAATGTTCCATAAGCATATCACGTGTGTGGTACGTTATTAACCCTCTCATCTACTAATACAAGCCATTCTGTTTTACGTAGCTAGACGCTTGTGTCATTGTTAAACCTTGCTCTTGCATCACTCGGCGAACAATTGCGGCGCGCGCACTGCGGCCATCGCTGCCGCTGCTCTTCCTACCACGTCCCCTTAAGTCCTTGGCCGTGATATTCTGGGTGTAACTCCACCAAGGCAACTCACCACCATCACCACCGGGACTGGGACCGGGTCCGGGGCCATAAGGGCCATTACCACCACCGGGGTAATTGGGGTCATCGTGAATGCTAATCTCACCTTCTGGAGGTACATAATCACCACCACCGGGAGCGCCGCCAGCACCACCGGATTCAAAATGCTGTACAAGATCATTAATTCCAACACCCGCCGCAATCGCTGCTGCCACAGCCGCTGCGGTCACTCCTAATGCTCCGAGCCTAGTAGCAATAGAAGAGGCAGTCTTTGGTGGTACGCCTTTCATGGCCCTCAAACGTGCTGCTTGCTCTGCAGCACTGAAAGGCTTGATAGTACCGGTAGGGCGTGTAGCGACGGTAGTTACGGGCCTAGAAGGTCTGATGATAGGAGGTCTGTAATTAGTCAGAGTTGTAGGGCGTGTTGATACGGGTGGGCGGTAAGGACGGATGGCAGTAGATGTGCTAGTACCTCTGTAAGGGACATAAACTCCCCGTGGTCCCACACCCATAGCACTGTAAGAAAATCCCCCACCCCTAAACTGGCTAGTACCCATAGATGGCACACCTCCAGCACCTACAAAATGACCCGCACCTACATAACGGCCCATACCACCACCGTGCATATTCTCACGTGCTGATTGCTCTTCCATTGCTCGTGCGTCAGCTAATTGTCCGCGTATCTGTCTGGCCGACATGTTATATTTAAACTACATATTTTAAATATGCCGTTTTAATATATGGACTACCAGCAAGAAGAGCGTCAATTCTTTGGAGGGTCAATGGTTAAAATGCCTATGGGCGATTTCGTCAAAGAACATCGCCATCTTATTAATGTACTCCAGCATGGTTCCCGGAAGGTACGGAGAGCCGAGGCAAACTCACAAGCAAGAGAATTGAGATCACGATTGGGTGTAAAGGGTAGTGGGAAAGATGGTAAAAAGAGTAGGGATTTAAAGAAGGAGCGTGCCGAACGTAGAGAAAGAATGAGTAAGCCCTTAGATTTCGAGGTACCAAGAGAGAGACCCGCTTCTACAAGTGGTACAAACACTACACAGAAAACACACAGAAGCCGTATTCTTGCGTTGGCGAATAGAGATAGGCCCGCTACGACAAGTGGTAAAAACACAACACAAGCAGACCACAGAAGCCGTATTCTGGAATTGGCTAATAGAGCTAGACGTGAGGAACCCAATATGAAAGAGTGGCACAGTACATATATGCGCAGTATTAAACAATATAAAGCAGTTATCAATGACAAATCAAATACGGCAAAGGAGAAGGAGGCAGCCAGATCCGAAATGGTTAAATTACACGATGCCAATAAGGACTATATTGAGTACGTCAAAGAACTAAATCCCCATATCTTAAAGAGCGATTAAATCCTCATATGGTATATAATATGTATCGGCCGGCTGGTTGTGGTAATCGGGTCTCTCTCCACGCTCGTACATACCACGGGTATATGTGGCAAACTTCTCCTTATCATATTTAATGGCAAATAAGCCATCTGTATATGAATAAAAGAACCAGAAATCACACTGTGGATTCATCTTGGCCATTGTCACCTTATTCGCGCCAATCAATGCCGTAGTGTGTAAGTCGTGTTTAATTTTGCGGGTCTTCAGATCGGCATATATATTCTTACCATTATCATAATCAAAAGTACTCTTACCACCTCGGTGGATTAATTTAGTCTTGAGATACTCTTCAATCCGGGGGAGTGTCGGGGCTTCATTGGCGGTTCCGAAGGCATAATCTTCTGCAAAGGTTACCATTTCTACTTATGTAAAAATGTTTATTTTTATCATAATTACCGAGACACTCTCAGCCAGAAATAAATATCGGGATACCATAGAATGGATGTCCCGGTAATTACTGTACCCGTCTTGCCCAAAAAAAAGGGTCGCAAGAAGAAGGTTCTAGAAACCCCCCCTCTCATTATAGAACACGGCGAGTTTATTGTCTCTTTTATTTAACCACATACACATTCTGCTGCTCATCAACACTGTGACCCATAGCCTCGGCGTCAGCCGCCATTGACTCCTTGACATCTCCGTACTTGTCACTTAGGAAGATGTGCCGGAGCATAGAAGACCCCAGATTCTTACCAAACACCTTATTCAATATTCTCGTTATAGAATTGGCTGCTCCGAGGGCTTCACCCTTAGAAGAGACAAGAAACGGGACGGGCAATTTGCCTTTCACACCCTTATAGAGGGCATTATGCTTCAAGTACATATTAATTGTATGCATCAAGTCATCGGGGATAGGGACTGACTGCTCCCCATACTTCTTAGCCGTCTTGTACTTGTTAAAGATGAACTTCCTAGATTCCAGATCCAGATAATTAGAACCCTTAGGCATACCCTCATCATGCTTCTTGACTATATACATATCAAGATAGTCTTGATTGCGCCGAGGAGCCATACACACATAGAGACACAGTACAACAAGCTGGAGTAGCTTATCATACTCTCCGGAGGAGAGGGTCTTATTATTTATAAAGACTGTGACTTCCTTCAAGAGCGAATCCCTCTTCTCCACCACGTCCTTCCACTCTAGCCAATTGTCCTTTTGCTTATCAGTCTTCTCTCCAGTTTCAGCCTCCTTCAGCAGCTTGGCCTTCCCCATCATCTTATCATAGTAGTGCTTGTAGGTAGCCTTGTAAGATGCCTTATCCTTGTAAGATGTGAGTACCGACACAATAGCGGCATAGAATGTCTTCTGAGTAGATTCGGCATACTTAGATATCTTAGTATCAATATCTTCCTTCTTCTTCAGAAATACCAAGTTCTTAAAGGGCTTCTTCCCATTCAGAGAACAAAGCATCTTGAGATACACGGTTGCCGTAGAGAGTGCAACACCCTTCTTATCAATTAGTTCCTCAGATAACGTTTCTAGGAAGTCCGACATTTATACTAAGAGACTCTATTTTTTTACTGGTAAAATAACGAACCAATTTTTTAGAGTACAATAGATTGAGGAACAAAGTACTTAGAAAATTATAACAATACTATAGATGGATCTGTACCTAAAGAAGGCATT
>Ga0209191_1000932_pt1 | contig 20395 bp, 28 predicted proteins | sample S_130626_EF_Meta_FD_187320 | JGI IMG/M metagenome (GOLD analysis project Ga0209191, IMG submission 187320) | Freshwater microbial communities from Lake Simoncouche, Canada to study carbon cycling - S_130626_EF_MetaG (SPAdes) (version 2) | ecosystem: Environmental > Aquatic > Freshwater > Lake ...
AAAGTTTTAATTCAGATCTAATTTTAAATTTTTCTTTAGGAGCATTTGCAGGATCGATGGGATGGTGGTTAATACTAATTGAGTTTGCAAAATTTTTAAAAAAGAAGGTTAATTCTACTTTTATAAGGCGATCTAATATTATTTCAGGATTTGTTATTTTGGGTTTTGGTATAATTGTAATCTTATCAACCGTAGGTAATATTTAGTTTATGGGTTTAGTTAATATTATTATTCCATTTATAATTTTAATATCCGTTGTAGTTTTTGTGCATGAGTATGGTCATTACTATTATGCAAAAAAATACGGAGTAAAAGTTACAGATTTTTCAATTGGTTTTGGTAAAGAATTATTTGGCTGGACAGATAAAGATGGAACGCGATGGAAAGTTTGTCTTATACCTTTAGGTGGTTATGTAAAATTTTTCGGCGATACTAATCCTGCAAGCCAACCAGAGAAACTTTCTACTTTTTCCGAAAAAGAAAAAACGTATTTACTTGCTACAAAAAAATTATATCAACGAGCAATTATTGTATCGGCAGGACCGATTGCTAATTTTATTTTAGCTTTAGTTATTTTTTCTTGTGTTTATATGTTTTTTGGAAAAGATTTTTCTGTTCCTGTAATTCAAGATGTTAAAATTGATAGTCCTGCTTATAAAGCTGGTTTAAAAAAAGGTGATCAAATACTTAATATTAATGATAAAAAAATTACAAGCATTACAGAAGTTTCTCAATCCATTGCTTTATCTGAAACTAATTTAATTAAGATAACAATTCTTCGAGATAAAAAAGAATATGATTTGCAAGTTCAAGCAATTGTTGAAGCCACTAAAGATCAATTAGGAAATAATTTAAATCGAAAAATGATTGGTATACAAATTATTCCACTCAATAATGAACTCAATAGACAAAAATTAGGGCCTGCTAAAGCAATTTATTATTCGCTAAAAGAAATTTGGTTTACAATTTCAACTACCATGAGCTATGTCGGTAAAATGATTATTGGAACCGAAAAGGCTGATCAGTTAGGTGGGCCTATAAAGATTGCGCAGATCTCAGGACAGGTTGCTGAACTTGGAATTATCCCATTCTTATCTATTATGGCTTACATTTCTATTAGCTTAGGGCTGATTAACTTGTTTCCAATTCCATTATTAGATGGTGGGCATTTGTTATTTTATTTTTATGAGTTTGTTAGAGGAAAACCTTTGAGTGAAAAGACACAAACTTATTTCTTTAAATTTGGTTTATTCGTACTTTTTGCTTTAATGTTTTTTTCGACCTATAACGACCTTAAAGGCCTTGGTCTTTTCTAAAAAGTCATACAAAACAAAGTCTTAAGCAAAAACCCTTATAAATCATATCAACATGTAGTGTTCAAAAATTAAGCAAATACTACATTTATGTTGATTTCCTAGGTTTTTTAAACATTATTTAAATATTAACGAATCAAAAGGGTTAAATATGAACAAAAAACAATTAGTGGCTAAAATAGCTACTGCTTGCAATATGGGCAAAAGTGATGCCGAAAAAACCTTTGATAAAATACAGGACATTATTCTAGATTCATTAAAGAATGATGAAACTGTAAAAATCGCAGGTTTTGGTACGTATAAAGTTGCAAAGAGAAAAGCTAGAACAGGTAGAAATCCTAGAACTGGCGAAAGTATCCAAATCGGAGCTTCTCAAAAAGTTAAGTTTTTGCCAGCAAAAGCTTTAAAAGAGATGTTTAATAAGTAATTTCGTTTTTAATAACTCAGCCTTTATTGGCTGAGTTATTAATCTTTAAGTCCTTAAGTTATTTAAAAATATTTAAATTCTAGAAACTTTTTCAACCTTAACTTGTTTGTATATAAATTTAATTAATTTATAACTTAATTAAACAATTTGGAGAAAAACATGTTTTCTAAAGAACTAAATGCAAAATTAGATGAATTCCATCTTCTTAAACATCCATTCTATCAAGCATGGAATGAAGGCAAATTAAGCAGAGAAATTATAAAAGATTACGCTGAACAATATTATCATCACGTAAAAGCATTCCCTCGTTACATTAGCGCAACTCATTCACTATGTGAGGATATTGCTGATAGAAAAATTCTACTTGAGAATTTAAATGATGAGGAAGATAAACATAATGATCACCCTAAGTTATGGAAGCAATTTGCTGTAGCGTTAGGAGCTGACAAAAACGAAATCGAAAAAGTAAAATTAGAAAAATATACTTCAGAGATGATTGATAATTTCTTTAAACAAGGAAGATCAACTTATGCTGAAGGACTTGCTTCTTTATATACTTACGAAAGACAAATCCCTGAAATCGCAGACGTAAAGATTGAAGGTCTTAAAAAGTTTTACGGGGTAGATTCAGAATCTGGGCTTGCATTTTTTGAAACTCATAAAAAAGCTGATGTGTATCACAGACAAGAGTGCGAAGTTTTGTTGGATAATCTTTCTAAAGATGATCAGGCAAAAGCAGAAACTGCAGCTCTTAAAACTGCAAAACATCTTTGGAATTTTCTTTCAGGCGTAGCTCAAAAACATAATCTAAGCGTTCAAGCAGCAGCCTAAATAAGTTTTTTTAAATATCCTGTGGCAAATTAGACCACAGGATATTTATTTGATTAGTTTAAGATATTATTTATGACAATCGAGAGACCCTCTGTAAAACCAGAAAGAGCTTTTTTTTCATCAGGTCCTTGCGCAAAAAGACCTGGGTGGTCTATTGCTAATCTCCCAACTTTTACTTTAGGAAGATCGCATCGATCTAAAATCGCTAAAGATAAATTAAAAGAATTAATCACTTTATCAAAATCATTATTAAAACTTCCAAACGATTATAAAGTTGGAATTGTTGCAGGCTCGGATACAGGCGCAATTGAAATGGCAATGTGGAGTTTGCTTGGAGCAACAGGAGTTGATGTTTTAGGTTGGGAAAATTTTGGTAACGATTGGGTTAAAGATGCCGTTAGCCAATTAAAAATAAAAAATTTAAATGTTCATAAAGCAGACTACGGAAAACTTCCTGATTTAACAAAAGTTGATTTTAATAATGACGTTGTATTTGCATGGAACGGTACTAGTTCTGGAGTATGCGTCCCAGATGCTAATTGGATAAAAGACGATCGAAAAGGGCTTACAATATGTGATGCCACATCTTCTGTTTTTGCAATGCCAATGGATTGGAAAAAATTAGACGTTATTACGTGGTCATGGCAGAAAGTTTTAGGAGGAGAAGCTGCCCATGGAATGATTGCATTATCACCTAAAGCCTTAGAAAGATTAAAAACATATCAACCAAACTGGCCAATTCCTAAAATATTTAGATTAGCTGAAGATAAAAAAGTATTAGAAGGTATTTTTGAAGGTGAAACTATTAATACTCCCTCAATGCTTTGCGTTGAAGATTGTATAGATGCATTATTGTGGATTGAATCTATTGGCGGTTTAGAAGGAGCAATTAAAAGATCAAAGAAAAATTTAGAAGAAGTTAAATTCTTTGTTAAAGAAAATAAAGATTGGATTGATTTCTTAGCTGAAAAAGAAAATACAATTTCATCAACTAGTATTTGTTTAAAAATTACTGATCCAAAATTTAAAAAACTAAGCAAAGAAGATCAAGCAGCTAAGTTAAAGAATATTAATCAAATATTGGAAAAAGAAAATATTGCTTATGATGTAAATTCTTATAGAACTGCACCAGCAGGCTTTAGAATCTGGGGCGGTGCTACAGTTGAATCGACTGATATTGAAAAATTACTTCCTTGGATCAAGTGGGCTTATTTGACGAATTTAAATGTATAAAGTTTTAATAGCAGACAAACTTAGTAATGAAGCATTAGCCATTTTTAAAGAAAATGGAATTGAAGCCATTACTAAAACTGATCTTGATGCAAAATCATTAATAAAAGAATTACAAGATTGCGATGGTCTAGTTGTAAGATCTGCAACAAAAGCAACCAAAGAAGTAATAGAGTCTTGCAAGAAACTTAAAGTTATTGGTAGAGCTGGAATTGGAGTTGATAACGTAGATTTAGATGCTGCCACAAGCAATGGCAAAGTTGTAATGAATACTCCATTTGGAAATTCAATTACAACAGCAGAACATGCGATTACATTAATACTTTCAACTGCGAGACAAATTCCTTATGCAGACAAAACTACCCACGAAGGTAAATGGGAAAAATCTACTATTAAGGGAGTGGAAGTTACTGGAAAGACTTTAGGAATTATTGGTTGCGGGAATATTGGAACAATTGTTGCTCAACGAGCATTAGGTCTTCAGTTTAAAGTAATTGTATTTGATCCATTCTTACAAGACAAAAAAGCATTAGAGCTTGGAGTCGAAAAAGTAACTTTAGATGATTTGTTTAAAAGATCAGACTTTATTACATTACACACGCCGCTTAATGAAAAAACAAAAAATATTGTTAGCAAAGAAGCATTTAAAAAAATGAAAAAAGGAGTTCGCGTTGTTAATTGTGCACGAGGTGGCCTTGTTGACGAAGTTGCTTTAAAAGAAAATTTAGAAAGTGGACATGTTGCAAGTGCCGCATTAGATGTTTTTGTTGAGGAACCTCCAAAAGGAAGTCCTCTTTTAGGAACTAAAAACTTAATTCTGACGCCACATTTAGGGGCATCAACAACAGAAGCTCAAGAAAAAGTAGCAGTACAGATTGCTGAGCAGATATCAGATTACTTAAAAACAGGAGCTATTACTAATGCAGTTAATACTTTTTCTTTAACCGCAAAAGAATATCAGTCAGTTAAACCCTTTTTAAAGTTATCAAGTTTATTAGGTGGTTTTGCAGGCCAATTAACTGAGAATGCTATTAAGTCTATTCAGATAGAATTTGAAGGAACAGCTGCAAATGTAAACAGTGTCCCACTTACGCAAACAATTATTTATAGTTTATTAAAACCAACAACAGACAGTATTAATATTATTAATTCAGTTTTAGTTGCTAAGAGTAAATCAATTTCCATTTCTGAAGTTAAGCACCAAAAAGAAAACGATTATCAGTCTTTAATTAAATTAACTGTTACTACCGACAAACAAACTCGTTCAGTATCTGGAACAATTTTTGGTGGTAAAGCTAGAATAGTTGAAATTAAAGGAATTAAAATTGAAGCAGATTTATCAGAGCATAATTTATATGTAACAAACCAAGATAAACCTGGTTTTATAAAAGATTTGTCAAAAATTTTAGCTGATAATAAAATTAACATAGCCACTTTTCATTTAGGCAGATTAAGTAGCGGTGGTGAGGCGATTGCTATTATTTCAACAGACAATAAGATTGAAAATTCAGTTATTGAAAGTATTAAGAAAATTCCTTTAGTGATCCAAGCTAAATATATTCAATTCAAAGATAAAGAGAATGAATAGTTCTTCTGAACTAGTCTGTACTTTCGTAACTAAAAAGAAATTAGATTATAAAAAAGTTATAAATTTTTTCTCAAAAATTCAAAACACTAACGATTATAAAATACTCTCAAACAGAGCCCTAGATCTGTACTGCGAAGATATTAATAAAAAAAATCAAGATAAACTTAGAACATTTTGTTTTAAAAATAAAATTGATGTTTGCATTCAAAAGTCAAAATGGAGAAAAAAGAAAATATTTCTTGCTGACATGGATGCAACTATGATTAAGGATGAAACTTTAGATAATCTTGTAAAGATAGCTGGAATAAAAGCAGACATTGATAAATTAAGTAAACTTGCAATGGACGGAAAGATCAGTCTTAGAGATACATTAAAGTTTAGAGTTAGTTATTTAAAAGGCAAAAGCACAAAACTTATAAAACGAGTTGTAAAAAAAATTAGATTTAATGAAGGTTCAAATATTTTAGTAAAAACTCTAAATAAGAATGGTTATCACACAAGTTTAGTGACGGGAGGATTTCAGCCAATTTCAACTTATGTTGGAAAAGTGTTGGGTTTTAAAAAAGTAATCAGCAATAGATTTGTTATAAAAAATAACAAATTTACAGGAGAATATATTCCAATTACCGGTAAGCAGAATTCAAAATTGGTTTATTTAAATGAGGTTTGTAAGAAAAAGAAATTAGATAAAATAAAACATGCGATTTCTGTTGGAGACGGCGCAAATGATCTTGGAATGTTACAAAACTCAGGACTTGGAATAGGTTATCACTCTCACCAAATAATAAAAAAAGCAGTTAATAACCATATTCAATTTACCGACCTTAGAACAATTTTATTTTATTTAGGATTTACTGAGAAAGAATTTTCTAAATAGTCTCTTTTAGAAGGCTCAATACTTCTTTTGCATGATCTGTAACTTTAACATTATTCCAGATTTTTATTATTTTTCCTTTTGGATTAATTAAAACTGTTGTTCTTTTAATTCCCATAAATTTTTTTCCATACATACTTTTTTCACCCCAGGCTCCATATTTTTTTAGAGCTATAATTTTTTCATCTGACAATAATTGAAAAGGAATTTTAAATTTACTAATAAATTTATTATGACTTTCTATATTGTCTTTTGATATCCCAATAATTTCGGAGTTTAATTTTTTAAATTCTTTATATAATTTTGAAAAATCTTTAGCTTCATTAGTGCACCCAGGAGTGTTATCGCGAGGATAAAAGTAAATAACTAAATATTTTTTAAGACTTTTATTGAGCTCAAAATCTTTATTATTACTAGAGGGTAATTTGAAATTTGGTGCTTTAGAATTTTCTTTAATCATTTACTTGATTTTCATCCCATAATCTTTTCCATTCCATAATTGGGGATAGACCGTAAATAGAATTTATATTTGTGCAGTGCATTGCTAGAGATGGGATTGGAGATAGACAATATTGTTTTGAATATATTTCATGCAATGGCTTTTCAAATGGCAAATGTTCCGTTTTGGTCATTGAAACAAAAGTATCCCAATGTTTTAATAATAATCTTTTGCTTGTTAAAAAAGTACAAAGTGTTTCCTCAATAACTCTCCAGTGTCTATTGTTGCCTAAAATAATTTGTGTTGGTTCGAATTTATTATAGAGATAAGGAAAATCCGTCGGACAAAGTATTAATTCATCCTTTATTAAACTTGCAAATTTTTCATAAGAAAAAAGCATTTCATTAAGAGAATTTTGTTCATGTATATAATCGTCTTCAAGAAAATATAATAAGTCATATTTTCCATCTCTTCCGATTTCAAAAGATTTATAAATATTAGCCATGTTAGATTTTTGATTAATCGTAGCTTGAGGATCAATAAAATTTGTTAACTCATCAAGATTTAATTTTATATATTCAAAATTAATATTTTTTTCCTTAACCATTTTTTCAATTTTCTGTACATCAGCATCATCAGAGCCAGAGTCTATTGCAGTAATTTTTATATCAAGATATTTAAAATTACTTTTTGCAACTTGAATAGATCTTAAAATAGAATTTAATGATCTTAGTGTGTATTGATTTTTTTCTTCTTCAAAAAGCCTTTGTTTACTTTGGGTCAGCATCTTTACTTTAGTGCAAAATCTAAAAATGATGTTTAGTGAATTTATCTGCCTTGTTATTTTTATCTCACCCATGGGTAAGGTTATTGATTTCCTCCCTGCATTACTAAGATTTTCGTCTAATTTCTTTTTAAGAGTTGGAACTGTAAAGTCTGACTGATCAATAATTTCGAAATTTAAAAGTCTACAAATTTTTATAAAAATTTTCTTTAAGAAACTTTTTTTATTACTTTTTTGTATTTTCATATAAGATAATATTACTTTAATTATTTATATATTAAGTTCTATGAAAATTACTTCAGCAAAAGATCTTGTTGATAAAGTTCTTAAAGATATAGAAACTTTAACTCCAGAAGAGGCAAAGACCAGAATTGAAAATGAAAATGCAATTTTGATAGATATTCGAGATGTTAGAGAGTTATGGAGAGAGGGAACTATCGAAAACTGCAAGCACATACCAAGAGGTATGCTTGAGTTTTGGGTTGATCCAGAAAGCCCTTATTCTAAAAATGAAATTCCAGTAGATAAAAATTTAATTTTATTTTGTGCGCAAGGGATGAGATCAGCGCTTGCAACTAGATCATTGAAAGAGATGGGGTTTCCTAAAGTATCTCATGTTAGAGGCGGATTTGGAGCTTTAAAAGAAAAAGGTTTTAAAGTTGTAGAGGTAAAAAAGAAATAATTACTTTTTAGCTTCGTTAAATACAAATTCTAATCGGTCCTGACCCCAAAACATTTTCCCATTTACAATAAAGCTTGGAACGCCAAAAATTCCTTTTGTAAAAGAATCGTTAGTTCTTTTTATAAGATCATTTTTTATTACAGGGTCATTATATTTTAATGAGAATAAATCAGCATTTACATCTTGTCCTTTTATAAATTTTAAAAATACTTCTTCATCATTCATATTCATGGAGTCAACCCAGATGGCATTAAAGGCCTTATCAACAAAAGATCTAAAAAAATTATCTTTCTCAGCAACCAATGCTGCTCTCATTAAATTAAGAGTTTTAATGGGAAAGTATCTATTGAATTGATATTTTACTTTATATTTATCAGCCCAAAGTTTGCAGTCTTTAATTAAATATTTTGCCTTTAGAGGAATAAATGCTGGAGCCGTAATGCCTGCTAATTTATGAAGCCCACCCACAAGCGTTGGCATGTAGTTAACTTTTTCACCAGTTTCTTTTTCAAATTTTTTTATTTGTGTATGAGCGAGATACGAGTAAGGACTTCCAAAATCAAAATAGAAATCTATTTTCTTCATAGTTATTTATAACTCTGAAATAAATTATTAGCTACTAAGACTTAATCAAATAATTTTAATTTTTGAGCAGCTAGAAGTCTCAAGATTAAATAAACACCAAGTCCAATAGGGCCTACAAAATAAGTAAGGACCAAAGGAACTAGTACTATGAATTGAAGAGCTTTATTTTTAGCTGCATCGGTAGCAATCCAAGCGCCCAGTACAAGATTTGCAGTTAAGAAATGTATCCAAAATAATAATAATACGTTTTTATCGCTTAAGATTTTTTTAAGCTGATCAATCCCCATGTAGAGTTCAAATGTTTTTCCCTTGTCTAGAATGTTAGAAAATATTCCCTCTGAAGTATTTATATAAATATAAAAAACGTAAAAATAGGTAAAACCTAATATTAATGGAACCAGTATACTGTTAATTAAAACTTTAGTTCCATTCCAACCTGGTAAAAAAGCTAAAAGAATCCATAACGGGATAACACCAATGTTTGTGAAATGATAAATCATTTCAAGAGTAAAAAAATCTTTTAAAGTGTTAAGCATGTGTTAGTAACGATTATTATATGAGATTCAATAAATCTGCAAAACAATCAATAAATAGCAGAGAAGATATTAAAGAGCTGTCTTTAAAATATCTTGATAAATACCAACCATCAAAAAAGGATCTTAGAATTTATTTATACAGAAAAGTACTGGATACTGACTATTTAGATAAGGACAAAGAAAGCATTTTAAGAGAAATAGATATGGTTATTGAAAATCTTGAAACCATGGGTGTTATAAACGACACGATTTATTCTGAGATAAAATCAAAGAATTATTTGAAAAAAGGCTATTCATTAAACAAAATTAGAATGAATTTAGCTCAAAAAGGCATTGATGGAGAATTGTTAAAAAAAACAATGAACGACATTCAAAAAGATAATGTCGATCCTGATTTTTATGCAGCGATTAGAGTGTGCAGAAGAAGAAGAATAGGACCATATCGGCCTGATGCAAATAGAGAAATTTTTTATACAAAAGATACTGGCGTTTTAGCAAGGGCAGGATTTAGTTATTCAACTTCTAAAAATGTATTGGGCTTAAATAAAACAGAACTTAAGATTTTCGAGAAGAAGATTTAGATTTTTTATTGCGTTTTTGAATTATAACCAATTCATTAACTCTGTTCCTTAAAATATTTGTAACAATATAAAATAAAACAACTCCAAATAATGAAACAGAACTAATAATTATTAAAGCAATATCTGATTTCATTAAAAAAAGTCTTAATTAGTTAATGAAGCTATTTTTATTTTTTTAGAAGAGTTTTGGTTCGCTTTTGCAACTTTGACGATTTTTTTATTTGAAAGATTTTCATCTTTACAAATAGTCATGTCTTTAAGATTAAATTTACAATCCTGAGAGGTTGCCATTGACAAAGCATGTTCTGAAACTTTTTTTCCAGTTTCTTTTTCAATACCATAATCTGCTAAAGTCATTATTGCTGATGTTGGAGTTAGAAAAGATTCAATTAAACTAGCAGACATTAAATTTCCGCATGAATTTAATATAAACGTTAGCAATATAATAAATATAAATCTCATTTTTATAATTTAAATGTACCTATGTTCGTGTATTAAGTGAATCATTATTTAAGTAAGTTATTTGATCTTTTCAGTATCATTGCAGGGTTTGCAAAATTTTTTTTACCATAAGTTATTTTTCGACCAGTAAATGTAGTTAATATTGCTCCTGCATGTTCAGCAATGGCATGACCAGCAGCTATATCCCATTCTTTAGCTCTTGCTCTCGCTGCATAAATATCAAACTCGCCAGCAGCTATTAGGCAAAATTTTAATGAACTTGAGCATTTTACAAATTTTGTAACATTATTTTTTTTGTGAATATTTATAATAATATCAGAAGGAGTGTGGCTGTTAGATAAAGCCAAGATCTCATTACTTTTTGATAATTTTTTACAATTTAATTTAACTTTAATATTTTTATTAATTTCATAAGCATCATTTTTACCAAATGAATAAAATAATCTTTTAAGTTTTGGGGCATAGATTACTCCAAGAACAGGTTTTTTATCTAAAATTAAAGCAGCATTTAAAGTGTATTCATTTTTGTTTTTTATATATTCACGAGTTCCATCGATTGGATCAATTAACCAGAAATTGTTATAATCAAATTTTTTTATTTCATTAACATTTTCTTCAGAAACTATTTGAATATTTGGAGTTAGAATAGAGATTGTTTCTTGTAAGATTCTATCGACCAACAAGTCACCATTTGTAACAGGGGTGTTATCTTCTTTTATAGTAATTTTTAGATTTTTTCCTGAAAGTTTAATACTTTCTTTACCTGCTTCGTAAAAACTTGGAATTAGTTCTTCAGCTATTTTTTTTAAATTAATTTTTAGCATTTATTTTTTCGAGCAAAACTTTATCAGCAATAATCGTTTTTTTTCCAGCATTTTCAAAGTTAACAGTTACAATGTTTTTAATAATAGATTGTATTTGACCAGTTCCCCATTCTTTATTTTTAGGATTGATGACATAGTCACCTGGTTCGTAATCAAAAATCATTTTTTATTTATACTTATTTCTTTCTATAATGTAAGAGTGTCCAAATATTGGCATGACAACAATACTTAAAACAAAATTAAATAATAATTTATTAGGACTGGACAAGCCACCGAGCGAGACAAAAGTTGTGGTTGCAATGTCAGGTGGTGTAGATTCATCTGTAGTTGCTGGTTTGATGAAAATGAATGGTTACCAAGTTATTGGCATGACTTTGCAACTTTATGATTATGCGCAAATTAATAAAAAACCAGGAACGTGTTGCGCTGGACAAGATATTTATGATGCAAAACGTGTTTCAGAAAAATTAGAAATTGATCATTACGTTTTAAATTATGAAAGTAAATTTAAGAATGAAGTTATAGAAAAGTTTGCAGATTCTTACCTAAGAGGAGAAACACCAATTCCATGTGTAAATTGTAATCAAACAGTTAAGTTTCGAGATTTATTTGAGTCAGCAAAGAATTTAAAAGCTGATGCGTTAATTACCGGTCATTATGTAAAAAAAATTATAGATAATAATATTTCTAAAATGTACAGACCTAAAGATTTAAACCGTGATCAAACTTATTTCTTATTTGCGACAACACAAGAACAATTAAATTATTTACATTTTCCGTTAGGAGATCTTCCAAAAGAAGAAACTAGAAATATTGCAAAAAAACTCAATCTAGAAGTTGCTGATAAACCTGATAGCCAGGATATTTGCTTTGTACCAGATGGTAATTATGTTTCTGTCATTGAGCGGTTAAGGCCAGAGGCGCATGAGCCTGGCAACATTGTTGATGTTAGTGGAAACGTTTTAGGAAAACATGAAGGGATTATTAATTTCACTATTGGACAAAGAAAGGGAATAAAAATTTCAGGAGAAATTCCTTATTACGTAATTAAAATCAATGCAAAAACTAAAGAAGTTGTTATTGGAAAAAAAGAAGAATTAGAAATCAAAAAACTAAAAATTGAAGATATTAATTATCTTTCGGACAAGCAGAATGATTTTAACGAAAGTATATTTGTTAAAGTAAGATCAACAGGAAAGCTTATAGAGTCAAAGTTAGATGTTAATACGGGAACTGTTACTTTTGAAAAGGGTGAGTTTGGGGTATCCCCAGGTCAGGCATGCGTATTTTATAAACCCGACCAATTGGGCGTTAGAGTTCTAGGCGGTGGCTGGATAAGAGCTACAGAGTAAAAGAAATTATTTCTTTTTATTTCTTCTTCTATTTCTTCTTATTTTTGAGCCAACTTTTCTTCGGCCTCTATGTTTTTTTGGGTATCCCATTTTTTTATATTAAAAGTTTGTATCTAAATTAATTACCAAAACAAAAAGCAAACACAAGTACGTTTTTCAAAATAGAATTTGATTTTTTTCACAGTTATGATCTAACAGCGGACATGGGGATTTTTAAAGACAATTCAGAAGTTTTTTACAGATCAGATTTCGATAAGAAAAATAAAGCAGATATTAGAACTTTAGTTCTTGAGAAAAACGCAAGAGATAAACACGATAAAAAAATCCAAAATAGAATTGTTGTAGTCTTATTTTTCTGCTTAATTATTGGACTAGCTTTAACTTTAATTAAATAATTCTAAATTTCAAATAGCTATCAAATGTTTACTCAATCTTTTGAGGAATTGAGCATTAAAACAAACGGAAATAAACTAATTAAAATTACAGAAGAAATATTAAATTTTGTAAATCGTTCCAAGATTTCAAATGGAATTTTAAATATTTCAATTTTACATACAAGCGCTTCATTAATAATCCAAGAAAATGCAGATGATGACGTCCAAAAAGATATTCTAAATTTTTACGATAAACTAGTGCCCATGGATGATGACTTGTATATTCACAATACAGAAGGAAAGGATGATATGCCAGCTCATATCAAATCTACTCTGACTAATAGTAATTTAACTTTGAGTGTAAAAAATAATAAATTAGTTCTTGGAACTTGGCAGGGCATATATTTGTTTGAACACAGAATCGAACAGCAGATAAGAAAAGTTTTTTTACATATTCTGGGCGAAAAGTAGTTTTGTAAACTTGCTGGATGTAATGTTTATTGGTAGAAGACCAGTTATGGCGGGGTAGCTCAGTTGGTTAGAGCGCAGGACTCATAAGCCTGAGGTCGGTGGTTCGATCCCACTTCCCGCTACCAAATACTCTAGTTATTTATGTTTAATGTTTCTTGTATTCAACTCACATCAGATAATAATGTTTTTTCTAACTTAGAAAAAACTACAGATTTAATAATTGGTTCTATTAAAAAAAAAGCTGATTTAATTATTACTCCAGAAAATACTTCTTTATTTACATTAGATCATAGTGAGCTTTTAGAAAAAGCAGAAGAGATGAATAATAATTTTTTTTTAGAATCTATAAGTAGAATTTCAAAAAGTTATAAAAAGTGGATTTTGATTGGATCATTACCAATAAAGTTGTCTAAAAAGTTATTAGCAAACAGATCTGTGCTTTTTAATCCAAATGGAAAAATCGCAAACTACTATGATAAAATTCATATGTTCGATGTTAAACTTTCAAAAAAAGAAAAATACGAGGAATCTAAAAAATTTTTAGCCGGTAAAAAAAAAGTTCTAGCTAGATTACCATGGGGTTTATTGGGCTTTAGTATTTGCTACGATGTTCGTTTCCCAAATTTATATAGAGAGCTTGCAAAAAAGGGTGCAATTTTTATGACTGTTCCTTCAGCTTTTACAAAAACAACCGGTGAAAAACATTGGCACACTTTATTAAAAGCAAGAGCTATTGAAAATTTTTCTTATATATTTGCAGCGGCACAAACCGGAAAGCATTACAACGATAGATTAACATATGGTCATTCTTTAATTATTTCTCCAGATGGAGAAATATTAAAAGAAATAGAAAAGGGTGAGGGTTTTATTGTTGCAAGAATAGATGAAAATCTTCCAAAGAAATTAAGAGCTAAAATTCCAAGTCTTAAGTCGAATTAATATTTTTTATAGCTTTTTACTTCAGAAATATTTGATTTTGTTAGGCTGTTAATCTTATTTTTAACGCGCGATCTCTCATCATTGGTAAAATATACTGCTCTTGCGAGTTTTATAAATTTACCTTCAAAATTTCTTTTCCTTTCGCAATCTCTAATGTCGTCCTCGATTTTCCACAGCTTTAGATTAACTGTCTTAAGTTTTTTGTATAATTTTGTAAGTGATTTAGATTTTTCAATATTTTCATTAACAGTTTCTTGTAAAGAGCTTAGTTCCTTTAAGACAATATTTCTTTTAGTTTTGTCTTTGATTTTATTTTTTTTTATCTCAAGAATTGAGATTTTATCAAATAACTCCCCAGCGGATATTTCAGAGTAAATTTTTTTTGTAATTTCCATAATTAATCAATAATGTTCTTTTATAATATATGTCAAATATTTTAATAATAAAACTTGGCTCTCTTGGTGATGTTGTTCAAATTTCTGGAGCTTTAAGAGATATAAGAGAGCACCATAAGAATGAAAAAATTACAATCTTAACCACTTCTAAATATTTAAATTTATTTAAAAATTGTCCTTATATTGATGACTGTTTAGAAGACGAGAGACTCCCTAGATATAATATATTTTATCTTTTAAGATTAAAAAAAAACATAAATTCTTTAAACTTTAATAAAGTTTATGATTTACAAAATTCTAATAGAACAAATTTTTACAGAAAATTTCTTTTTAATATAAAAGATTGGTCAACTTCTAAAGATATACCGGATAACAAATATAATAATTCGGTATTACAAAGATTTGATGAACAGTTAAGAAAATCAAATATTGAAACACGTTATACTTTAAAACCGGATTTTAGCTGGGCCGCTCAACATGCTAATAACTATAATCTTGATACCATTAAAAAATATATTTTATTTTTTCCTTTTTGTTCTAAAGATTTAATTCATAAACGATGGCCCTATTTTTCTGAATTAATAAGTTTAATAAAACAAAATCATCCTCAATTTGAACTGGTAGTTGCACCAGGTCCAGGTGAGATAGAAGAGGCTAAAAGTTTAAATATTAAAGTCGCTTTAAATAATAACTTAGCATTAAATTTTTTTGAACTTGCGTCTTTAATAAAAAAATCACATTTAGTTATTGCAAATGATACGGGGCCAGCTCACATGGCGGCACATTTAGGCGCCAAAGGCTTTACTTTGTTTGGTCCTCACACAACTCCTGAAAAAGTTTCAATTGAGAGAGAAAAATTTATTGCACTGCAGACTATGGATCTAAAATCTCTTTTTGCTGACAGAGTTTATACTTTAATAAAAAGCTCTATTATAAGTTAAGCAGATTAGCGTATTTTTTAATTATTTCTTTCCAATAAAATTGTTTAGAAAATTCTTTTGCATTTTTCCCAAGCTCTAAATATTTTTTATTTTGAATTATATTTTTTAAAGCGTCATAAATTTCAGAGTGATCGTGTCCATTACATAATAGACCAGTTTTATTATGTTGAACTGCATCAGAAGCTCCACCATCTTTTCCAGCAATTGATGGTATTCCATAGCTTGCAGCCTCGATATAACTAATTCCAAATCCTTCAACTGAAGTTCCTTCAATTCTTGCAGGCATTAGAAAAATATTTGAGTTTTTAAGTAGAGCGTTCTTTAATTCAAAGCTGATATTTTTAAGAAAAATTACATTATTTTCTAAATTAAGAGTTTTAGTTGTTTTTTTTAAATTTTCTTCTTCATCCCCATTTCCAACAATTATATATTTAAAATTTGGGTAAATCGCTTGGATATTTTTTAAAGCCAATAAAGAAAAATCTATTCCTTTTCTTTTATCAAATCTTGAAACAGTAATGATTTTAATGTCAGAATTTCCAAACATTTCTTTAGCCTGTTGATCTGCTTCTGAGCTGATAGCTTGAGGTTCATTAATACCAGGATTTATCACATGTATCTTTGTATGATCACAGCCTTTTTCGGTTGCTAGTTTTTTTGTAAATTCTGAGTTTGCAATAATGTATTTAGCCTTCGCTAAGGAGTTAAGAGATCTTTTGTTTATAAAACTTCCAAGCGGATGATTAATTTCTTTTCCATGGATTAGACATAAAATTGGAATTTTATCTGATATATTTTCAGTTATTAATTCAATACTTTTCCAGTGGTCCGCAACTATAGCTTCAACTGAATTATTTTTTATAACTTCTTTTAAAAGATTAAATTTTCTATACTTTTTTAATATTTTAAGACCACCCATTCTATTGGTTTCAAAGTTATTTTTTTTGTCATAATTCTCATCTCCAGAAAATGAATTCGCTAACACTTTAATTGGATGAAGATTGTTTAAATGAATTGCCAGACCTCCCATTAAACTTTGCATTCCACCAACTTCGGGAGGATAGCTTCTTGTTGTTATAATAATCATTTAATTATTTTTCCATTTAACATTACATCCCATGCTTGGATATTGTTGCTTTGGTCCATTTGAAGTTTTTGCAATCAGTTCCATTGCATTTAATAGATCATTCTTTCCTTCTAAGGTCGGTTTAAGATTTTTCATTTCTCTAATTCTGCCACGATACTGCAGTTCATTATTTTTATTATATCCAAAAAAATCAGGTGTACATACCGCGCCGTAATTTTGAGCTATTTCTTGAGTTTCATCATGCAAGTATGGAAATTTAAAATTATTTATTTTTGCAAATTTTTTCATATTTTCAAAACTATCTTCTGGATAATTATTTACATCATTCGACATTATTGCGACTGAATTTATTCCAAGTTTTGATATTTTGTTAGTCACATCTACCAATTCCTCAATTATAGCTTTTACGTAAGGACAGTGATTACAAATAAACATAATTAAAGTTCCATTTTTACCCTTAATATCTTTAAGTGAAATGAACGTGCCCTCAGTTGATATTAATTTAAATTCTTTAATCTTTTCTCCAAAATTACACACCGGAGTTTCAGTGAGAGACATAATTTTATTTTACTATTTGGAATATTTGCTATGAATATAACATGATTTTTGAACTAGGTAATAAAAGATTAACAGGTGATCGAAAATATTGGGTTGCACCATCAGCAAATGTAATTGGCGACGTCACTTTAAAAAATGATTCTAGTGTTTGGTTTAATGCTGTTATCAGAGGAGATATTGAAAATATTACTGTGGGTGAGGGCAGTAATGTTCAAGACAATTGTGTTCTGCATACCGATAAAGGATTTCCGTTAAAAATTGGTAAGATGGTAACTGTTGGTCATCTAGTAATGTTACATGGCTGCACTATTATGGATAATAGTTTGATTGGCATTGGCTCAACAATTTTAAATAAAAGCGTTATTGGAAATAACTGCATTATTGGCGCTAACAGTTTAATTACTGAGGGAAAAATAATTCCAGATAATTCTTTAGTTATGGGAAGTCCTGGAAAAGTAATTAGACAAGTTACAGAAGAAGAAAAAAAAGCGATCACCGAAAACGCTCAGCGTTATATAGATAATTGGAAGAAATACGTAAAAGATCTTAAGAAAATTTAAGGTACTAACCAAGTGCTTTTGTTTTCATCAAGCATGAATTTAGCACGTCTATGTCCTTGTGAAGCTAAATAAAGCCATTCAAAACTTTTAATTTTACTCTCAACAACACAGAAATTTTTATAACCTATTTCACTTTGCTCAAGGGTTGGAAGGGTGCCACCCATATCTTTTGATAAATCAGAAGCAGACTCATTAATTAAATCACCAGGAGCTTGAGGTGATAAATAACATTTTCTGCTCATCATTTGTGTTTTGGTCCAAGCTTGTTTGGTAATCTCATTATCTTTATGAATTGTGACAGTTCCTTCGGCCCGAACCTGTATTTTCCTTTTTTTACTATAAAATACAAAATAGATTTTTTTATTTTTTTTTAAATAATCTATCTTTGGAGATCTATAATCGGTATGGAATCTTAAGATATTTTTATCTTTAAATGCACCTCGTAGTACAACAATTCTTCCATCAGCGCCTTCTTCAGAATTAATAATTACAACGGGTAATCTGAAATCTTCTCCTCTTTCAGAAACTCCTTTTTGCAAAAGACTCCAGATTTCATCTAATATTAAATCAATATCATTATAATAATCCGGAATATCGTTAATCACTCTTAGTAACTTATTTTTTTTTAAGTCGAGTAATTAAACTTGATGTATCAAATCGATTACCACCATTTTTTTGTACATCCGAGTAATAACCGTCTATGATTTTAGTTATTGGAAGGTCAGAACCATTATTTTTTGCCTCTTCCATAGCAATTCCTAAATCTTTTCTCATCCAGTCAACTGCAAAACCAAAATCAAATTTATCTTGGATCATTGTTTTGTATCTATTTTCCATTTGCCAAGATTGAGCAGCGCCTTTTGATATTACCTCAATAACATCCTCCATATTTAATCCAGCATTTTGACCAAATCGAATACCTTCAGATAAACCTTGAACTAGTCCAACTATGCAAATTTGATTAACCATCTTAGCAAGCTGACCGCTTCCAGCGGATCCTAGTACTTTCATTTTTTTGCTATAACATTTGATAATATCTTGAGCTTTTTCAAAATCTTTATTTTCTCCACCAATCATTACTGTTAGCTGACCATTTTCAGCTCCTGCTTGACCACCAGAAACAGGGGCATCTAAAAAGCCAAACCCTTTTTCTTTTGCAGCTTTAAATAGTTCACGAGCAATTTTTGCTGATGCAGTAGTGTTATCAATAAACACGGCACCTTTTTTTACAGAGTGAAACGCTCCTTCAGTTCCTAATGTAACTTCTTTTAAATCGTTATCATTACCGACGCAGCAAAATACAAAATCAGAATCTTTGCTTGCTTCTTTTGGAGTTTTTGCAAATTTTCCGCCAAATTCTTTAACCCATTTTTCAGCTTTTGCAGTTGTCCGGTTATAAACCGTAACGTCATGACCTGCTTTTGCTATGTGACGTGCCATTGGATAACCCATTACACCAAGACCTAAAAAAGTAACTTTAGCCATTTATGCTCCTATTAATCGTTTGTTAAATTAATCACTTATATATTGCTGTTAAATCTTTATAAAAACTTGATTTATTTAAGCTTTAAGACTAAAACGGTCAATTCAAATTATGGCACGAGTAACCGTTGAGGACTGTTTACAGCAAGTTGATAATCAATACGATTTAGTCATTTTGGCTAAAGAGAGAACTTTGCAATTGGGAGTGGGTGATGCTCCGCAAGTTCCAGTGGATAATGATAAACGAACAGTTTTAGCTCTAAGAGAAATTGCAGAAAAAAAAGTTGCAGTAAAAGATTTAGAAGAATCAACAATTGATCGTATGAGAGATCATCCAGACGATGCTGTTGAACAAGAAGATTTTGACAGTCCAGATGGAGATTCTTTTGAAGATTTATATCAAGGAGAAGTTTCAAAATCAGGACAAGCAATACTTCCTTCAAAAAGATCTAGAAAAATTCCAGAACCAAAAGCTGGAGCAGAAAATGAAGCTATTGATGCAGATGATGATGATCTTGATGATGATATAGCTTTAGAAGCAGCTCCTGAAAAAGAAGCTACAGAAGACAAAGCTTAATTAAATTTTAATCTTAAAATCCTTTAAAATCTTTTTTCTGTGCTGATCAAGCTCGGGAATTTCACCGCGTGTTTTTGGATCTTTATAATTAGACATCTTAATTGGATTTCCAGCCATTTTAAACTTTCCAATTTTTTTATGATCTGAACTTACGATCATATTTCTAAATGTAATTTGAGGATTTTCTACAGCTTGTTTAATATTATAGATTGGACCGCATGGAATATTCATTTTAGTAAAAAGTTTAATCCAGTTATCAGTTTCATCTTTAATTAAATATTTTTCCAAAATTATTTTTAAATCCTCAGCGTTTGCATTTCTAAGTTTGTTACTTATAAATCTTTTATCTTTAATATATTCTTTGCAATCTAGAGCATTACAAAGATTTTCAAATAATTTATCATTACCTGCTGCAATAATTATAAAACTGTCTTTTGTTTTATAAGCTTCAAAAGGAGTTATTGATGGGTGGCGTGAGCCCATAGGCTTTGGAATTTCACCAT
>Ga0209191_1000933_pt1 | contig 20386 bp, 26 predicted proteins | sample S_130626_EF_Meta_FD_187320 | JGI IMG/M metagenome (GOLD analysis project Ga0209191, IMG submission 187320) | Freshwater microbial communities from Lake Simoncouche, Canada to study carbon cycling - S_130626_EF_MetaG (SPAdes) (version 2) | ecosystem: Environmental > Aquatic > Freshwater > Lake ...
ATGTACAAGTATATAACGATGGATCTCTTTTAGTTTCCGACGATAAAGTTGGAGCTGTTTATAGAATCTCATACAAAAAATAATCTTTTTTTTGCGAACGTACCGAGGTAAAACTCGGTACGTTTAAGGTATGAAAAAAATTTTATTGATCACTTTATTATTAGCCTTAGCCATCAGTGTTAAGGCACAAAATCCTACTTTAAAAAGTATTACGTTAGGTAAAAAAATATCCTCACAATGTGTTGCCTGCCATGGCGATAATGGAATTTCAGTGATTGAAGAAGCCCCTAATCTTGCAGGACAAAAGGAATTGTATATTTGGAACCAACTGAGAGATTATAAATCAGGCAAACGACAAAATGAGATGATGAGTATTATTGCAAAGAATTTAACGGAAGAAGAAATGAAGGATGTGGCTGCTTATTATGGTCAGTTTAAGATTACTGTGGCACCTCTTAAATGAGATTTTTAATTCTATTATTTCTTTTTTTAAGTCAAATAAACAGTTCTCTTTATGCAGGCATAGGATCAGGGCCCGCTATTCACGATAGAAATGTTATTCCACTGCCAAGACCTACAACGGAACCTAAAGAAAATACAGCTGCTAAACCTCTTAATCCAATTAATGGAATTTTAAGAATTGATGATTCAGGCTCAAGAAGTACAGGCTTTACGAAGGGATTAATTGGAATTTCATTTAATGATTTTCTAAAACAAGGAGAGACTTTTACAATTAGAGAAATCCACACCAGCGGTAATGGTTCAGATTATTTAGAGTTAGGTGCAAAATTTCCTGTTGGACTTGAAGGATCCACTTTAGCATTTAGAGCAGGGGCGATTAATTATGATGTGGGTCAACAAAATGCGAGTTTAGATGCTTCAGGAAATTCTGATTTTATGGATGTTAATTTTATAAAACCCATTTTTAAATCTAAAGATTTAAATTTAGATTTTGGAATTTCAGGAATTAGAGCCTCCTACATTGAAAATCGAGGCGGTGGATCAAGCCCAGGACATCCTGCAACAGATAAAGTCGATCAACGTTTAGATCTTTCTTTATATTTTAATTTTTATGATAAACTTTTTAATCAATCGGGTACGACTGGAAAATTAGTTTTTAGTCATGGCGATGTGGATGCTGCACATATTGTTGATGATATTGGTGGGCCTTCAGGATCATTTTCTAAAATCGTTGCACAATTTAATCGGTTAGAAAAAATCACCGAACAAGATAATTTATATATTAGATTTAAAGGGCAATACGCACTGACTGCCCTTGATGCTGCAGAAGAATTTAGTTTAGGCGGATTATATAACGTTCGTGTTTATCCAAATTCAGAAGGGGGTGGACCCGATAACGCTGATAGTGGTTTTGTAATTAATTTTGAATTAGAGCGGATGTTAAATAAAAATCTTAAAGCCTTTGCATTTTATGATTTTGGTAAAATTCAAATTTACGATGATCCTACAGGTCAATTTCCGAAAGGGGGATTTAAAGTTTATAAAAATGAATATAATTTAAAAGATGCAGGGTTAGGAATGGAATGGGAAGTGATGTCTCATACTAAAGTAAATATGTTGTGGGCACATAAACTTGGCAATAATCACGGCAGAAGAACAGATGGGACTAATTTTGACAGAACCAATACTACTGATATGCTACGCTTTGGTTTTACCCAACAATTTTAAATATTATGATCACTGTAGGTCAATTTTTAGAACAAAACAAAAGAACGGTTTGGACACTCAGTTCAAATAATACCGTAAGACAAGCCTTACAGTTAATGGCAGATAAAAATATCGGCGCCATTGTTATTAAGGATCAAGATAAGCTTATAGGAATTTTTTCAGAAAGAGATTACGCAAGAAAAGTAGTGTTAAAGGGAAAGAATAGTACTGACACAAAACTTGCAGAAGTCATGAGCAAAGAGGTGATAACCATATCATCCGACATGCAAATTGATGCTTGTATGCAATTAATGACGGATAAGCGTGTTAGACATTTACCGGTAGTAGATAATGGTAAATCTATAGGAATTATTTCAATTGGTGATGTGGTGCGTCTTATGATCGATGAGCAGAAGTACTTAATAGAACAGCTACAAAAATTTGTAACTAGCTAGATCACTCAGTTCACAACTAAACAGCAATCTTTATAACCTTATCAGCACTCTCAATGATCTTGGTTGCAGGACTTATGTCCTAATATTAAAATTATTTTCTTAAGTATTATTGAGGAGTGTTTGTAGTGCCGTCTCTATCAAGAGTTCTAGATTTTCCCATGATGATTTGTATTTGATCTGGATAAGCATAACCCGTTCCTTTGCTGTGATCTATGATTGCTCCAATGCCCCCACCAAAAACAATATTTCCCCACATACTTCCTCTAGCGCGTGATACTGCTTTTACTAAACCATCTTGCATCCCAGCTTTTTTACAAGTAATCGACATGTCTTCCGCTGATCTTGTTATATTTACAAAGGATGGAGTTTTACCTTCCCAAGAACCTTTGTCATTTACTAAAACACAGTTAGCTCCTTCAACTGAATTAGATTTATCATCTTTAGCAGTTAAATTAATTGGCTGATAATTTTCGCCTGTAATAGATGCGCAATTAGCTAGACCTAAAGATAAAGTGATTATTAATAAAGTTTTTAAATTCATATTAGCAACTTAATGTGTAGATACTCACCGCTACATCTCTAGCCTCAACAGAAGCTAGAGATAGTAGAGTAAAAAAAATAAAGAGAATTAGATTTCTCACGTTTTGTAATTAATTAAAATCTATACGCAGCTCTTATGCCAGTAGATTTGATTTTTTCATCAAGTTCGTACTCTGTATAAGTTAAAGCAGCTGATAAATTTCCTGATGTATATTTTAAACCAACACCATAAAACAGATCGTTACCATCTTCTGAGCCGTAACTGCCAGAAACAGTAGTTCCTGCGTAGCTAGTCTTGACATCCCACTTATGATAACCCAAAGTTGCGAAAGCTTCAAAATTAGGAGCAAGTTCAATTTTTGGTTTTAATGCTATACCATAAGAATCTGCTTTGGCCGTTATAGTTGCAGTTTGGTTAAACTGGTATGTTGCGCCATCAATTTTAAACTGGTTTCCACTAACACCACTTAAACTTGCTTGACCAAATTTATTATATGATAACTCAACATCTAGATTTTTATTAACTTCTGTTCCTAAAAATATTGAGTATCCATTATCTTTTTCATCCAGATTTGATGATATATTTTGAACACCGCTATCAATTTTATTCCATGTATATTCGGCACCAAAATAAGTTTTCATTTGCGCATTAGCAAATGAAGGTATTGCAATTAATGAAATCACTAATGCAATTATTTTGTTACTTATTTTCATTATATTTCCTTTTATTTTTTAATAATTAAGAGAAGCTTTAAAGGTTGGTGGTCGCTTAAAAATAACAATTAATAGTGATAAAAATTACTACTAACTTTTGTCACTAATATTTTTCCTAAAAATAAATTATTTTAAGCCTATATTTGACTCTAGGAAAAAACAGATGCTAGAAGATAAGGACATTGCCGTTAGAAGTGAGCAGTATTTTAGGGAATTTCTAACTAATAATAATAAGTTTAAACAATTAGCATTTTTTAGAAGAACGCCTGGTGGCGCATTAATGATGTTTAAGATTATGCATTGTTATTTTCTAAATAAAGATTTGCATGTGGAGGAATTAGTAGAGCAAATTCCAACCGCTATTGTCTCACGTCCTAGCGTATTTTCTTATATTGATAGTGCTGTTGAGTATGGCATTCTGGTTAAGAGCGAAGGGAAGGACGATAAGAGAACTAAGACAATCAAACCCTCAGATTCAATGATTAAGGAATATAAACAATGGATGTTGGAGTTGGATAATTAGATCTTTTTATAATCTGTCTTCATTTCCCAATTATCATCACTGTAAAACTCTTCTGACCATTTTTCAAATTCATTAACGAATTCTGGGGTAGGTTTTACAATCTTAATTCTTTTGTCGTGTGGACTTGCAGTTTTTGTTAAAACTTTTCTCATTGCACAGTCTGTTAATAAAGAAAGTAATGTGGCACGAGAACAAACTTTACTAGGGATCATTGATATAAGTTCTTCCACATGCAGTTCTCTTTCTGCATAATAATATTCCATCAATTTATTCATTAATACCCACCCTTTTGCATCTCTACGAAGATAGGCAAGAGTTTTGTATTTTTCTGAAGTCACAAAGAATTCATTAAAAAGATACGAGCTTTTTTTCAAATTTATGTGTGATTTATTTAAGGCGGCTAATAGGTTTTGATTTTTTTTATCAGACATCTCTATGATTAATTTAAAAAAATTAGATAATGGAAAACCATAATTATTAAAAATTCAGTCTAAAATTAATTATAAGCATCTCAAAGAGAGGTAATAAAACTATTTATAAAAATTTTAAATATAATCTCACATTATTATAGATATAATTACATAGTTATTATAATATGGCAATAAAAATATTTTAATATGACAATATTGACATATGCCATACGGCTATGATAAGGTAGATATGAATATTCAGTTAGAAATTTTAGTCCTTTCTATTCTGACCGAATATTCAACAAACAAAGGATAAAAGGAGAAGTTAAAAAATGGTTAGTAACAATCAAAAAAAAGACAAGTTTATTCAGCTTGCAAAAAGCAGAGTTAATAGGGCTATCAATATGATTAGATTAATATCTAATTTAGCAAATAAAAGTCATTATGATTATACGCCTGAACAGACAAAAAAAATTATTAAGGCTTTAAGCGATGAAGTAAGAAGTGTTGAAGCTAAATTTGCATCTAAAAAAAGGGGAACAGAAGAATTTAGCTTATAAATTTTATGAAAAAAAAAATTAAAAACTTCGAGCTAGTTACATTGGCGCTTTATTCTTGTGGAGGCTCGAATGAATATATTGGTACCGAAGATATCGCCATTGAAGCTGATAAAAAAGATAATACTAGATTTAAGTGGAAAAAATATAAAGAATATATTGATAGAGGACTAATTTTTGATTGTTTAAAAACAGCAAAAAATAGAAAACTGGGTCCTTATTTAAAAGGGAATGATGAAAAGGGATGGATGTTAACACAGGAAGGATTAAATTTTTGTCAAACAACTAAAGATTTTTTTAAATTAGAATTTAGAAAAAAAAGAATAGGTAAAATAGAAAAAAATTATATTATAAGAGAAGAATTTAGAATCAAATCAACAAAAGCATTTAATAAATTTTATAATAATAATAAAAGTGAAATATCTAGAGAGGATATTAAAGATTTATTTAAGATTGATGATTATACAACTAAAGAAAATATTGAAAAAAGAACACTTGGTCTTTTAGAGAATTTTAAAGATAATAATTATATATACGAATTAATAAACACTTACCAAGATCAAGCATTGGAGCTAGTTAAATGAATTTAAGTTTTACAGTTAATACAGCAAAAGCAATTTTACACGCTGCTCAAACTTTTAAACATCCTCAGCATGTAATCTGGGAATATGTTGTTAATGAAATTCAATATAGGGACAAGAAAATAGCTCCAAAAATATTAGTTAGAATTGAAAAAGATAGTATAGTCATTTCTGGGAATGGAAGCGGGATGGACAAAAATGATCTTAAACGCTTTTTTACTTTACATGGAGAAAACGAAGAAAGATTAAAAGGAAATCCTGGAAGAGGAAAGTTTGGGACAGGCAAATCAGCAGTTTTTGCTATAGCTAAAATTTTTACAATAACTACTTATAAAAATAATAAAGAGTTCAAATTAAGAATTAATTATAGCGACCTAAAAAAAAATGCAAAGTCAGGAGATGCAATCTCTCTTGAAAAATTTATAATTTCAGACGGCGCAAAAGTAAATAAACCTAATGGAACTATAATTGAAATAAGTGATTTTTTTAATGGAATAAAAATTAATGATAAAGAGATAAGAATTTTTCTAGAAAAACATCTAAGATATTATAAAGGTGCAGAGGTCTGGATTAATAATCATCGTTGTGAGTTTAGAGAACCTGAAAGTAGACAAGAAATTTTTAAATTTAATAGTTTTGAAAATAATTTTAATAAAATTGGTAACGTTAATTTAATTATTAAGATTGCTTTAGAGCCTTTGGAAAAGCACGACAATGGAATATCAGTATTATCTAATAATAATTTGCACGAAATAACTTTAGCAGGATCGGAAGGAAGAGAAATGGCTAATTATATATTCGGTGAAATTGATTGCCCTTTGTTGGATGATGATACAGCTGAAATTTCTTCATATTCGATGAGTAGAGATATGACATTGAACCCACAGAGTCCTGTAGTAAGAGAATTGTATAATTTTATAGGTCTAAAAATCGAACAACTAAGAAAACAGCTAGTTGAGCAACAAAAAGAAAAAAGAAAAAGTGAAGAAGCAAAAAAATTACAAAAAGTGGCTGATAATATTTCTCAAATTATTAATAAACATTTTAAAGATTATATTGATAAAATTAAGACAGATAATATTAAAAAAAGTGATGGCTCCTTTTATTCTATGCCATCTTCTTCTGGAAAAAATAACGATAATAACGAGACTTTAACATTAGGTGATCAACTAAGTGCTTTGTTAGAAATTAATTATAACAAAAAAGAATTTGATGAGAAAGACGATCCAGAAGATAAAAAAAATGATAAAAAATCAAGAAGAAAAAATGTAAAAAATGATGATAATGACGAAAAGAAAGCAAAAAAAATAAATTCAGATGGAAATGATAATTCTTCTGGTGGAACTAAATTTAAAGTAATTTATGATAATCACGGGATTAATAATGCTAGAGCTAAATTTGTAGTAGAAGAAAACACCGTATTTATAAATCTGGATCACCCATATATTTCTTCTTTAGATAAAGATAAAGAAAGTGAAATGTTTCAAAAAGTTACCTATGAGGTTGCTTTTACAGAGTACGCAATGGGTCTGGTTAGACTTTTGTATAATAATAAGTATTTTAAAGATAATACCGATGAGTATTTGCAGGAGGTTAGAAGCATTGTTAACGCTCTTTCAATTGCGAAATAGTATTAGATGCTTTTTTCATTTAGTAAAATTTCAGACGATAACTTAATTGTACCGGCAATTATTACGATTTTTAATCAAGAAGAAAAAAGAATTACAACTACCGAACTAATTAAACATTTAAGAAAACAGTTAATTTTAAAGGAAGATGATTTAAAAAAATTAAAAGGAAGAAGTGATGATTTGTTTAGTCAAAAAGTTAGAAACATTAAATCTCATAAAACTTTAGAAAAATTAAATCTTATTTATGAAGTTAATGGATATATTTGGTTAACAGAACATGGAAAAAAAATTGGAAAATATCTATTAGAAAACTTATCCAAGTTGGAACTTATTAAAGATCAAGATGTCGAAAATTTAAAAGATTTAAAAAATTTATTTTTTCAATCTAGTATAAACTTATCTTTTAATTCTTTCTTTCTAAATAAAATTGATAACTTTGATTTTAGCTTACGATCATTAAATATTTTTAAATCTCTAAATATTAATTATGTAGGAGATTTAGTTATATTAAATGAGAATGACATTTTAAAACAAAAAAATGCAGGCAAAAAAACTTTAAGTGAAATTAATGATTTTTTAAAAATAAATAATTGTAAATTTAATACAGAGATTGAAAATTGGAATTTAGAAAATATAAAAAAATATAGAAGTATTTATATTCAGAAAAGTAAAAAAAAATATAGAAAAAATATTGATATTTTACTTAGTGAGAAGATTTCTAAAAAAGATAATTTTAGTGAAGACAAATTTTTAAGACTTGAAGATGTAATAAATTATAGGTTCGGAATTAATGGCGAGTTTTTGTCATTAGAAGTTCTAGGTAAAAAATATAATGTTTCTAGAGAAAGAATTAGACAGATATCAAAAAAATTTTTGGAAAAAATAAAAAACAATGAAGAAATAAATTGGGCTATTAAAAACTTAAAACAATTTTTAAAAGATCATACTCCAGTTACACAAAGATTTTTGATAAAAAAATTAATAGAAGAAGGTTTTTTTTCTTCGGAAAAAAGTCTTATATGTTTGAGAAATATATGTAATTTATTAGATAAATTTGAGTTTCAAATTATAGATTTAAATTATTATGAAAATATTGAAATAAATAATGAAAGTTTTTTAGTCTATGGAGATAGGCAAGAAAAAATATTATCAAAAATTTTTAGTTATTCCAGAAAGTGCACTGATAAGTATGGTTATTGTAATTTTCCAAAAGTTATTTCTGATTTATATCAAAATAATAAAGTAGCAAATATCAACATAATAAAATCATCATTTCAACAGCATGGATTATTCTTTTGGTTTAATGAAAATGATTATTATGTTCTTGATAGCAAAGAAAATAGAAGCAAAGTTATTAATACATTAAAGAAACTTTTGTACATTAATGAAAAAATTACTTATGAAACTTTTTCAGAGGCGCTACTAAATCATTATAAGCTAAAATCATCACCACCTAAATATTTATTAAAAGATATATGCAGGTTAAATAAATTTAAATGTGATGATAATTATATCTACAGTGACGGCCTTACTAAAACAGAGTTAGGAACTGTCGATAAAACAATAATAAAAATGTTTAAAGAGAATGGAGATTATTTAAATCTTTATCAATGTTTAGATTTAATTGATAAATACAATTTAAAGCAAGGCTCATTAATTTCATATTTATATGCACACAGTATAGTAAAAAAAGTATCTAGTGATGTTTTTTGTTTATTTGGAACTAAAATTGATGAAGAAAAAATTGAGTTAGCAAAAAATTATCTTAAAGATCGTAATTTAGATAAAAACTTTGAAGTCACTTGTGACTGGGGTAAAAATCAGGATATTATAATACAATGTAAAGTAAATAGAATCTTAAAATTAAAAGGTTTTTTATATTTGCCTATAAAATTTAAAAAATTTACTGATGGGGAGTTTGAAATATATATTAATGAGAATTCTATTAACGAAACTATAAAAATTAAAAACGGTATAATTTATAATTTACAAACTGCTTTAAAAAATTTTGAAGATAATAAATTAATCCAATTAACTTTACAGTTTAATCCAAATAAAGTCTTAATTAATATAAACAAACATGAAATCTAAAAATACTAAACCCGAACTAAAAATTAGATCATATTTATTTTCTAAAGGTTTTAGATTTAAAATTCATGATACGGATCTACCGGGAAGCCCAGATATTGTTTTGCCAAAGTATAAAATTGTAATTAATATAAATGGCTGCTTTTGGCATCAGCATGGTTGTACTAATACCAAAATTCCAAATAAACGCAGAGATTTTTGGGAAAATAAATTTGATAAAATAAAATCAAGAGATGCTCAAAATAGATTAAAATTGGAAAATCTAGGATGGCATGTAATTGATTTGTGGGAATGTTCTATCATGAGAGAAAATATGTTAATTGAAATTTTAAAAAAATTATATTTTCGAATGGGTATTTTAGAATGGTATGGAAAAATAAGCGATCAAGAAAAAGTTAATTACGCTGTTTAATTTATTTTAATTTTTTAAATTAAAGCCCTAAATTAATAGGGCTTTAATATTTGATATTTATACTAAGCCTGTTCTAGCTGCTTAGTGCCCTCGACTATTACTTTATTCATGGGCTCGAGACTCGTAACGCATTCTTTTGTCATAAACCAAGCTGCACCAAAGTTATTAACTAATTGTTCAGCTTCAACTCTGTCTTTAGCTTTAAAGCCAAATGATAAACGCAATACCTGGTCTTCAGGTATATGTTGCACATTGTTTGATGACAGGTTTGTTGCAGAGCATTCGTACGTTGCAACCCAAGACTGTTTGCTTTTTTGGTGTACGCATGACTCTTGTTTTATTATTTTCATATTTGCCTTTTTTGTTGTTTGTTTAATGTCAATTTACCGCATTTTTCCTCATAAATTAATTACCCCCATGAGGTTACTTGATGGTGGTAACATTTTGATCTAGCTTTGTAAGAATATGGTGAAGAAAAAAGTTTTATATAATCCTAAATACTTTCCATTTAGCCCGCCTGTCTTTGCCAAATTGCCAGAAAAAATAATGAAAAGATATGGAGTGTGGTTTAATCAGTCTATTTATTATTATTGGTTTGAATATTTACGCAGAAGCGAGAAGTACTGGTTTGCTTGTAAGAACAAGGGAGCGGGGATGGAGAAATTGTATGCTGATTTTGGTGATGTTTTTAAGGATAGTTTTGATGAGTGGTTTGCTACAGATATGGGTGGAGTAGTTAGAGGGATATATTTATTTGCATATAAAATGGCTCAGCCTACTTATGAGGTATCTAATGTTAAGCAGTTTGGACGTTTAGATTTGAATGACTATTTTGTGGTGGCTATTAATAAGTTAGCAAATAAGAAAAAAACTTTGGAACAAGTTGGTAGGATTTGGGATAGCAAGTGGGTAAATAAAAAAGTTAATTTAAAAACCGTTCTATACCTACCAAATTCAAACACCCACAATATTAATTCTTTAAAAGAGTATTTAAAAATTCACGATGCAAAGCTGTTAGGTTTGAAGCATTGGGAGTGTGTGGCTAGCGCTAGACGACTTAAGTTTGATGCGGTTATAAAAGAGGATCGTGAGTATTTTAATGTTATTGCTAGTAAAGCATTAAAAAAAGCAAAAAAGTTAATTGCGTTAACGGAGCAAGGGCAGTTTATTTAATTCCTACCAAAATCTCCAGCATTCTTGGGGTGATTTGCATAAATAATTTAAAAGAAAGAGGTAACACCATGCGTGCAAGTGAATTTATAATTAACTTAGAAGAATACGAGAATAACTTACTAGCTAAAGCTTTTATAAAAAGTTTAAAGACTAATGTGGAGAATAGTAAGAAACGGTTGAATACTGAGAAAGAGAGACAGAGGAGACAACGTGAAATTGAACGACAAAGGAGGATATCGAAAAATGTTTAGACCACTAAGAAATCAGAATGGCAGGTTGTTAGGATTGGTCAGAGATCACGATGGAAGGACGGAGTTGCGTGATGCTGGGGGTAGGTTGTTAGGTTACTACTACCAAAAACAAAATCAGACCCGTGATAAGAACGGTCGGTTAGTTGGTTTTGGAAATTTACTTACTAAACTTTTAGACGATTGTAGGTTTTGATTCAAAAGATGCAGTTTTCGCATTCCATATTACTCTTTTCTTAGGTGTTTAGTGGTCGTGACAGGCATAGTTCAAATACTCTTTGGGTAATATTCTACTGATAAAGAACTAAACTTAATTAATTCAGTTAAATATAACGGGGGAGTGGGACAGATAAGCATCGCTCGATCCGCCCCAATGTCAGCCTAAAAAACTACAGCCAGCCTAACTTTTTTGCCTTTTCCTGCCTTTACCTGCCTAATTGAGATTTTTATATGAGCCTAAAGTATTAAAACTATCTATGCCTAATTTATAAAATTCACGTACCAAATAATTACAAACCGCCTGCTGCGATCTAGCGGGCTGTATGTAATTAAACCAACCGCTTTCCTTAACCTCATGCCGCCAAGACCTATTTAATTTATTAACAAAATCCTGTTGGTTAACTAATCTTGGCGCATTAGCGACGAAGTGGAAATGGTAGTTAGTGTTGCTAATACCCGTATGTAAAAAGCACATACGCTCAACCCTCAAATTCTTACGGTGACTAGCATTACCAAAATAATGCCTATCAACCCTATTCCAAAAATAAGCCAAAATCTTCTGTGCATCCATTTCTGTGGGTTTGCGTTTAAAATTTAAACAACCAAAAACATCCCAATGCGTTGTTCTAAGCCAACTCACCATCTCCTTCTTCATATTCATACCTTGTTCCTTTGTTTGTATTGATTCTATTTATGAGTGGGGCTGGGGGTGTGAAATATTTTTTGGGTATATTTGTGGGGGTGTTTTGTGTGTTGACTGGGGGTTGGCTACAAAATATAGTGAAGTTATAGTTAGTTTAACCTAGTAATGTAAAACTAATAGCAATTCACATTCCTATTACCCTTACACCACTAGCAATAATTAACTCAACTTTTGAGGGTTTTAACTATGGATGGGCAGATATTGTATTTAATAATTGGTGTTATTGTTGGGGCGGTAGCTATTTACTTTTTTGTTAAAAAAAGTGGAGGCACTGCAGACAACACTATTCTAAGCTCCCAGCTAGCAGATTTGTTGGTACGTTTTTCCAAAGTAGAAGAAGCCACTAAAAATATTTCAAGTACCCAAGTTTCCATTGATAATACCTTTAAAAGCTTTGAAGGGATGTTGAATGATAGACAGGAGCGGGGTGCTTTTTCTGAAATGGAGTTGGAGAAGTTATTAAAAGACCGACTGCCATCACAATATTTAAAATTTCAACACACTTTAAGCAATAATAAGAGGGTAGATTGCTTAATTGATTTAGGAGAAGATTCACAAAAAATTGGTATCGATTCCAAGTTCGTATTAGATAATTTTAAGAATTTGCGTGCTGCAAAAAGTGATGATGAGGTAAAAAGATATAAAAAGTTATTTGAGGATGATGTTTTAAATAACATTAAGAAAATTTCAAATGACTACATCATTAGTGGTGAGACGACTCCGCATGCCATTATGTTTATTAGGTCAGAAGCAGTTTACCGCGAGATTAGTGAAGGGAATTTAGTTGCAAAAGGTTTAGAGAAGAATGTTTTAATAGTATCTCCCAGTCTACTTTGGGGACTATTGAATACTTTGCGCATGTTTTTAAAAGACTCTGAGATGAGTAAAAAAGCGCAAGTAGTTATTAAAGAAATTGGTGTAATTGGCAAAGATATAGGCCGTTTAGTAGAGCGTGTAGCTGACGTTGAGAATAGATTTAATCAGGTTAGTGAGCAGTTTAGAGGCATTAAAGTTTCAGCAGATAAAATTCAAAGCAGGGCCGAGAAGATTCAAGAATTAGAATCTAAAGATGAGATTACTAAATGAATTACGTTTTCTACGATTTTGAAACATCAGGCAGATCAAGTTCTTGGGATCAGATCATTGAAGTAGGAGCTGTTTTAGTAAATGATAGTTTTCAAGTTTTAGCAGATCCGCTTAATATTCGCTGTTCATTAAAGCCAGGTCTTGTTCCAGAACCTTATGCGTTAATTGTAAATAACACCACACCACAAATTCTTAGAAAAACAAATTTATCTCATTATGGGATGCTATCACAAATGGTTGAGCAATTTAACAAATGGTCGCCAGCAGTATTTGTTGGATATAATTCTATTTCGTTTGATGAAGAGTTCCTTCGTAAAAGTTTATTTAAAACATTAAATGAACCTTACCTTACTCAGTATAGCGGAAACAAACGTGGAGATATTTTAGGTCTTATTCGCACAGCTCATTTGTATTATCCAGATTGCATCAAAACTCCGATGAGTGATAAAGGGAATGCTGTTTTTAAATTAGCAGAGCTTACTGAGATGAATGGAATAAAGCATGATAATGCGCATAGCGCTTTATCCGATGTGATGGCAACTATTAGCATTGCACAAATTATAAAAGATAAAGCTCCATCTGTTTGGAAAGCAAGTTTGATGACAACTAGTAAGACTGAAGTGAATTCTATTGTTGAAAAGGAAAAGATATTTTGTGTTAATGAATATTTTTATGGCAAAGCTCGCCCTTTTGTTGTGACTTTCGTTTGCTTTCACCCAAAATATAACTGGCCACAATGTTTTGATTTAAAATCTGATCCAAGTATTTATTTAAAGATGCCTTACGCACAGTTGAAGGAAGAGTTAAAGAAGAGTCCTAAAGTTATTAGAAGTATAAAGAATAACAAACATCCTGTGATTATGAGTCCAAACTATGCAACTAGCTTTGAAGGTTATAAGCAATTAGGAAGTGATAAATTATTAGAGCGTGCGAATATGATTCAATCGAATAAAGAATTTAAAGATAAAGTTGCTAAAATTTTAAGCGAAGAAGCCGATGATAAAGAAGCTTTAGATTCGCAGGTTGGTTTGATGGCTGAAGAATCTATTTATGCTGGAGGATTTGCAAAACCAGAGGACCAAAAAATGATGGTTGATTTTCATAAATCTGATTGGAAGGGTAAACTTGGATTGAGTGAAAAATTTAAAGATGAGAGATTTTCTTATTTTGCAAAAAGGTTAATTTATGAGGAAAATCCTGAGGTTTTAGGCAAAGATGAATATAAGAAAATACATCGTGCTATTGCAGGACAAATTCTTTCAACGAATGATGAGAAGTGGAATACAGTTCCTAAGGCTTTTAAAGATATTGATGATTTGCGCGTTAAATATGATGAACTTAAAGATGAAAAAACTTTAGGAATGCTTAATGATTTGAGCGAATATATTGAAGAAATTCAAACAAAATATGAGAGTGCTTAGTTGACAATTTATCAATGATTACTATTCTTAATTCATAACAACCTTTAGAGATTCTATGACAACAATTAAAGTAACAGATGAAAATTTTGATCAAACGGTTTTAAAAAGCGAAAAACCTTTTTTACAAAGATTTACAGCGGAATGGTGTGGCCCCTGCAAGCTAATTGGTCCTATGCTTGAAGAGTTATCTGTTGAACTAGGTGACAAAGTTTCATTTGGAGTTCATAACATTGATGATGAACCAAACACTCCAACAAAATTTGGAGTGCGAGGTATTCCAACTATGTTGTTGTTTAAAGGCGGTAAAGTGGTGGACACCAAAGTTGGTGCTTCGTCAAAACAACAAATCAAAGATTGGATTTTATCTAAGATCTAATTAAGATTTAGAACTTCACCCATTAAGTACAACGATCCTGTAATGATGATGATTGCGTTTGGATCTTCATTTGCAATTTCATGAAGCGCTTCTGTTATTCCTTTTGAAGTATTTGCTTTAATACCAAATTCATTTGCAACTTTTGCTAAAACTTTCGGATCCTGTGAATTATCCTGATTTGGAATTGAGATTGTTTTAAGTGCAGTGATAGTGGATGAGAAATGTTTTAGAAATACTTTAGGATCTTTAGTATTTAACATACCAAGGATCATATAAATCTTTTTTCCTTTTAATGTTTCAAGGAATTTATGAACAGCATCTGCTGCTGCTTCATTGTGCGCACCATCAAGATAGAGTTGATTGTTTGGATTAATATATTCTAGTAGTTTTCCCTTTGTGATTTTTTCAAGTCGCGCTCGGTGCTTTGTATTTTTTAATGCTTGATTTAATTTGCTTGTATCTAATTTTTTTAAAATTTTTTGTGCAGCTGCGATTGCAGTTCCGGCATTAATGAGTTGATGATCACCATTAAGAGAGGGCAGATCTAGATCAAATAAAGATTGATCATCTTGATAGATGAATCTGCCGTTTTCTTTGCTGACTTGAAAGTCTTCACCAAAAATAAATCTTGGTGAACTATTTTTTTCTGTTTCTTTATCGATTTGCTTTAAAACTGGTGATGATTGTTTTGAAATGATGATCTGTGTGTCTTGTTTTAATATTCCACATTTTTCTGCTGTAATTTTTTCTAATGTATCGCCTAAAAACTCCATGTGATCGTAACTGATTGGAGTTATGATTTGTGCAATGGGGTTATTAATAACTGCGGTAGTATCTAATCGTCCACCAAGACCGCATTCTAATATTGTGTAATCTGCAGGCTGTTTTAGAAATGCGAGGTACGTTGCAGACGTTGTTGCCTCAAAAAAAGTTAAGCTAATGTTGTTTTTTTGAATGGTTTCCATAGTCTGTTTTAAGACTTCATTCAGCAATTCATCGCTAATTTCTTTATCTTTTAAGACGATCCGTTCGTTAAATCTTTGCAGATGCGGAGAGACATACATGTTCACAGTCTTACCGTGATGTTCAAGAATAGATTTTAAAAATGCACAAGTTGAACCTTTGCCTTTAGTGCCAACGCAATTGATAACGTTTTTTAATTTATCTTGTGGGTTATTAAGTTTTTGAAGAAGGATTTTTATTCTATCTAAGGATAGATCTATTTTTTTAGGATGTAGGCTGAGTAATTGATCCAAGAGGGCTTTGTTGCTGCTCATTGATGAAATTTGAGTCACTTATAAAGACCTTATTTTTATTAGTAAGCTGCGATATTAAAGTACTTATGACTTTTGGTAAATCTTTTCTTTGTACGACTAAATCTATTTGACCTTTCTCTTGCAAATATTCTGCCGTTTGAAATTCTGGAGGAAGTTCTTCTCTAACTGTTTCTTTAATCACCCTTGCTCCTGCAAATGCAATTAGTGCTTTTGGTTCTGCAATATTAATATCGCCAAGGAGAGCAATGGACGCTGTGGTTCCACCTGTTGTTGGATCAAGACAAACTGAAATGAATGGAAGTTTTTCTTGCTTTAATGAATTTATCGCCGCAATCATTCGTGGCATTTGCATTAATGAAAAATTAGATTCCTGCATTCGCATGCCGCCTGATGTTGAAAAAAATACGTATGCGAGCTTGTTTGTGTAAGCAAATTCAGCTCCTGTTACAAACGCCTCGCCTGCAGCTCGTCCTACAGATCCGCCCATAAAATTAAAATTCATTGCACCTGCAACAAGATAAATATTATTTATTTTTCCAGTTGCAAGCACCACAGAGTCATGTTGACCAGTTTCTTCACGTGCTTGTTTTAATCGCAAGTCATAACTTTTTGAATCCGTGAACAAGAGTGGATTGTCGATGGCTGGTAACATCGGTGATATTTCTTGATATTGTCCTTCATCGAATAAAACTTGAAATCGTTCTTTAGGTTCGATGCGGTGATGTTTGTTACATTTACTACAAACAAATAAATTTTCTTTTAAATCTTGCTTATAAAGAACGGCACCACAAGAACAGTTTTCCCACAATTTACCTTCGGGGCCAATTTTTACACGGAATAGATTTTTAATCTTTGGTTTGATACGTTGAAATTTTTCAGTAATCCAGTTCATTGTATTTTAGATCTTAATGATTTTACTATTTTGTTAAGTGTTTTCACAGGGCCCTTCTTAGCCTTTAATGAGTCAGTAATTCCCTTGCATAATTGACTACCTACCACCAAACCATCAGCACTTCTTAAAGATTTAATAGTTTTTTCTGTTATCCCAAAGCCGATAACAATGTTTTTATTTTTGTTAATTTTTTTTATTTTAAAGTAATTTTTTAATATTTTTTTGGGACTTACTTTTAATTTTCCGCCCGTCGTTGATAACATGGATATGTAATAGATCATGTCATGTGAGCTTTTTATAATCTGCTTCATTCGCTCATCTGATGTTGTCGGAGCTATGAGTTGTACAAAACTGATGTGATGTTTTTTACATTTTTCAGCAAAATCTTTATTTTCTGGAAAAGGTAGATCAACCACAATAAGCCCATCTACGCTTATGTTTTTACACTTATTTAAGAATTTATTTTCACCGTATTGTAGGATTTGATTGTAGTAGCCCATCAGAATAGTTGGCTTTGCACTAATAGTGTTTTTAAAATTTTTAACGATTTCAAACACATCATTTAATTTTATTCCATTTTTTAAAGCACGGTAAGAGCTGTTTTGAATTTGTTTACCATCTGCAACAGGTGTGTTGTGTGGTATTCCAATTTCGCAAATATCAACGAAGGGCGAAATAGATTTTAAAATATCTAAAGTCATTTTTTTATTGCTGTCGCCTGCAACAATGTAAGTAAGAAGCGCTGGCCTTTTTTCTAATTTACAATTTTCAAATGCGAGGGTGATATTTTCATTAATCATGATTTTTACCAATTCGCTTTGTTAGAATTAATTCATCTTTCTTTGCATCACCGCAAGAATTTACGACAATGATTGTGTCTTCACTTAATTTTGGTGCAAGTTTTATGGCTGTTGCAAATGCATGTGATGGTTCAAGTGAGGGTCTAATCTTTTCCATGCTTGAAACTAATTTATAAGCAGCCAATGCTTCTTCATCTGAGGCAGAAGTGTAGCGTGCTCTTTTTGCATCTTTTAAGAAGCAATGAAGAGGGGATACACCTGGATAATCTAAACCTGCGCTTATTGATCGTGTCTCACTAATTTGTCCTTCTTTATCTTGCACAACATATTGTGCAGCTCCGTGCAGAATTCCAATTTTAGATTTATTAGTTAGTGGTGCAGCATGCAGTCTACTATTATTAGGGCCACCCGCTTCAACGCCAATAAACTCAACTTGAGATTTGTTGTAATCCATAAATGAATTCCAAAAACCAATTGCAGATGATCCACCGCCTACACAATTAATTAATTTTAATTTCTTCGGAACTTTTCCAAATTCTTTTTTTATTTGGACAATAAGTTCCCTTGAAATTTGTGCTGTACTCCATGCGCAAATTTTAACAAATATATTGGGTCCTACTGTTGATCCAACACACATATGAGTGGTATCGCAATTTGAAACCCAGTAACGCATACATTCTGAAACAGCATCCACTAATGTTTTGCTACCTGAATCTACCGGTATAATTTCTGCACCATTTGCACGGATGGCATCGCAATTTGGTTTCTGTCGTGCCATATCTTTAGTGCCCATAAATATTTTACATTTAAGTCCAAATTTTTTAGCAGCCATAGAAAGCATTTTTCCAGCATAACCTGCGCCCGTATCACCAATGATGTATTTTTTACCTGCGTGTTTGCAAATGAGAGCGTGAACAATTGCATTATAGATTTTGTGCGCTCCACCTTTTGCTTCACTTACAACTTTTGCATAAATCTGCGCACCACCTAATTGATGGGATAAGTTGTAAAGTTTTATGAATGAAGTAGGAGTGCCTACATAGTGTTTAAAATAATAGTCTCTTTCTTTGATAAATTTTTTGTCTCTTCTTAATTTATTAAAAAGTTTTGTAAGGTCTTCGATGGGTTTTTTAAGCGTTTCAGGAACATAGTTACCGCCAAATTTACCAGCATATAAATAGTTTTTGTCATGCTGATCGATAATGGGTTTTCCTTTTTGTATTCTAATCATGATTTAACTTTGTCTAAAAATTCTATAATTTTTTCATTACTTTTAACGCCAATGCTACTTTCTACCCCCGCTGATACATCAATACCATATGGATTGTATTTTAAAATCTCATCAACATTATTAATATTTATTGAGCCTGCAACTAAATAAGGTTTTGTTATTTTAAGTTTACTTAGAATTTGCCAATCAAACTTTGCAGTTTTTTCCATAGCTGGGCTGTCAAAGATTAACATATCAACTTCATCTTCAAATTGAGAAAACGTTCTAGCACTTGTTTCATCGGTCACTCTAATTGCTTTAATAATTTCTTTATTAAATTTTTGTTTTAATTCTTTAATTCTTTTTACATCTTCATGACCATGCAATTGAAAGCAATCAAAGTAGTCTTTAATCTGTTCTATAAATTCATCTTTTGCATTTACTAACACTGCAATTCTTTTTACATTTTGTGGAATATTTTTAGTAAGTTCTTTTGCTTGTTCTGGCGTTAAGTTTCTTGGTGATTTTGGGTAAAATACAAAACCTAAATAATCGACTTTATGTTTAATTGCAGTTTGAATGGTCTCGGCATTAGTCACGCCGCAAATCTTAACTTTTGGATGCATTTAAATTAAAGCGTTTAAAACTTTTTTGATATTAGCTTTAGGATTTCCTTTAGTGATGTCTCGACCAATCACAAGGTGAGTTGCACCAAGTTTAAGCGCTTGTTTTGGTGACATAACTCTTTTTTGATCTTGAACTTTATTTGATATTCTAATTCCAGGCACAACAATTTCAAAGCTCTTTGAAACTTTTCTAACTTTTGTTATTTCATGAGCTGAGCAAACAATTCCATGAATTTTTGCAAGTCTTGCAGTTTGTGCAAGTTTTTGTACTTGAGTTTCTACACTTGCACTTGATCCCATCTGTTTTAAATCTTTGTTTGTAAGTGAGGTTAAAATTGTAACGGCTAATATTTTTAATTTTTTATTTGTCTCAGATTGCGCTTTCTTTGCAGCTTTCATCATCTCAAGACCACCACTTGCATGAATAGTTAGATAATCAGGATTAACATCTTTTAAGCTTTTAATTGCTTTATAAACAGTATTTGGAATATCTTTTAATTTTAAATCTAGAAATATTTTAACGTTTTTGTTTTTAAATTTTTTAACAGCTTCACGTCCTCCTTTTGAACAGAAGAACTCAAGACCAAATTTTACACCATAAATATATTTGTTCGTTGCATTTACAATTTGCGTTGCTCGTTTGACATTGTTGGTATCAACCGCAACAAAGATAGGTTGTTTCTTCATTTTTTTTTATTGTCGTACATCATCTCTATTTTTTTATCTATTTCTGCTGGAGATGTATTTGAGTTAATTCTAAATTTTAAATCTTTAGC
>Ga0209191_1000935_pt1 | contig 20344 bp, 13 predicted proteins | sample S_130626_EF_Meta_FD_187320 | JGI IMG/M metagenome (GOLD analysis project Ga0209191, IMG submission 187320) | Freshwater microbial communities from Lake Simoncouche, Canada to study carbon cycling - S_130626_EF_MetaG (SPAdes) (version 2) | ecosystem: Environmental > Aquatic > Freshwater > Lake ...
GATCAAGCTTGTGATTGTTGAATCACCTGCTAAAGCGCGCAAAATTGGCGGATACCTCGGCGATGGATACATCGTCGAGGCCTCCGTCGGCCATATCCGCGACCTTCCCCAGCGCGCAGCTGATATCCCTAAGGAATACAAGAAGATCGCTTGGGCTAAAGAGGGCGTTGATATTGAAAACGACTTTGCACCGCTCTATGTCATTAACCCAGATAAAAAAGCCAAGGTGGCAGAGTTAAAAGAGTTAATGAAAAACGCCGAAGAGTTAATCCTTGCAACAGATGAAGACAGAGAAGGCGAGGCAATCGCCTGGCACTTAGTAGAGACTTTGCAACCAAAGATTCCTATTAAGCGCATGGTCTTTAATGAAATTACTAAAGAGGCTATTTTAGAAGCAGTCTCAAACACACGAGATCTTGATTATCACCTCATCGATGCCCAAGAAACGCGGCGAGTATTAGACCGACTCTTTGGTTACAGACTCTCTCCTGTTTTGTGGAAAAAAGTTATGCCACGTATTTCAGCTGGGCGCGTGCAATCAGTTGCAACACGTTTGATTGTTGAAAAAGAGCGCGAGCGTATGGCCTTTATTTCAAGTGCGTGGTGGGACTTAGCAGCAGTAACTGCGTTAGGTTTTAACGCCCGACTTTTAGAAGTAGATGGCAAGAGAGTTGCAGCAACATCTGACTTTGGCGCAGATGGGGCGGTTAAGGAAAAATCTCTTGCAAATATCTTGTTATTAGATGAAGTGGGTGCCAGAGGCCTGGTTGAATCACTCAAGTCTTCTTCCCTAACCGTTAAATCAATGGAGGAAAGCCCACGTACTGAGCGCCCAAAGCCCCCCTTTACGACCTCAACCATGCAACAAGATGCTGGAAGTCGTTTGGGCTGGGGCGCACAGATCACTATGCGTATCGCGCAGCGTCTGTATGAAAACGGCTACATCACTTACATGCGCACCGACAGCGTTAATCTTTCACAGCAAGCAATTGATGCAGCGCGAAAAGCTGCTAAAGCACTATACGGGGCAGATCATGTTGCAGATTCACCACGTGCATACACCGGCAAAACAAAGAATGCACAAGAGGCACACGAGGCGATCCGCCCAGCAGGTGAAACATTTAAGACTCCAGGTGAGTTAGCACCAGAGCTATCACGAGATGAATTTGCTCTTTATGACCTGATCTGGAAGCGCACAGTAGCCTCCCAAATGGCAGATGCTAAAAAGATGCAGATGCGTGTTGATTTTGATGCAACGACAAATGATCACAAAGCCACAATCTTTCGTGCCAACGGATCTGTTATCACTTTCCCAGGCTTCTTGGCTGCATATGACGACATTGTTAGTGAAGAGAACAAAGATGAAGAGAGTGCCGATAAGCGCTTGCCTGCTATGACACTTGGTCAAAGTGTGAAGGTAGATGAATACACCTGTGAAGGACATGAAACTAAGCCACCAGCTCGATACACCGAACCAACTCTTGTTAAAAAGCTAGAAGAGCTAGGTATTGGTCGCCCTTCAACGTTTGCTTCAATTATTCAAACTATTCAAGATCGCGGTTATGTCTATAAGCGCGGACGCGCGCTAGTTCCAACGTTTTTAGCTTTCTCTGTTACAGGACTACTTGAAACACACTTCACAAAGCTCGTTGACTATGAGTTCACAGCCAGCATGGAAGAAGATCTAGACAAGATTGCAGGAGGAGAAGCAAGTCGTAGTGATTGGCTGCGTGATTTCTTCTATGGCGTTGATGGACAGCCTGGACTTAATGAATTATCAGCTGATTTAGGCGTTATTGATGCCCGTGCTACTAACACCATGAACTTGTCCCCTGAGATTGAAATCCGTGTTGGACGCTACGGGGCATACCTGCAACAAAACCTGCCAGGAGAAGAGCGCAAGCTGGCAAACATCCCGGAGTCATTAGCTCCAGATGAGTTAACTCTTGCAAAGGCAATTGAACTACTAGAAGCACCTTCAGGTGAGCGCGAACTAGGAATTGATCCTGCTACAAACCTACCCATCATTGCTAAGAGTGGTCGCTTTGGTCCTTACATCACTGAAGTTCTGCCAGAAGTTCCTGTGGAACTTACTGCATCAGGAAAAAAGAAAAAGAAGAAAGCAGATGCGCCCAAAGCTAAAACTGCTTCCCTACTTTCCACAATGACGCTAGACACCGTCACCTATGAAGATGCTCTAAGACTTCTTTCTCTTCCTAGAACTCTTGGCACAAATGCTGCTGGCGATGACATCACTGTTCAAAACGGAAGATATGGTCCATATCTAAAAGCCGGTGTTGATTCACGCACGCTCACATCTGAAGAGCAGTTGTTCACAATGACCTTAGATGAAGCTCTAGAGATTTACTCAAAGCCTAAGGAGCGCAGGCGCGGTGTGGCAAAGCCACCAGTGAAAGAACTCGGTATTGATCCAACAACAGAGAAGCCTTTGATTATTAAAGATGGTCGCTTTGGTATGTATGTCACCGATGGTGAAACAAATGCAACGCTTCGCCGAGGAGATACTGCAGAAGGAATGACGCTAGAGCGTGGACTAGAACTACTTGCAGGACGCCGTGCATGGGAAGCAGAGAACGGACCATCACCAAAGAAGAGTAGAAAGAAAGCTGCAGCTAAACCTAAGAAGGGTGATACTGCACCAACTCTTACAAAGAACGTTGTGAAAAAGGCAGGAGCCAAGAAAGCAGCAAAGAAAGCTGCAACAGGTAATGCTAAAAAGAAGGCTGAGTAGTTAGTTCCGTCTTAAAACCTTGCCGAACGTCTCTCTGCAATCAGAATTTCAGATAACGGTTTGCCCTTTTTAATCTTGCCCTTAGGGAGAGTGAAAATACGATCAGGATTTCGCGCAGGGATTATTAATCCTTCGGCCACCATTTCATCAAAACTTAAACTCCTTATTCGTTCAAGCTCTTTTTCTATCTCTTCATCCATAGAGTTAATCTAGCAATGACATCTGACATTATGTCGAGTGATTAATTCTCGTCTTTCATATTTTCTAACTCAGTTCGAGCATCGTCATAGGATTCCCCACCCTCACGTTTACCGACTGTAATTACCAAAAGGATTAATTCACTTTCGGTAACCTTGTATATAAGTCGAATCCCACTGCTTTTACTTTTGATTTTGTAACAACCTGCTAAATCACCAGATAACGCTACACTTTCTATGAAAGGATTTTGTAATCTTCTCTCTAAAGTTTTCTCTAGTCTATGTCGAACGCTTGGATCTAGTTTGTGCCACGCTCTTTTTGCGCTTGGCCGAAATGCGAGGTCGTACAAGGCGTGACTCCCTTCGCAGTTCTTCAAGTGAAACTCTTATAGATGGCTCACTGCCATCTTCATGAGCTTTAATCTCTGCCAAGATTGTTGGGGTCATTTGGGCATCCCAGAGCTTCTCAGTGAGGTAATCAAACATCCTTGGAGACATTACGTAGAACGAAGGCCGATTGTTTGTGAGTACTGCAAATGGCAGATCATGTGCATCCTTAACGGCAGCGTTAGGATTTTGTTTGAACTCAGAAATACCCATTGATGTGCTTGTAAGAATCTCGTCCATCTTTTCCTCCTTTTAGATCTGCCATTACTATAGCCCTAAATTTAGGTCTATATCCACTTTTCATTACGCTCAAAGCAGCCCCGATAGACTCATCCAATGGCTAGAACACTCCCAACCCCTGCAGCCCCGGCGCAGGATGAAACTCGTGGTGTTCTAGCGATTCGCCCCTTTAGAAAACTATGGAACTCCATGGTCTTCTCATCCCTTGGTGATTGGCTGGGTCTTCTAGCAACTACTGCCATGGCTCAGCAGTTATCTGGTGGCGATTATGCAAAAGCTAACTTTGCAATTGCTGGAGTTTTTATCTCAAGATTATTACCGGCAGTATTCCTTGGACCGCTAGCTGGTGTTATTGCTGACAAGTTAGATCGTCGCAAGCTCATGGTTGTCTGTGACATCTTGCGCACTGGTCTTTATATTTCCATTCCTTTATTTCACAACTACTTCTGGCTATATACAGCAACCATTCTGGTTGAGTGTGTGACTTTGTTTTGGTCACCAGCTAAAGAGGCATCAGTACCAAACCTTGTGCCACGAGAAAAACTTGAATCTGCCAATCAAGTCTCTCTCCTAGCTGCCTATGGCACAGCCCCCATCGCAGCTCTTCTTTTCACTTTCCTTTCGCTTTTCACCAGCGCTTTTGTTGCACTGATTCCTAATTTCAATACAACTGCAGTTGATATTGCTCTCTATGTCAACGCTGCCAGCTTTGCTTTTGCTGCTTTCACCATCTGGAACTTAAAAGAGATTCCTAAGGGAGCAGCTGCAAAGCATGCAGCTGACACAGGAATTCTTAAATCACTTCTTGAAGGCTGGAAATCAGTCTCTGGCTCCAAGATCATTCGTGGTCTTGTTTTAGGAATGGTGGGTGCTTTTGTTGCAGCAGGTGCGGTTATTGGACTTGCTAGAACTTTTGTGGGAGATCTTGGTGGTGGAGAGGCAGCATACGGTGTTCTATTCGGCGCAGTCTTTACGGGATTAGCTGCTGGTATTGCTTTTGGCCCTAAAGTCTTTGCGCAGTTCTCTCGCAGACGACTATTTGGTGCTTCATTAACGACTGCAGGCTTATTCCTTGTAGGTCTTGCTGCTATTCCTAACCTTGTTCTAGCGGTGTTCACAGTTATTGCTCTAGGTGCTTTTAGCGGTATTTGTTGGGTAACAGGCTTCACGATGCTTGGCATGGAGGTTGCAGATGATGTGCGTGGGCGCACCTTTGCTTTCGTGCAAAGCCTTATCCGTGTGGTTTTAGTAGCTGTTTTAGCTCTTGCTCCACTTATTGCAGCAGCAGTTGGTCAACACACCTTTAAGTTCCAAAACACTCAGTTAAGTTATAACGGTGCATCAGTAACAATTTTGATAGCCGGAGTATTTGCAGCATTTATTGGCGCACTGTCCTATCACCAGATGAAAGATCGTCCTAACGTCTCACTTTTCTCTGATATTACAAATGCAATAAAGGGAGAGCTTGGCAGTATTACTGGCGCTCCAACAAAAGGTGTCTTCATCGTCTTTGAAGGTGGCGAAGGAATTGGCAAAACAACACAAGCCAAACTATTAAAGGCATGGCTAGAACAAGAAGGTGAAAAAGTTGTTCTCTCTCGCGAGCCTGGTGGAAGTGATCTAGGAATAGAGATTAGAAAAATTCTTCTCTCTCACTCAACCGGTGAGATAAGTCCACGTGCTGAAGCTTTGCTCTATGCAGCAGATCGCGCACATCATGTTTTCTCTGTTATTCGCCCAGCGCTAGCCGCTGGCGAAGTAGTAATTAGTGATCGATACTTTGATTCATCCATCGCCTACCAAGGCGCAGGAAGAGTGCTGGAACCTGGTGAAGTGGCAAGAATTTCTAGATGGGCAACAGAGTCATTGTTTCCAACGCTAACCATCATTATTGATCTGCCAGCAGAGATTGGTTTAGGGCGCTTAAAGAGTAAAGATCGCCTTGAATCACAACCTCTAGCTTTTCATGAGCGCGTGCGCCAAGAGTTTCTGCAGTTATCTTTACTTGATCCTGAGCGCTACTTCATCGTTGATGGCAACAAATCAATTGAAGATATCCACAGCGCCATCATCACTCGCGTGAGTGAGATTGGCACACTCAAGCGCAATGCTAGAGAAGATAAAGGCAATTTATTGCTGCGCCCAATAAGGGCTGCAGGTAAAGCGGTTCGAACAACTGCTAAGAAAACTAGTGCTGGTGCAACTAAGGCTGTGAACAAAGCTAAGCCTAAAAAGAAAGCAAAAGTTAAGAAGTGAGTGTTTTTGACAATCTTGTAGGACAAGAACATGTTGTTGAGATCATTAAATCAGCCGTTGCTGCCACAAGGAGCGGCGCTGAATCACAAGAGATGACCCACGCCTGGGTTTTCACTGGCCCACCAGGATCAGGTAGATCATCTGCTGCCGTTGCCTTTGCACAAGCACTCGTCTGCCCAAAGGATGGTTGCGGAGATTGCAATCAATGCAAATCTGCTGCAAATGGAGCACATCCAGACGTTGAGATTATTAGAACTGAAGGTCTGTCAATCAAGATTGATGAAGTAAGAGAGCTACTAACACGAGTTGCGTGGGCGCCATCCATGGGTGGCTGGCGCGTGGTTGTTATGGAAGATGCTGACAGACTTACAGAATCTGCAGCCAATGCGCTGTTAAAGGCCATTGAAGAGCCAGGAAATAGAACTGTGTGGTTGCTCTGTGCGCCAACGTTGCATGATGTGTTGCCAACCATTCGATCACGTTGCCGTCATCTACAACTTGTCACACCGTCTAACACAGCTGTTGCACAAGTACTTCAAAAGCGTGATGGCATAAGCCCGCAGATGGCAGATTTTGCAGCAAGAGTCAGCCAAGGACACATTGGCCGAGCGCGATATTTAGCTAACAACGAATCGGTGCGAAATACCCGCACCACGATCATGGCGCTGCCACTTTCTTTAAAAGGAATCTCTTCTGCTTTTGCTGCAGCGCAAGTGCTAGTTGATCTAGCTACTGAGCAAGCAAATAACGCAGCGGAAGAGCGAAATGAAAGAGAGATTGATGATTTATCACTTGCCTATGGCAAAGGTGCAACGGGGCGGGGCATGGCAAGTGGGGGAAGTAAAGCAATAAAGGAGTTAGAGAAAGAACAAAAGACCCGCAGCACGAGAATGGTGCGAGATGGTCTTGATGCTGCCTTGTTAGATATTGCCACGTTTTACCGCGATGTGATGATGGTGCAGGCTGGAAGCAGCGATGCGTTAATCAATAAAGAGCTAGAAAATGAGATTAAGGCATATGCCGCTAACAACAAGCCGCAGGCGACGATAAACAAAATAGGCGCCATTATGGAAGCAAGGGTTAACTTGGGTCATAACGCTGCGCCGTTGCTGACTATTGAAGCGCTGATGTGTGTGTTGGCTAGATGAGAAAATGCTCACTATTCTTAGTAATACTTCTTGCACTTACCGGTTGCTCTTCAACCACCAAACAATCTTTCCCTGATGCGCCTAACGATGTGTCAACTCTTACCTGGACTACCTGTCACGATAAGTTCCAGTGCGCCACATTAAAAGTACCTATTGATTATTCAGATGAATCTTTAGGTCAATTTGATATTGCAGTTATTAGATATAGAGATCCCAATCAAAACAATCGCATTGGTTCTCTAGTAGTTAACCCAGGTGGTCCTGGTGTGAGCGGTGTTGACTATGCCCTGAGCGCCCAATACATCGTTAACCCTGATGTCCTTGAGCGCTATGACATTGTGGGCTTTGACCCACGTGGCATAGGCCTAAGCAGCCCTATAGCCTGCCTGAGCGATAGCGAACAAGAAGCCTCACTGACTAGTGATGCCAAGCCCGATAACGAGGCTGAATACGCCCAAGCCCTAAAGGACACACAAGAGTTAATAGATAAGTGCGTAGCAAAAACCCCCAACCTTGCTCACTATTCAACGCGTGAGGCAGCTAAAGATATGGAACTACTGCGCCAAGCGCTGGGTGATAAGCAATTAAATTACTTAGGTTTTTCTTATGGCACCTACCTTGGCACGCTATACGCCCAACTCTTTCCAGCCAAAGTAGGACGCTTTGTTCTAGATGGCGCAGTTGATCCACAAATCTCTATAGAGCAACAAGCAAAAGTGCAGGCAGTTGCATTTGATCAAGCGCTCGCAAACTTTATTACTGATTGTCACAAATTAAAGAGCTGCCCACTTCCTAAAGATGCAACAGCAACCTTCTTTACAGATCTCTTTAACAAGGTTTCACAAACACCACTCACAGTCGGTGATCGTCAGATCACCGAAGGTCTTGTTGTTACTGGCACAGCATCTGCCCTCTATGACGATGTCTATGGCTGGCCACTGCTGCGCTCAGCAATTACTCAATCACTCAGTGGTGATGGCACAACCTTTGCCCAACTAGCAGATGCCTATAACGGGCGCAAAGAAGATGGCAGCTATAAAAACAATGAAAATGATGCCAACGTCATTATTAACTGTTTGGATTGGCAACAGAGAAAAACTAATGATCAGATCAAGGCAGGCGTTGCTAGCTTTAAAAAGGTTGCACCTGTCTTTGGTCCCTATGTTGCCTATAGCGGGATAACCTGCAACATGCTCAATACGGCAATTGGTACCAAGCCAGCAAACAGCGATGAAAACACTGCCCAGATTAGAAACATTGCAACACCTATATTGGTCATTGGCACCACCCAAGACCCAGCAACGCCCTATGAGTGGGCAAAGAGCCTTAGTAACTACATTGCAGGCAGCCACCTGATAACACTTAAGGGCGAAGGCCACACCGGCTATGGCCGGGGTTCGGCTTGTACTGATGATGCAGTTGATGCCTACCTAATTAATGGCACTACCCCGACTAAAAACCTCATCTGCACACAGTAGTCACGCCTAGCTAGATGGTAATTGGCACCCCTTTTCATAGGGTTAGATTTACCCATGCGCTTAGACCATGTCTCATATGTAACGTCCCATGATCAACTAGCCGACACAGTTCAACGCCTAGGCTCACGCCTTGGCTCCACTTTTGTTGATGGAGGCGTTCACCCACGCTTTGGAACACGTAACTTCACATTGCCGCTGCAAAACGGTCACTACATCGAAGTTGTATGTCCACTCGATCACCCAGCATCAGATGCTTCACCATTTGGTAAAGCTGTTTCAAAGCGTGCTGCAGAAGGTGGCGGTTGGCTTACATGGGTTGTCTCAGTAGATGATGTCTCAAAGGTTGAAGCACGCTTAGGACGACAAGCTGTAGATGGCCATCGCACCAAACCAGATGGTCATGATCTTTCATGGAAGCAGATCGGTGTTCTTGGAACTCTAGAAGATAAGCAACTTCCCTTCTTTATTGAATGGAAGTCCCTCGATCACCCATCCACAGATGGCAAGGCCATCGCAAAGATTGTTAAAGTTGAAATTGCAGGAGATGAACAGCGAATCACTGATTGGCTTGGAAGTGATTTAGCAAATGCCCTAGGAAGTGAAGTTGAGGTTATCTGGTTAACGCCTGCAGATACAGAGGGTGAGTCAGGCATTGTTGCAGTGCACTTAATGACACCTAACGGTGTTGTGCGTTTAGATTAATTCTTTTCTTAACTCATTTAAAGTATCACTACTGTGGCTTGGGCCGGGATCGAACCGGCGACCTAACGATTTTCAGTCGTTCGCTCGTACCAACTGAGCTACCAAGCCAAACAAGGTTTCAATGTCATTTACCTAAAGGCATACGACACCAAAACCTTTGCGACCCGGACGGGACTTGAACCCGCGACCTCCGCCGTGACAGGGCGGCGCGCTAACCAACTGCGCTACCGGGCCTTGGAGAATCAATAAACATAAGTGGCTCTTATGTCACCTTCAAAGCCTTTACAACTGTGGTGCTTTTCTTACGTGCCCCCAACGGGATTCGAACCCGTGTTACCGCCGTGAAAGGGCGATGTCCTAGGCCCCTAGACGATGGGGACGTTCTAAGGCTTGGCAATCTTACCTGTGTTTATGCGGGCAACCAAACCGCATTTATTGGGCGTAAATACTGGCTAATTACAGGGTAGTGATTAGCCGATTGCCCAGCGGACTGTGACTGAGATCGAGACCTTTTGTTCTCCAAGATCTATAACCGTTTCAGTTGAATCTGCTTTAGCTGAAGGAGAGTAAACAGGGTTCATCGAAGGAGTTGAAACTTCATCAAGATAAATAACTCTTCCAAGTTTTACCCCCAGCAATTTTGCATATGAAGCAGCTTTAGCTTTAGCTTTCGTTACAGCTGCCATACGAGCTTTATCACTTGCTTTGTTGTTATCTAAAACGAATGGACTAACTCCATTAATTTGTAGGTTATCGCCACCTGCATCGACAATGGCATCTACAACAGAGCCAGCAGTAGTAGCAATGCGGATAGTGATGTCAAAAGATTGTGTGGCGCGATAGCCCGTAAGAGCAGGAGTCCCAGATGCTGGGTATGAATACTCTGGATAGACAGTCACTGATTGAGTTGCAATATCTTTAGTTGCTACTTTTTTTGCAGCCAGCGCTGATCGCACAGCTGCAGCCGTTGTGCCTGCTGCGCCAAGCGCGCCTTTACTTGTTGTGCCAAGAACTGAAACTGTTGCACTAATTCGCACGGCATCAGGTACAACTGTTGTCGTCCCAGTAGCGCTCACAGTTATGAATCGAGTATCGGCGGCAGATGCTGGCGAAGCAAGTGCAACACCTGTGATTACGAGGACTGCGATAGATAGGGCTGCGATGCTGCGAATGCGATTTAGTTTCATACTCCTATTATCCCCTATTACCTTCAAACGGCGTTAAATAATGCTGAGAATAGTGAGAGAATTAAAGAGTGAACCACTCTCAGTTCCTCTCTAACTGCACCGCAGATGCGATGGCCCTTGCAGCCGAGCATTTAATTGCTGGCGCTTTGGTGGCTTTTCCTACAGAGACCGTTTACGGTCTTGGTGCAGATGCAACTAATTCGCAAGCAGTAGCAAGGATTTATCAGGTAAAGGGGCGACCAAGTGATCACCCCCTCATCGTTCACATCGCATGTATGGACCGCATGGGTGATTGGGCAAGTGAAATACCTGAGTATGCAATCAAATTAGCACGCGATTTTTGGCCAGGGCCGATGACTTTAGTTTTAAAACGCAGTGAGATAGCCCAAGATTTTATAACCGGCAGCCAGGACACCGTGGGTGTTCGAGTACCTGATCACGGTGTAGCTCTTGCATTATTGGAAGCTTTTGAGAAAGCTGGAGGAAAAGGCATAGCTGCGCCAAGTGCTAATCGCTTTGGTCATGTCTCCCCAACCAGTGCTACCGCAGTACTTGAAGAGTTAGGAACCTACTTAACTCACGAAGATTTAGTTTTAGATGGCGGTGCCTGCGCTGTCGGAGTTGAATCTACGATTATTGATTGCACGGGCGAACTCCCAATAATTCTTCGACCTGGAGGAATCACGGTAGAGATGATTAAAGACTCCACAGGAGTAAGAGATTTAGGAACCTCATTAAATGAAATCCGTGTAAGCGGTTCTCTAGAAAATCACTATGCACCACTAGCTACCGTTTTATTGTGTGAAACACCTACTGCTGGACAAGGCTTTATTGCACACGCAAATATTCAAACTCCCCCAGGCGTTATTCGTCTTGCATCACCACATGATGACGAAGAGTTTGCACGCATTCTTTATTCCGCACTGCGCCAAGCCGACGCTCAAGGTTTATCAGAGGTAGTAGTTGTGCAGCCAATTGGTATAGGCATAGCCGTAGCAATTCGCGATCGCTTAGCCCGAGCCGCTAACGGGCGCTAGATACTTGCTCAAATTGCATTCTCTGCCCAACCTTGCCAAATCTGAATCAGGTCTGCAGCATGTGCGCTATTGGCCAGGGCAGCTCTATCGGCCGCGGATAAAATTGATTAAAATAATCTTGTGCAAAAAATAAAGAGAATCCTTGTTGCTGTCCTTACTTTTGTGCTGCTTGCTACATTTGTGCCAGCTGCAACAGCGGCCAAACTCCAGAATAACTGGTCTACAACACAGAAGATTGTTTACGTTGGATTAACTCCAAAAGATCAGCCAAATTTTTGGACTGAAGAGCAATTAGACACCACGACAGAAACTAGCCAGGCGTCAATGCTCAGTTATGCCAAGGGTACCGTTACAGATGCGATCGCATTTTGGAAGCAAAGCAGCCGAGGTAAAATGAAATTTGGGGCCTCAAAATTTTTTATTGGCGCAGCCGGCACAGCTGTGAAGCATTGCAACAGCAACGCAGATAGAAAAATAGCCATGAAAATTGCAGGGTTGAAGTCAATTCCAATCGGGACGCACCTGGTCACTGTGAATATTTACGACTCATGTGGATATGCAGGACTTGGAAGGCAAGGAGGAGACTCCTTAAGCCTAGTTTCTTTTGGAACAACAACATTGATTCATGAACTTGGCCATAACTTTAACTTTTACCACTCATCATCACTTTTCTGCGAAAAATCTGATTACACCAAGTTTAATTCAACGAATTGTTCAGTTGAAGAGTATGGGGATTTTAGAGATTTAATGGGTCGTGATGATTGGTGTCCTGGTGCGACTTTAAGCGCCACTCAACGTGCAACAATTTTTTCTACACCACAAGCAAAAGATCTCAAAGTTGGCGTGGATTCAACTGTTGATGAATCAAGGCTAACTACCGACAATCTTGTGTACCAATTCAATTACAAAGGCATTTGGTATTTCTTTGAGTATTACATTCCAGGAGAAGAACGTTGCATGTTTATCACTAATTATCTCTACAAGCCTCAAATTCAAGTAAGGATGGCTGGACCCACTTGGGCTAAAGACAAAGGCAACGCAATTGGCCCAATGTTGATCGAGAGACGTGACTCTGATTTACCTGTGAGTGTTGTAAATCTAGATCCCGATGCCCTTGCCTCGGAATGGACCCTGACAGGTTTTCTCGAAGGCGAGAAGTTTCAACTACCGGGTGCTCCATATGTACTTACTGTAAAAAGCACAGGCGCATCAAGTGCGGTGTTTACCTTGACTAAGAGCTCATAATCGGTAGAGGAATAAGCATGTAATCTCATCGGCAGATCGTGCTGTATTAGCTATTAGAGGCAAGCCATCTGTTGGATAACTACCCTAAAGATGGCATAAGATGAGCCAATCAAATAGAGCCCCTATGTTTAACTAATCAAACATATGAGCTTGTTTGGCAGTGGGGCCTATAGCTCAGTCGGTAGAGCAACGGACTTTTAATCCGTGGGTCGACGGTTCGAGCCCGTCTGGGCCCACTTGTCCTAAAGTATGTAAATGACTAATCGAACTGTTCTTATTACTGGCGCCTCCCGAGGTATTGGGGCTGCTATTGCTCGCGAATTTGCCAATGCCGGAGATCGAATTGCAGTTCATTATTCTTCTGCAGCCACAGAAGCCCAGGGAGTTATTGATTCTCTGGCTGGCAGCGGACACATTATTGTTCAAGCAGATCTTCGTGATCCAGGTGCGATAAAAGAAATGGTTGATTTAGTAGCCCAAGAGTTTGGCGTTATCGATGTGCTTATAAACAACGCTGGGGTCTTCTTTGATCACCCCATTGAGAGCTCTACCTATGAAATATGGCAAAAGGCTTGGGCCGACACCTTAGGTGTTAATTTAATTGGTGCAGCAAATGTGACCTGGTGCGCTCTGCAACATATGCCCAAGAACTCAACTTCAAGAATTGTAAATATCGGCTCCCGAGGAGCCTTTCGGGGCGAGCCTGTCAGTCCTGCCTACGGGGCATCAAAAGCTGCAATTGTTGCTTTTGGCCAATCAATAGCCAAAGCGTTGGCACCTATGAATATTGGTGTGACAACCTTGGCGCCTGGATTTGTGGAAACAGATATGGCAGCCCGCTTATTAGATGGCCCAGAAGGTGATGGCATCCGTGCCCAAAGCCCCTTTAATAGAGTGGCCAAACCCAAAGAGCTAGCAAAGGCCGTGTACTTCTTGGCCTCACCCGATAGTGAATGGGCCAGCGGGGCGGTATTAGATTTTAACGGGGCCTCTTATCTAAGGATGTAAGAACACCCCTGCGCCGGCATCGACCGGGTGTAGTGATCACGAAACACCTGTAATAAAGAGGCGTAAATGGTCATTAATGGTCATTTAATGCTCTAAAATTGGTCGCGAACAGGTCGCTTCCCCATGTTCAGGTATGACTTTAGGCGTAAAATCCTGAAGAAATGTCCGTTTTGTCCGTTCTTCGCTACATATGACCGGTCAAAGCGTAGAAGCAGATAGAAGGACGCTTCTACAGACAGGGATTTTTAGTGACCACTACAAGCTCGGCTCCACGCGTGTGGACCATTGGCGATTTCGGTGCTTTTTATACCGAACATCGCTCAGAGCTGCATGCTCACGCCTCCCGTGTATTAAAAGACTCAATCAAGGCAGAAGAAGTTATTCAAGATGCCCTGATCAAATTTATGCTGGCAGCTCCTGAGCTTGAATCAGCTGAGCACGCCCTTTCTTACCTGCACCGCACCATCGAAAACCTGTGCATCGATCTATTTCGTGCCGAAGGCCGCCGCCCCAACCTAGTCGTACTCGATGAGGCCCAAGCTGAGGTCGAAGCTGCGTGGCAAAACAACGGTGACCACTCACAGGCAATCACAACTGCCGAAGATGCAGCAATTATTCGCCAAGCCCTAGCTCTTCTTTCTCCTGCAGAGCGCGCGGCATTGGTGATGTGGGAAATGGAAGGCCGCAGCACAGAAGAGATTGCTGCCGAACTTGGTATTAAAGAATCAGCAGTCCGCCACACAGTTTCACGTGCTCGTGCCTCATTGCGCAAGGTTCTTTCAACTCTTGTTGTTAATGAACAAACTGGCATGACGGCTCTTGAAGCACTCTCAACAACATATAAAAAGGCAGCAGAACTTGCCCAAAAATCTTCAAAGGCTGCACTCTCTCTTCTTCTTATCATCACTGCGTTCCTTGGCTTTAACTCAATGACAGGAAATGAAGCAAACGTAGTTTCAGTGGCTCCTTCAGTTGTAACTACTCCAGATAGCCCTTCTGCTCCTTCAAGTAACTCACCATCAGCTAGTGCAACTGCTGCTGCGAAGGCAACTGCCGCGGCTCTTGCTAAAAAAGCTCAAGTCCAAGCATTAAATGCAAAAACAGAGGCCCTGACATTCTTCGGTCTAGACAAAGCAGGACTACCTAGCACTTTCACAGTTACAGACTCAAAGAACGTTCAAGGAATAGCCCGTGTTACTAAGGGAATTTCATCTATTGGTGCGCAAGGCATTGTTATCAATAACCAGTTCATCACACGCTCAGTTGGACCAAATATTTTGATCAACCAATTTATTACCGTTGATGGAACTGGAACTAACTATTCAGCTGACTCAATCAATATTGGCTGGGGCGGAAACTGGAACTCAGTTGAGATCAAGTCAACAGATTCATCTGTTGAGCGTTTATCTAATGGTCAATTCCTTATTACGGCCACATTCCGTATGGGCTACCTCGATGAACTAAACATTTTGATGCCGACTGGAGGCCGCGGCTATGACCTAGCTGATGCTCCTAAGTCGATCACAACTCGAATTCTTATGAATTCAGGAAAAACACAAGTACTAGCGCAAGCAGTGCAGGTGAACAACTAAAAAAGGTTTCCTCGCCGCGTCCGGATACACGGTGGGGAATTTGGTGAATCAGCACGTGCGATTCATCGAAAATGAATCAGAGAAATCTGATTCAAGCCGAATTAGGGAAATTCTCTAGTTCGACTAATCGAAAGGAAACAAATGTCTACAAAGACAACTTTCAAGCGCATCGCGCTTGTAACTGTTGCGGCTTTGGGTTTTGGTGTTTTGACATCAGTAGCTCCAGCTTCAGCAGCAGTAGCAACTACAGCAGCAGCTCCTTGGGCAGTTTCTGTATCTCAGGATCCACAAGGTGGAGCTGGAACAGCTACTGCACGTACAGCAACTCAAATTGCTGGCGCGCTAAACTTCGTTGCAATCAACGCAACGACAACTTCAACTTCAACATCTTCAGTTTTGAAGGTCACTGGATCAACAATTACTGTTAATGACACTACTGCTGGAACACTCAACGCAGGTAATACAGAGATTGTATTTGCTGGCGCTGTAGATTCATCAGGCAGTGGCGATATTGTACAAATCGCAACTCCAACTGCTGGAACAGTAACTGCAACGTGGTACACACGTGTAGTAACAAATGGTGTTCCAACAGATACAGCTGCTGAGACAATTACTTTCACAGTATCTGCTGTTAAGACATGGAGCGATCGCTACTCAACAGCTACAGCTGCTGGTGATAACGTCGGTTCAGGATCTGGCGTTTGGTCAAGTGGTGAGACAATCTATGCTCCTAAGGGAAATCTGAATGCTGCAGCAGTAGATGTTGCAACAATCACCTTTGACTTCAGAGACAGTTCTAATACTGTACTTAGCGTACCAACAGGTGCTTACCCTTCAGTTCGCGCAGTAGTACGCGTTAACGGTCCAGGAAATATTCGTTTTGGATCAGAAGCTGCAATTGGTCGCGATGTAACACTAGTGACTACAGCACAAGCTCCTACATTGAATGTATACAACGATGGCGTTGCTGGAACTAGCACAATTGACATTTACGTTGGTGGAGCTACAACTCCTTCATACACAAAGTCAGTCAGCTTCTATGGCGCTGTAACATCACTTGTTGCAGCTCAGGGGCTTTATGTTGCTGATGCAGCAGGCGGTTCATGGGGTTGCGGTGCATCATCATGTGCAGCAACATCAGTTGCTACAACTCCAGCTGCAACAATCACTGCAACAGATGCATTGGGAATTGCAGTTCCATACCTAACACTTACAGCAACATCTTCTAGTACAACTGACTTCTCAAGTTCAGTTAACATCGCTCAGAAGAGCACAGGTGCTGGTACTTACTACTCAGATGTAAATGTAATTACAAACGGTACATCTGGAAAGAAAGCTAGCTACACATGGGCATCAGGAACTGCTGCTACCTCTAACGCTCTCACTTATGCACTTGGTACAGCAATGACAGGTGTTACATTCACTGTAACTCCTGGTACTGGCCTTGGTGCGGTTGGAACAATGGCTGTAGCTCTCAAGGATGCATCAAATAACTTGCCATTCGATGCCTCATACTCATTGGCGCTTAAGTCAAACGTGTCATTGACAGGATCAATTGCTCCTGCGACATCAACGACTATCAGCCAATCTGGTGCAACTTCAACCTACATCGTTCTTAACGGTGCTGGTTCATGGACATTCTTCAACCCACTCGTTGAAGGAAATGTTTCATTTGCTGGTTCGACATTCGGTGCAGTTGCAATTACTGCAGCATTTGATGTTATGAATGTAACAGGTCAAGCTGCACTAGATGCAGCACAAGAGGCAACTGATGCAGCTAATGCAGCAACTGATGCAGCTAACGCTGCAGCAGAAGCAGCAGATGCAGCAACAGCTGCAGCACAAGATGCTGCAGATGCAGTAGCTGCTCTATCTGCTCAGGTTGCAACGATGATCTCTGCTCTAAAGAAGCAGCTCATCGCTCTAACAAACCTAGTAATCAAGATCCAGAAGAAGGTAAAGGCTTAATTAGCCCTAGCTTCACAAGGATCTAACTCTTAGGAGTTAGTTGTAGATCCGAATCCGGCTCTCTCGAAAGAGGGGGCCGGATTCGGGCTACTAACCCGGTAAGCAGAATAGGTGGAAAGAATGATTCGCAAATCATCGATGAGCCTGGTGATACTTTCTGTCCTGTTAGCGCTTGCCCCAGCTGCTTCCGCAAATTCACCTATTTCAAATTTTAGTTTGCTAACTACCGGATGTTATCTGTTTACAGATAAACTTGAATATACAAGCGCAAACGAAGCTCTCTCCTCATCACCTTTACCAGATGCCTTTTTAGGAAAGTCAGCCAATAAAGTCGATTGTGCCCAGACTCATCATTTTGAAATTTCCTCAGTTACTACTTCCAAGGTTAAAGGTTCCTTACGTTTAGACAGTATTGCGCTTAAATCGCGATGCATTATTGGAAATATAAAACTGCTTAATCAGGGGCATGCACAGCATCAGGCCCAAACCTATTTCATGGTTTACCGCCAAACAGCGTCAAGAAAAGATAGATCCATTTGTGGTGTTACTGCCCCAAGTTATGCGCACCCAAAAAACCCAGCCTACAAAATTTATGAACCCTTTACAGAACCACATTTAAAGATAGAGAAATGAGATAACCATGAGAAAGTTATTCTACGGCTTGCTGTTTATATTTCTCTCATTCTCGGTTCTCTTTTTGTCACAGTCCCAAGCCGATGCCCCAAACTCTGCTTGCAGTAATCCATCATCAAGCAACATCTCAACAGTCAAAAAGTTACTTAGTACATTTACGAAATCTAGTGATTCGCAAATCGTGAGAGATCTTTGTGGTAATGATTTGGCTGTAATGCGCTCCCAACTCGGCATTCCCCAAATTTCCATTAGTTCATTAGCAAAAGACTATGAGCTACCAATTAAATCTGATCTTCAAAAAGCTCCACCGATTCTGCACAGTAATCCCTCTGCTACTCGTAAACTATTTTTGGATGTAGATGGTTATACGTTTCCAACAAATTCAAGTGATAGTGCATGGCTAAATAATGGTGTTTTTGATCCTTATGTTGGTCCTGGCGCTGTTCTTTCAGGGATCGATTTAGATGGGAATCCTTCTTCATTTTCAAGTTTAGAAAATGCATACATAACCGAAACTTGGCAGTACGTTTCCGAACATTTTTCTGCCTTTGATGTTGACGTAACAACCGAGGATCCTGGGGTGGCTGGGTTGACCAGGTCGAGCACAACCGATGCCAATTTTGGTGTGACAGCCGTTGTTTCCGGTGATGCACGTTGGTCCAATGCTTGTGGCTGTGGTGGAGTAGCTTACTTGTGGGCTGTGAATCGACTGATTACTACACCAGGTGCATTGAATTATTACGGTACTAATTTCAATTTCAACAAGTTTAGTGTTAACTCAAATTCATATAGTTCTGCAAGAGATTTAGCTGGAGTGATTGCACACGAAACAGGTCACAATTTTGGATTACAGCATGATGGAACCTCCTCAGTCGAGTACTACCCGGGGCACTCCAATAAATATTGGTCGGCGATTATGGGTACCGGTTGGGGCATAGCCGTTGAGCACTGGAGCCAAAACGAGTACACAGATGGCCGACCTACAGGTCCACAGGGTTATTGCACTAGTAATGGTTCTTGCTATTACGATTATGGGAACAATGATGACTTTAGTATCTTCGTAAAAAATAATATTCCTCTCAAAGTCGATGATTATGGAAATAGTGTTAATGCCGCGACCTTGATTGATGCATCTTCAGGCAGAGCAGTTTTACCTGGAATCATTGGACCTAATAGCGATAAAGATTTCTTCAAGTTGGTTTTAGGGGGAAATCAGGAAGTTTCTATCAGCGCATCACCAATCGCAGATTCTCCAATGCTTGATATCTTGCTTAAGGTTTATGATTCAAATGGCTCGTTAATTCTTAGCGTTAACCCTGAGATGAGTCGAGGATCAGATTCTAAACCTTTGGGTATGGATGCAAATATTGCGCGCAGAGCATTTAGCGCTGGCACCTACTACTTCAGTGTTGAAGGAACTGGAGCTGGTAATCCTTTAAATACAGGGTATTCAAGTTATGGAAGTGTTGGACAATATACTTTTGATCTCACAGTTCACTTTCAATTACAGGCCACTCTCTCCATCTCCAACACCACACTGATTAACGCCGTTGGAACAACAGTTGTTATCACCACTGCAGGAGGATCAGGAAGCGGAGCTCTTTCCTACACAGTCTCTGGCACCAACTGCGCACTGAGCGGGGCCTCATTGAGTGCATCTGCTGCAGCAACATGTGTTGTTAGTGCAACAAAGGCAGGCGATGGAACATATGCCGAGAGCAATAGCGCAACACAGAGCTTTAACTTCCTTGGAGCACAGGCGGCATTAACAATTGCTAACACAACACTGACTAACGCCGTTGGAACAACAGTGAACCTGACAACTGCAGGAGGTTCAGGAACTGGCGCTATCTCCTATGCACTAGCCACTGCCAACCCAGCCTGTTCTCTCAATCGCCGAGCTGGCCTTTCTGCAACATCTGGAACAACCTGCTCTGTTATTGCAACAAAGGCAGCCTCTGGAATCTATGCACCTGCAACATCTGCTCCTGTCATCTTTACCTTTAAAGGAGCACAGGCCACTCTCTCCATCTCCAACACCACACTAACTAACGCCGTTGGAACAACAGTTGTTATCACCACTGCAGGAGGATCAGGAAGCGGAGCTCTTTCCTACACAGTCTCTGGCACCAACTGCGCACTGAGCGGGGCCTCATTGAGTGCATCTGCTGCAGCAACATGTGTTGTTAGTGCAACAAAGGCAGGCGATGGAACATATGCCGAGAGCAATAGCCCAACACAGAGCTTTAACTTCCTTGGAGCACAGGCACCGCTAACGATCTCCAACACGGTATTGATTAACTCAATAAGAACATCGGTGGCACTGACTACAACAGGGGGCTCAGGAACTGGAGAAATCTCCTATGCACTAGCCACCCCAAATTCATCATGCTCAATTAGCCGACGTGGTGTTCTGACTGCAAAAGCTGGCACAACCTGCTCTGTTATTGCAACTAAGGCCGCCTCTGGTTTATTCGCTTCGATCATAAGTGGGGTGAAGAATTTTATCTTTAA
>Ga0209191_1000938_pt1 | contig 20213 bp, 18 predicted proteins | sample S_130626_EF_Meta_FD_187320 | JGI IMG/M metagenome (GOLD analysis project Ga0209191, IMG submission 187320) | Freshwater microbial communities from Lake Simoncouche, Canada to study carbon cycling - S_130626_EF_MetaG (SPAdes) (version 2) | ecosystem: Environmental > Aquatic > Freshwater > Lake ...
CTCGTAAAACTGATGACTGGTTGGGCGAGAAAGGCACTGTATTTTTCGCCAAAGATGTAATCGTTGCCGCTGGAACATTTAATACGCAAAAACTCCTCCATAAGATGAAAGATGATGGGGTATTGCTAGCAATCTCTGATCGTTTAGGTGATTTATCTAGAACTAACAGTGAAGCTTTGACTGGTGCTCTCATGCAGAACACTGATGTTGATTACAGCGATGGAAGTGCAATTACTTCTTCCTTCTTCCCAGATGAAAACACACACATTGAACCTGTGCGCTATGGCAAGGGTTCAAATCTAATGGGATTGCTGCAAACCATCATGACCGATGGACATTCCTCGCAAGAGCGACGAAAGCAATGGTGGAAGCAGTTTGTAGCTAACCCAAAACTTCTTCTTAAGATTTTGAACGTGCGACGTTGGAGTGAGCGAACAGTTATTGTATTAACGATGCAAAATGTTGATTCATCGGTCTCAGTTCGGGGAAAGAAATCAATAGTGGGATGGCATTTAACTTCAACTAATGATCCAGAACACCCCAATGCCACATATATTCCTGCAGCCAATGAAGCCGTCAGACATATTGCGCAAAAGCATGGCGGAATAGCAGGGGGGCATGTTGGTGATCTCATAGATGCACCATTTACAGCTCACTTTGTTGGTGGATGCGTGATTGGTAGTGATGACACCCAAGGAGTAATTGATCCCTACCATCGTGTTTGGAACTACCCGACTCTTCATATTGTCGATGGTTCAACAATTACCGCAAATTTAGGTGTGAATCCTTCGCTAACAATTACTGCCCAAGCAGAACGTGCACTATCTTTCTGGCCTAATAAGGGTGATTCAGATTCTCGACCACCCCAAGATCAGCCATATGAAAGATTGAATGCAGTTGCACCGCGCACGCCATTTGTTCCTGTTGGAGCAGTTGGCGAACTAAGAGTTAAATAGGAGAATCACATGCAATCGTGGGCTTTAGTTACAGGTGCAACAGTTGGAATTGGTGAGAGTTTTACACGCTTACTCGCCCAAAATGGCTACAACATAGTTTTAGTTGCTCGTGATTTGCCAAGACTTCAAGAGCGAGCAAAAGGACTTGAAACTAATTTTGGAATTGAAACTAAAGTGATTCAGGCAGATCTAGCTACTGATGCGGGTTCTAAATCAATTGAAGATTTCATTACAAATAATCAAATTGACGTCCTTATAAATAATGCCGGCTTTGGACTCAATAAAGCTTTTTCACTTAGCCAGCTAGAGGCAGAGCAGCAAATGCTAGATGTCCTTGTGCGCACACCTATGCGCCTAATGCATGTTGTACTTCCTGGAATGAAAGAGCGCAATAAGGGAGTCATCATCAATGTTTCTTCCGTTGCAGGCTGGATCGCAGGTGGAACCTATAGTGCTTCAAAGTCTTATCTAACAGTTCTCTCTGAATCACTTCATACTGAGCTTTCATCAACGAATGTGAAAATCAGCGCGCTATGCCCTGGCTTCACCCGCACTGAGTTTCACCAACGCGGTGGTATGTCCATGAAAGGTTTACCAAGTTTCATGTGGCTTAACGCAGACAAATTGGTTGCTACTTCTTGGAAAGATGCCGTTGCTGGCAAAGCAGTGAGTGTTCCGGGTTGGCAATACCGTCTCCTGGTCTTTATTGTGCACAATGCCCCACGCCCGATGGTGCGAAAAGTTGGCATGAACGTTCGGAACAAACAGCGTAAAAAGTAAGGCACAACTAATCTCACAGTGAATTCATTGGGTATTTAGGCGTGAATTCATGAGATTCACAGACCCAGCAGGGTAAGATTCCCTCATAATCCAATGGAGGTTTTTCTGATGCGTAAACTCGTTTCTCTCGCACTTGCACTTATCGTCGCCGGTGGCGTCATGATTGCTCCCCCTGCTTCTGCTGCCACCAAGATTTCAAATGGTGTTGCCTGCAAAAAGCTCAATCAAACTACGACAGTTAGTGGTAGTAAGTACAAGTGTGCAAAGAATCCATTGTCTACAAGCTCAAAATTAACATGGCTTTCGATTGACTGTGTTAATGCAGCTGCAGCTTTTGTGAAAGCTCGACAAGATTCAGTTGTTTTGTCAGCAAAACTTGCTGATCAAATTCCAGTAATTGATCTTGGGATTACTACTGAAACGGCAAATAAAGCTGAGGCACAGAAAAAACTTGATGACACTAATGTCAGGTTAGCGGCGGCCAAAGTAAAACTTAGTGCTGCTAAAACAGATGCAGACAAAAAAGCTTATACGTCAGCAGTAACTGCATGGACATCGGCAACTCGCCTTTATACAAGTCAACTCAATAAAATTACTCTGAATATTCGTAAACTTGAATCAGCCAAGTTAGCTGCTACAACTCAGCCAGCACAACTCCAAGCTGATGTTGATAATACAAAGGCAAATGCACAACTTATCTGCACTAAGGGCTTCTAAAGCCAATTAAATCTAGGTAAAAGCCCCGTTAGAAATAACGGGGCTTTCCCTATTCATTCTCAGTTTTTCCCTCATCTAGATTAAGAAGATGGCTATACGGATCCTTCGCATAGTTGGTCCATCACTCCTGCTCGTGCATTTCTTGACCCACTTCTCACCTTTAAGTGGTTCACAATTAACTGAGCTCTACCTATATAACGCAGTTCCTTTCTGCGCCGTTGTTGTTATCACTTTTGCTCACAGGATTTCTGATCCTCTTTCTAAACCTTCACTTATTGCCGCGATCTCTCTTTGGTTCATTGGTTCGGCTCTAGGAAGTGCGGCATCGTTCTATTTAATACCTGAAGTGAGCTCACTTATTTCTAATGCCGCCTACATGCTCTTCTATCCTTGCGCCGTCATTGCACTCCCTCGCCTTATAAATTCCAGTAGGAAATCAACTGTTCTAGAGATTTTTGATGCATCCATCGTTGGACTTGGTCTCGGAGTGTTAGGAACTACATTTGCACTTAAGCCAGTTTTGCCACATTTTGGTGGAAATCTAAGTGATGCCCTCTTTGCTCTGACTTTTCCCGTGTGTGATCTGATCTTGATTTCACTGACTATGGCAACCATTGCAGCTCATGGGTGGTCACAAAGGAGTCTTCTAGTTTGTGCTGGAATCATTGCCTTTACTTTTACGGATTTGCTCTTTCTTTGGCAACATCTCAATGGCATTTACTCTTTTGGCTCAATCATCGATGATGGTTGATTACTTGGTCTAGTACTTCTTGCAGAAAGCACATGGCACCCAGGCGAAGATGAAGAATCTGTAACTTCTGTAAACCCAATTTTCATCGCACTTTCTGTTTTCTTAAGTGCCACACTTTTAGCTTTGATAGCATTTAAACCGGGCTACTTTCCAAAATTCATATTGCTGCCAGCTGTTAGCACATTAATGCTGGCCTTTATCCGTATGACAATTGCTCTTAAACAAGCAAGAAATATCGGACATGAAAGAATCTTGGCACGAACCGATGAATTAACAGGCTTACCTAATCGCAGGCGACTTATTAGCGAGATTGAAAACTTTGTTGGCAAAGATGGGTCACTTTTATTGCTTGATCTTGATGGTTTCAAACCAGTCAATGATTTACATGGGCACGCAACTGGCGACAAGGTACTGCAACAAGTCTCCTTACGCTTTGCTCGGGCTTTACCTTCTGGCGCGCTGCTAGCACGCCTAGGAGGAGATGAATTTGGTGTGTTGATTGAAGGTGCATACGAACACTCAATGGAAGTTGCTCTGGCATTGCGAGCGACGTTGAGTTATCCCTTTGTTGTTGATAATCAACACATCAACATTGATGTGAGCATTGGAGTTGCAGAAAACACTGGAACTCCTGATTTACTACGCCGTGCAGATGATGCGATGTATCGAGCTAAGCGCGAGGGTCTAGGGGTTTGTCGGCTTTAATCTCTTGAAGGCGAGCAAGTGATTCCAAGCGCTCTAGTGCATGATCAACAACTCGCTCTGGATAACCCTTGCTGTATCCATCAAGATAAAGCCATGGTTCGTGAATTTCGCCAGCAGATAGGTGTGCAAGCTCTGGCACATACTTTCGAATGTAATCCCCATTTTCATCAAAGCGTTTGCCTTGCTCAATTGGATTAAACACTCGGTAATACGGAGACGCATCTGTGCCAGTGCCTGCTGTCCACTGCCAGCCATGAGCATTTGAAGCAACGTCATAATCAACTAAGTGTTCGGCAAAGAATCTTTCTCCTAGCTGCCACTCAAGATGTAGATCTTTAACTAGAAAGGAAGCAACAACCATTCGCGTGCGATTGTGCATCCAACCTTCTTGTATAAGTTGGCGCATAGCTGCATCAACAAATGGGTAGCCAGTCTTTCCTTCACACCATGTTTTAAATTGAGCACCTGGCTTGTCATATCGCATTTGGGCAAAGCGAGGGGCGTAGTACTCCCGATCAGTCGTTGGATTGTTAAAGAGAACATCAGCATAAAACTCACGCCATGCAATCTCTTTACGAAAAGTATCGTGGGCTTTGCTCTCTCCTAAGTTTGCAAGAAGTGTGCGTGGATGAATTTCACCAAACTTTAGATAGGAACTCATCTTTGAAGTTCCATCTATTGCTGCAAAATTTCGGTTCTCATCGTATGTATCGAGACCTTTTTTGCTGAATTCTTTAAACCGAGCTAGGGCTGCTGCCTCTCCCGCTTGGATAATTTGAACACCTTGAGGCAACGGGAAATCTGGAAAATTACGATATTGGGCAGTTGGTTCTACGCAGTTGATTCTCTTTGGTGTAACAGCTGGTGCACGCCACCCATGTGTTCGCCAAGCTCTGTAAAAAGGCGTGTAGACCTTGTATGGAGTTGCATCACTTGGTTTAACGACTCTTCCAGGAGTAACTGCATATGGACTTCCTGTGCGAACTAACTTAATTCCCGCCGCTTCTACTCTGGCATCGCGCTCTGCACCATATCGCTCATACTCTGCAGAGATGTGAACTTCTTGGACCTCATACTTTTTAATCAGAGTAGATAGAACTTCCACCTGGTCACCTTCAATGATGTGCAGGTTATTACCAAGTGACTCATCCAGACTTTTTAATGATTGACCCATATAGGCCAATAATTTTGCACCAGCCTCTTGAATCTGGGCTTTATCAAGAATAAAGAGTGGGATTACTTCATCTGAGGATTCAATTGCAGCCAAAAGGGCAGGATGGTCATTGATTCGTAAATCTCTGCGAAACCACATGATGCTTCTTTTAGGCGCGGACATGGGTAGATTTAACCAGTATGAAAGAGATTAAGCGCTTCCAAATCCGCGGCGTTGCTGGCGATGTTAAGCGCATCGATTTCGATGGCCGGATTGTGGACTACTGGCTACCCAAAGAGCCTGCTACTCACTTACTCATCGCACATGATGGCCAGAATGTATTTGACGGGCGCACATCCACCCACCGCGGGCAAACCTGGAAAATGGCTCAATCTGCCAATCGTGTTAGCAAAGAATTAGGAATAGTCCCGCCCGCAATTATCGGTGTGTGGCATAGCAGTACAAAAGAGAATCCTTGGGGCCGAGGCAAAGATTTAGTACCTGAAAAGTACTTCAAAGATGGAATCCCAGTACCTAAGAGTTTGATTAAGGATTTCAATCCACAGCTATTACATGGTGATACTTATCTGCGAGAGATATTTGAAAAATACATCCCTGCAATTGCTCCAGGAATTCCTGCTTTGCAAACTGCAATGATCGGTTCATCCATGGGTGGCCTTGCAACACTCTATGCAATAGCTCAATTCCCTCAAAGCTTTTCAACAGCACTGGCCCTCTCCACTCACTGGCCTTTTGGTGGTACTGAATTAGTCGAGCGAACAATTAAGGAGCTTCCATCACCATCTACTCATAAAATTTGGATGAGTCATGGAACAAAAGGATTAGATGGTGCATACGCACCTTTTCAACAATTGGCAGATAGGTTGATGTCTGAGCGAGGCTATTTATCTCATAATTTTATAAGCAAAGTTTATGAACGCAGCGGTCACAATGAGCGTTCATGGGCCAAGTATTTAGATCAACCAATCCGATTTTGGCTTAGTACTTAATGGTGTACTTAATTATCTTTGAAACCATTTTTTCGCCCTTACTGTTTGTAACAATTGCAACTAAATCAAAGGTAGTGCCTGATTTATATTGTCGATTATGAATAAATACTCGATGTAATCCAGCGGCAATATAGTCATCTTTAGTTGTACGATGATCAGAAGTGCCAAGAACTTTCCATGCCTTACCGCTTTGGCGGGCCGCAAAAGTTACTTGCACAAAGTCATCGCCAGGGATTTTGGCAGTTATCGCAGACCATCCAGGGGTCCGGTAATCAGGCTTAGGTGCATTCAAAGTAATAGCTAACCGGCTCGATGGTTCAAAAGTTTTATCTGCCTTCAAAACTACCCAACTACGAGGTTCAAGTTTGAGATTTAGGCTTAAAGAATTGATGGTGACTTTTGCTGAACCAGAGATTGCACTCCATCCTGAATCTTTTGTTGAAACAGGAATTGTTGCTTCTTGAGCGTCATCATTTGAGTTAAAGGCAACAAGGAACTCTTGGTTATCTGCATATCGGCTGACTGCAAAAACACTACCAAGTCCGAATCTGACTTGCTGTGCACCAGATTTCAAGGCTGGATATTTCTTATACAGTGCCTGTAGCTCGGCAACATTTGCCTCAAGAGGATTCTTAACATCAAATGCGCTTGCATTTCCAATTTGAGCACTACCTATTCGAACTTCAGTTTTCCAGTCTTCTACCTGAGTAGAAAACATATCTTGACGAGCTAATTGATCACCACCACTTCCAGTCATTCCTTTTTCATCACCATAGTAAAGAACAGGGCCCCCACGTAAAGTAAATAGAAGAGCATTGGCTAACTTAGCGCGCTCCAACATTATTTGTGGTCCATCACTTCCACTCAGGATTTCAATGAAATGGCCGATTCGTCCCATGTCATGATTGCCTAAGAAAGTAGCAAGTGAATAAGCACTAGTTGTTGGTGATGTGTAGAAATCATCGGTATTAAATAGATCTGCAACATCACTAGCTCCTCCGCCAGCTTTTGCAAAGCGAGAAACTTTAGATTGGAATGGAAAATCTAGGACCCCAGGGAAATTCTGCTCTGTGACAAAAGATGCTAAAAACGGAATATCTGAGTCTGCGACTTCACCAAAAATTGGGAAGTTTTCTTTACCCGCAGCCTTAGCTGTTGCAATAATCTTTGGTAGGAACGCCTTCCAAAACTCTGGGTTTACATGTTTTGCTGTATCTATGCGATATCCATCAATATCAAAACGGGTAATCCAACTAGACCACAAATCCACCATACCTTTAACAACGGCTGGCTTTTCTGTAAAAATATCATCTAGACCTACGAAATCACCTTGAGTAACTGAGGTTCCGGACCAAATCGAATCTCCACGGTTATGGTAATTAGTTAAATCATTAAGGAATGCTGGCTTCTTTATATTCTTATCGTATGTCGAGGTACGTGGGACGTAAGCAAAAGATTTATCCCCGCACAACTTAGGAAAGCTTGCTAACCCTGCAACTTTTCCTGGGTCAAAAATCTTACCCAAGCAGGTTTTATACGGAAAATCTGCAGGTTCACGGTATGAAGTTGAACCAATCGTGTACTTCACAATATCGGCCGTGTGATTCACAACAATATCCACAATAACTTTCATGCCCAATTTGTGTGACGACGCAACAAAATCCTTAAAGTCTTGCTCAGTTCCAAGATGAGGGTCAATAGTTGTGAAATCAACTGCCCAATAACCGTGGTAACCAGCAGAACCTTGTTGAACATATTGATTCTTCACTGGAGGCGTAATCCAAATGGAGTTAAAACCTAAATCTTTGATGTACTGCAGATGATTAGTTAATCCTTTGAAATCTCCACCATGGTAATAGCCGATATCAGTCGGATCATCTCCACCGCCAAGACGACCACCAGTTAATCCACCACCATCATTACTTGTGTCACCATTTGCAAAACGATCGGTCATCACAAAATAAACTGAATCACCAGATAAAGGTCCTCGAGCAACTGGTTGGGCTAAGGATGCCAAATCTTCAGAGGCCCCAGATGATGTTGCGAACAGTGAAAAAACAACGGATAAAGCAAGAGCTAGAGATAGTTTTTTCACTCCACAACCCATACGCCTTGCGTTGAGTGAGCCGAATCAACACTGAAAATCTCACCCTTTACTTCCTGACCATAGAGAGTCTTTGTTACCAAATATCCAAAACTGCTGATATCAACTGTTGCTTTAACTGGACCACGAGAAATAAACACAAGAATTGACTGTTTTTTTGATTCACGTAAATAAACCAGGTAATCGTCGGCAACTGCAACCCAACGTAAACCTCCATTTATAAGTGCGTCATGGGATCGGCGTAGCCTTACAAGCTCCTTAACTTGTGGGAAAAACTCAATATCCCAGCCACTCTGATCGTTCCAGTTAATTGTGCGGCGTGCATCTTCGCCCCATGAGCCTTCAAGGCCGATTTCATCTCCCGCAAATATCGAAGGCACTCCTGGATATGTCAGCATCATTGTCATTGCGGCGATATGTGCTTTCTTGTCGCCCATTACTACAGTTCTAAATCTTGCCGTGTCATGAGAATCTAAGAGCATCATTGATGCAGTCAATGAGCGCCAAGGAATGGAAGAGTTGAATTCTTTCATCGATGCAACTAATTGCTTTCCAGTAATTCTTGGCATCTCAAATGGAAGACCTTGAAAACCACCAGTTATTTCTGGGTTACGGTTAATCCAGTTCCAGAATGGACGCATGAACCCTTGATAATTCATTGCGCCTTGCCAACCTAAACCATTGAGATCGCTTGCGTCAAAATCACCATTTTCAGCAACTAGCCATGTTTGTGGATTCACTTCAGCCATTGCATTTCGAATTCCTTGCATGACTTCAGTGTGATGATTCTCGGCACCCTGGCGGCCAGTCATATTTCCTACATCAATTCGCCAACCTGCCATGCCATATTTTGGCGAAATCCATTTCTTAACAATTGAGTTCTTACCTTCATACATAACCTTGCGCAAAGCTTTTGATGAAAAATTTAACTTTGGCAATGATTCCAAGCCGAACCATCCTATATAACCCCACTTAATTGATTTATCCCAATAGAAATATGATCGCTCCTTGGATTTCTTATCCTTTTTCGCCTTAGCTAGCCATGTGTGCCCGGCGCCGCAGTGATTAGATGTTAAATCACCCAGAATACGAATGCCCTTCTTTTTTGCAGTTTTAATGAGTGCCTGAAATGCTGCGTCACCACCGAGGATTGGGTCAATAACCTCAAAACTTGAGGCGTCGTATCGATGGTTTGAACGCGCAGGGAAAAGTGGTGTGAAATAAATTCCATTCACACCCAAATCAGTGATGTGATCTAAGTGCTCAGAGACTCCATACAAATCGCCTCCATAGAGCTCTTGTCCAGTGTATTTACCGCGACCTTGTGGCAATAAGTCCCAGTCGCGTGGGTGAGCCCACTCAGGCACAATGTTAACTTTGCCAGAACGTGCAAAGCGGTCGGGAAAAATCTGATAAAAAACTGAAGACTTAATCCATTCTGGGTTATCCGCAAAAGCAACTAATTGAAAATCATTGTTGCTATGGACATCGTGATCAAATAAACCCTTAGCATTGAGCCATTCATATTTACCTTTTCCTATAAATGCAAAGCGGTAATAGCTTTGTATATTAAGAATCTCAACATTGACCTGGTACCAAGTTTCAGTTGAATCTCTTTTTGATTCTTTCATCTCAAATATGCGAGGCTCTCCATCATGATAGATACGAAGCATTGCCTTTTCGAAAACGTAATCACTAGGAACTCGAACTTTTAGAGTTACTTTCTCACCCAGCTCAGGAGCGATATTGCTGACATAGAGTTCACTACCATCGTGGTGTGGTTGATTCTTCATTAGCCCTTATTCGCTCCTGCCGTTAAACCTGCTACAACATGCTTTTGTAAGTATAGGAACAAAATCATTACTGGTACAGAAGCAATGAGTGCACCCGCCGCGAATGGGCCCCAGTGAGCGTTGTATTGACCATCAATATATTGCTGCATACCAACTGCAAGAGTGAGTGATTTCTGATTTCCGCCTAAAATAACCGATGTAATCAAAAACTCATTCATAGTTCCGATAAATGAGAGCAAGGTAATTACTGCCAAGACGGGTCTTGCTAGTGGCAGAATGATTCGGAAAAAAATCTGAGCATGTGAAGCGCCATCAATCTTGGCTGATTCATCGATTTCAGATGGAATCGTGTCATAGAAGCCTTTGAGCATCCATGCATTAATGCCTAGAGCTCCACCCGCAAAAACAATAATTAGCGCAGAAGTCTGGCCTAAGGCCAAGAAAGGGATACTTTTACCAAGATCGGCTAGCATCAAAAATATTGATGTTGCTGCTAGTAATTGTGGAAACATCTGCACGACCAAAATAGTCATTAAAGTCAGCTTTCGGCCTTTAAATCTAAACCGACTTAGGGCATATGCAGCGGTTGCGCCAATAAACATCTGCAAAACTGCGTTTGCCGAGGAAATGATTAATGAGTTCTTGAGCCAAATTAAATATGGTTGATCTGGATCACCAAATAGAGTTCTAAAGTTCTCTAGACCAGGGCGATCAGGAATGAGTTTTTGTGCACTCAGTGAGCCAATAGTGTCAAAGGAAGCACTTACCATCCAGATAAGTGGAAACAGTGCAAATGCAACGGCGAGTACACCGACAGCATGACGCCAAGCTATTCTCTTGGTCCATTGCGCTGCCGTGAGAGGCTTCTGGCGCACTAAGTCATTAACTATCACGTCATGTTCTCGATTGTTCGAGACTTTTTGAAGCTATAAATTGAGATTGAGGCTACAAGTAAAAAGTTAAAGAATGAGACAGCGCTAGCGAGTCCATAATCATTTCCTTTGCCCGCTGCAAATGCCATCTTATATGTATAAGAAATCAAAATATCGGTATGACCTGCAATTCCGCCAGATGAAATAATTGTTGGGCCTCCACCCGTAAGGAGATAAATCGCACCGAAGTTTGAGAAGTTATAGGCATAACTTGCAATCAGGAGTGGAGCTAACGTCATAAGTACAAGTGGCAACTTAATTTTTGAGAAAAGTTGGCGAGGTGAGGCGCCATCGACCTGCGCAGCTTCTATGACTTCACTAGATAAAGATTGTATTGCTCCTGTACAGATTAGGAACATATACGGTGTGCCAGCCCATAACTGAACCAAAAGTACTGCGAATTTCGCCAGCCATGGGTCAGATAACCAAGGGATTGGACTACCTAATACACGATTAATAATTCCATTATCTTGATTAAACATTCCTGCCCACACAAGTGTTGAAAGTACTGACGGCATTGCGTAAGGAACAATTAAGAGTGTGCGGTAGATCTTCTTTGACTTCATTCTTGGGTGATTAAGAACTAATGCTAATAAAAAGCCTAAGAAAAAAGTTAAGAGAACTACTAACCCTGCATAAATAAAGGTCCACGCCAAAACTTGAAGCATGGGACCTCTATAGCGCTCATCATTGACAACTTTAGAGAAGTTGCGCCAACCAACGGTTGTGGTCCATCCGGGCTCAATTTCTTCGCCTGTTGCACTCACCATCGAGCCATTGTTGTCAGGCGAGTAAGCGATGCCAGTTCTATTGTCAATTATCTGATCTTTGCTTGAGTCATAGCTTAAGTTCTGTTCTACTAACTCAACTGCATTAATGTCTGAGACTGAATAAAATTTTCCGTTTCCAATTGGAACTTTAAAATCATTAAATTGATCCAGGATTGCGAATACTTCATCATCTGTAAGTGTTGTGTACCCAGTTGCCTTTGTAATTCTGCCGTCAGGGCTGACTGTGACATCTGACATTGGAAGTGGCTTAAACCCATCACGGGTTCCTGCTCCGTAGCTTCCATCAGTATTTTGAACTATTAGAGTGATTTTTCCATCAATATTATCTTTTGCTACTTGCATATAGTTGGTTGTCTCGCCAATCGGTGCAAATGAGTTAGAAACCATCACGCTGATTGCTGTTTCTTTATCTAAGAAGTGCCCATTGGAATAGTTTGTAAAGGCTACGTATCCAGTAAAGATTGCAGGATAAACCTGAAACATTATTAGCAAAATAGTTCCAGGGACTATGTATTTAGTAGCAATTCGCTTTTTACTTAAGAAAACATAGTCAAGAATTAATGTAGAAATCGTGAAATAGATTGCAAACAACCAAGTCCTATTCGAAATAAGAATTGGCACGCACCAAACAGTGAAGGCATTGAGAGCACCCAAAAGCATAATCTTGGCGATTAATGCCGGTGTCTTATTGCCAAACTTCACAGTTGATTCTCCCATTTATATTTATAAAGAGGTAAGGGCGCCGCGAACGGCGCCCTTACCGACTAACCATTAGTGATTAGCTAATTGCCTTTTTGATGTTTGCTGCTGCTTGAGCAAAGGCTGCTGCTGCAGTCTGCTTTCCATCAGCAACGTTCTTCCATGCATTGCCCCATGAATCCCAAACTGAATTCATCTGAGGAATGTTTGGCATTGGAGTTCCGATTGCACCATATGCGCCGAATGCCGCTACATCTGGGTTATTTGTAACCTTTGCAGCCGCAGTCTTTAGTGCTGGTAGGCGATCTCCAAGCTTGTATAGAGCTAATTGGAAATCATCTGAGGCAGCAACCTGTGTAAGGAACTGACGTGCGACGATTTTGTTGGCCGCGAACTTGCTCATCATGAAGCCGTTAACGCCTACGAATGGACGTGAAAGAGTTCCACCAACTGCAGGTACTGATGCAATTGCGTATGAAATTCCTGACTTCTTAATGTTTGCAAGGTTCCAAGGGCCAGTGATCATGTATGGAGCCTTACCTGCATACCACTGAACGAAATCATAGTTTGAAGACTTGCTAATCAAACCACTTGAATAGTATCCATCAAGCTTTGATGCATTAGCAGCAAAAGCCTTTGAATTAATTCCGAGATCCTTAGGATTGATACCAGCTGCACCAACACCGAATACATACCCACCAAGACCTGAGAACAATGGCATGTTGTGATATGAATCGCCGTAAGGAACTTCGATTCCGACCTTAGCTGTTCCGGCTGCCTTCAATGTTGCCCATGTCTTCTCTAGATCAGCAAAAGTTGCAGGGATTGTTGGAGATAGCTTCGTGTTGACGATTAACGCAATGTTTTCTACGTTGTATGGAAGTCCGTATAGAAGTCCCTTATAAGAGAATCCTTGAATTCCTGAAGCTGCATACGCACTCTTATCGATATTAACCATGCGATCAAGAACACCTGATGCTGCAAGCTGACCGACCCAGTCATGTGGACCAACGAGTAGGTCTGGACCTAAGCCCTTTGGGGCTGCAGTAATTAATTCATCCTTTACCTTACCGAAGTCTTTGATAACAACGTTAAGAGTTACACCATTATTAGCCGCCCATGACGCTCCAGCTTCGCGAAGAGTCTTTGCACGGTTTTCATCTGACCAAATAACAAGTGTCTTGCCAGCAGCTGTTGCTGATGGAACGACAAGTGTTGAAACTGCGACGGCTACTGCGGCGATTGCACCGAGAATGCCTAAACGCTTTTTATTCATTTATATCCTCCATGGATGGAATTCGCGCATACGAGGGGCATGCGCTATTGGGGCTATTCCACACGTGTAATGGGCCGTAATCAAATTAGACGTGCCCAATTAGGCTCATGGGGAAAGCTTTTTACCCGATTGTTATAAAGGCTTCCCCTTGCAGGCCAGCCTTGCAGTCTTACTTGTGAAGCTGCTCGACCGTGCCATCCCAGCCCGTTACGGTCTCAGGCTTACGAGGAGCCTTACCGATGTAGCGAGCTGATGGGCGAATCAAACGACCTGTGCGCTTTTGTTCCAAGATGTGTGCAGACCAACCTGCAGTACGCGCAGCAGTAAACATTGAAGTAAATAGATGCGCAGGAACTTCAGCAAAGTCCAAAATAATCGCTGCCCAGAACTCAACATTTGTTTCTAGAACACGATCTGGTTGACGCTCGCGAAGTTCCTTAAGTGCTGCTTGCTCTAGCGCTTCTGCAACTGCATAACGTGGAGCATTTAATTCTTTAGCGGTGCGGCGCAATGTGCGAGCACGTGGATCTTCTGCGCGATAAACGCGGTGACCAAATCCCATAAGACGTTCTTTGCGATCAAGTAATCCCTTTACATAAGCAGTTGCATCGCCAGTCTTTTCAACTTCTTCAATCATGTGTAACACACGAGAAGGTGCACCACCGTGAAGTGGACCTGACATCGCGCCAATTGCACCTGATAGCGCAGCTGCAACATCTGCGCCAGTTGATGCAATAACTCGAGCTGTAAATGTTGAAGCATTCATTCCATGCTCTGCAGCAGAAACAAAGTAAGCATCAATTGCACGAACATGTGCTGGATCTGGTTCTCCGCGCCAGCGAATCATCATGCGCTCAACAACTGTGTGTGCTTTATCAATTTCAGATTCTGGAATAGCTGGTGCAATTTGACCACGAGCAGCTTGTGCTAAGTAAGAAAGAACCATCACAGATGCACGTGCAAGATTGCTGCGTGCTTCTGCATCATCAATATCTAGAAGTGGCTTGAAACCCCAAGCTGGTGCCAACATTGAAATTGCCGCCTGCACATCTACGCGCACATCACCTGAGTGAACTGGCAGTGGGAATTTTTCGGCATTAGGAAGACCAGGATTAAATTCATCATCAACTAGTAGTCCCCATACGTTTCCAAATGAAACGCGTCCGACTAGATCTTCAATATCAACTCCGCGGTAGCGAAGCGCGCTACCTTCTTTATCGGGCTCAGCAATTTCAGATTCAAATGCAATTACACCTTCAAGACCTGGCTTGAAATCATCTGACACGGCGAGCTCCTTTTAGCGAAGTGAAGTTTCCTGCACGGGTAATTCTGCCCCCATACAAGGGGTGTTGGCGACCACAAGGCTAAGAGGATGCGTTCAGAGCCAAAGTGAGGTTCGATACATCCATGGCCGAAAATGAGTTTTCTCGCGAAGAGATCCGTGCGATGCGCCGATCCTATGGAGAGGCTGGCCTGGAGCATTTAGATGCCGACCCCTTCACCGCATTCGCTGATTGGCTTCGCCAAGCCCATGAAAACCCAATGATTGTCGAAGCAAATGCGATGGTCCTTTCAACTCTAGGTGATGACTCTTCCATTTCCACACGTACCGTCTTACTCAAAGATATTTCAGAAGGTGGATTTACTTTCTTCACTAATTACTCATCACGCAAAGCACATGCAATGGAAAATAATGAACAGGTCAGTTTGCTCTTTCCTTGGTATGCAATGGAACGTCAAGTTTCAATTAGTGGGCTAGCTGCAAAAGTTTCGCAACAAGAGTCTGAAGATTATTTCGCAACAAGGCCCTGGGGTTCACAGATTGGTGCATGGGCAAGTCATCAATCATCACCACTTGCATCACGTGAAGAGTTAGAACAGCGCTATGAAGGTGCTGCACAGAAATGGCCAGAAGGAACAAGCGTTCCTTGTCCACCACATTGGGGTGGATATCGAGTTACTCCATTAACTATTGAATTTTGGCAGGGTCGTTACTCACGATTGCATGATCGTTTGCGCTACGAGAGAGATAACACCAATTCAAATTGGGAGTTGAATAGGTACTACCCATAGGCTTAAGCCATGAGCACAGAGATCAGCATTCCTTCCAATCTCAAGCCTATTGATGGACGTTTTGGTTGTGGTCCATCAAAGATTCGTCCAGAGGCATTAGCTGCACTTGCCGCAAGTGGTACATCAATTCTTGGAACCTCACATCGTCAAAAGCCGGTTAAGAATGTTGTGAAGCGCGTGCGCGAAGGCTTACATTCACTGTTTAATCTGCCAGAAGGTTATGAAGTAATCCTTGGCAATGGTGGCTCAACAGCGTTTTGGGATATTGCCACTCTTAACCTGATTGAAAACCGTTCTCAGCACTTAGTTTTTGGAGAGTTTTCTTCAAAGTTTGCTAGTGCTTCTAAAGAGGCACCATTTCTTGGTGAACCATCAGTCATTAAATCCGAACCTGGCACACATCCAAGCGCACTTGCTGAAGCGGGAATCGATCTTTATGCGCTGACTCATAATGAAACTAGCACTGGCGTTTCAATGCCAATCATTCGCCCAGCAAATATTGGTGATGCCCTAGTTGCGGTTGATGCAACAAGTGCAGCAGGTGGCTTAATGGTTGATGCTAAAGAATTTGATACTTATTACTTTGCTCCGCAAAAATCTTTTGCATCTGATGGCGGGTTATGGATTGCAATCATGAGTCCTGCAGCTATTGCACGAATGGAAAAGATTAAAGCCAGCGGCCGTTGGATTCCAGCATTTTTTGATCTATCTATTGCAATTGAAAACTCCAGACTTGATCAGACCTATAACACTCCAGCGGTGACAACTTTTATGTTGCTTGCTGATCAAATTGAGTGGATGAATACCAATGGCGGACTTTCATTTGCTGCAGGCCGAAGTGAGAAGTCATCTGACATCTTGTATTCATGGGCAGAGAAAACCAGTTACACCACTCCATTTGTTGTGGAGCCATCTATGCGATCAAAGGTTGTTGGGACAATTAACTTTGATGAAGCAATTGATGCAACAAAGATTGCTGCAGCACTTCGTGCTAATGGAATCGTTGATACTGAGCCATATCGAAAGCTTGGCAAAAACCAACTTCGCATTGGTATGTTCCCAGCAGTTGAGCCAAGTGATGTTGAAGCATTGACCAAATGCATTGATTTCGTAGTATCTGCGCTTTAATAGCCCCGTGCCTAAAACCTTTCAGCGCGACCGTTTTTTCTGGGTCGTTGCTACCCAAACCGCCATTGTTAACTTCTACTTAGGTGGCTTTGGACCAGCACAATCACTACTTCGTGCTGATCAAGGAACGTCGCTAACTATTGCTGGGCTGCATGGAACGGCCATGGGCGTTGCATCAATTGCCGCAGGCTATGCCAATCCACATCTTGCTCATAAATTCGGGCGGGCAAGAACTAAGTGGGTTGGTCTTGGAATCTTTTTATTAGGACTTTTCCTCTTCGTTATTTCACCACCAGTAATTCTCACATTACCTGCCACGCTCATCACTGGTTTTGGTACTTCGATAGTAATTAACACAATGCTCACTTCCATGTCCCACCACTATGGAAAAGCTGCAGAAGTTGCTATTCCTCAGGCAAATGGAATCGCATCCGTTGGTTTTGTAACAGGAACCGCACTTATTGGAACAATTGCTTCGCTCTATCGAGATTTCTGGCGCCTAGGATTATTGCTGGCACTTCCTGTGGCATTGGTTTTAGTTTTGGTGGGACGTGAGAAGAATATTGAAGAACACGTGCCAGATGAGAGTGGTCCACAAAGTGGAAAAATGTCACCAAAGTTTTGGTTGGCTTGGTTTGGTTTCGTAGCGTGTATTTCATCAGAGTTTGCAACTTCTTTTTGGGCTGCAGCATTGCTGAAGGATCGCGTTGGTTCAACGGCTGCAATCTCCACTGTTGCGATAGTTGCACTTGGAACTGGTATGGGAATTGGTCGTTGGTTCGGTGGTTCTTTGCTCAAAAACTTCAAACTCGATAATCAACTCTTAGGAATAGTCGCCCTGCAATTCTTTGGCTTCACTGCTTTCTGGTTGTCACATTCAATGATTATTAGCTTGGTTTGTTTACTTGTAATTGGCTTGGGTATTTCAATGCAGTTCGCATTATCGGCAATCCGCTTAGTTGGCTTTAGTGATAACCGCCCAGATTTAGCAGTTGGTAAGGCATCTCTTGCGGCTGGAATCGCTATTGCAGGAGCTCCGTTTTTGCTAGGTTTTCTAGGCGATAACTTCGGTATCTCACGTGCATACATCATGGTCCCAGTGCTTATTGCACTCGCATTTATCATCATTAAACTAACGCCATCACATAGCGAAAAGGCATAAACAATGAGTTATAAAACCCGCCGTATTGTGACTTTGGTTGTGCTTTTTGGGTTAATAGTTTTAATCGCGATTAGCGGACTTTAAAACCGCAGCAACTGAAATATCTGCTGGAACATCAACTCTGTCTTTATACTTCAACCAAATGACAAGTGTTGAAATTAAACAAATAGCACCGCAGCCAGCAATTGTTAAACGAATGCCAATTGCTTCAGCCATGATTCCAATAACTGGGGATCCCACAGGAGTTCCTCCCATGAAGATCAAAAGATAAATTCCCATCACTCGCCCGCGAATTGCTGGATCACTATTGACTTGAACAATTGAGTTGGCGGTAATCATTGTTGTCAGTGCTGTAACACCACAGATTGGTAAGAAGATTGCATAGGCGGTGTAGCTAGGCATAATGGAGAGCACCATAATTGCGCCAGCAAAGGCCCCGCCAGCCAAAATCACAAAGCGAGTCTTGCGAAATCGCTCTAAGCGCGCAGATGCAATGGCACCTGAAAATGAACCAATAGCAACAAAGGTTCCCAGTAATCCATAAGAGGCAGGGCCCTTACCAAACTCTTTCGTGGCCATCAATGCATTAAAGATCTGAAAGTTCAGGCCAAAAGTTCCTAGGAAGAAAACCATCAACATAACAACATAGATATCTGGGCGAGCTAGTGCATAGCGCAAACCCTCTCGCACATTAGTCATAGATTTTGGTCGATCTTGATGGAAGAACTCTTTCTCATTCATCGCCATCAGGGCGCCAATAGCAAATAGATAGGAGATGCCATTAACTAGAAATGAAGGACCAGTGCCAAAAGCAGCGATAAGTAGGCCTGATAGTGCAGGGCCTACTAAGCGCCCAGCATTAAAGTTTGCAGAGTTAAGGCTCACCGCATTCGGCAGATCATCATGTCCCACGATCTCTGCAGCAAAGGCTTGTCGAACTGGCGCATCAACTGCAGTTGAAATTCCAAGTACTGCAGCAAGTGCAAACACATGCCAGAGCGCAATGTGGTCTGTCATGACAAGTATGCCAAGGGCCATTGCAGAGAATGCACCTAGTGCATTGGTGCCAATTAAGAGTTTTCGCTTATTGAATCGATCAGCTAGTGCACCGCCGTGGAGTGAAAAGAAGAGAACTGGCGTGAATTGAATTGCAGTAACAATTCCTAGATAAGTTCCGCTGTGAGTAAGTTCAAGAACCAGCCAATCCTGGGCAACGCGCTGTGCCCAGCTTCCTATATTCGAGACGGTATTGGCAGGAAAAAGTATCCGGTAATTACGGTGGCGAAATGATCGCCAATTACCATCCTCTTTCACGTTAATTCCCATTACTCTTCTCTCATGGCATCAAATATCGGCTCTGTTGTAACCCTAGTATCAATTGGCGTAATTTGCTGGGTGATTGCCTTTGTCATTGCATTGGCAGTTGGCACAGATGCAAAAATCATTTGGACATGCCTAGTTGGAGCAGGCTTAGGCCTAACTGGTATTCGGTATTCAATTCGCCGCAATAAGCGCAGCAGAATTTAATTTAAGCCTCTAGAGCAGATGCAATACCGCGCAATACGCGGCCTAAACGCTCTGCTTCAACTGCTGATGGATGGCGGCCTTGGCGCAAACCATTTCCAACACGATCCAAAATCTTGATTGTGTCTTCAATCATCGCAGCTAAATCATCAGTGTTAGCACGTGAGTTTTCAGCAAGTGATGGAGGTGCATCAATAATGTGTACTGAAAGTGCTTGTGGTCCACGACGTGAATCAGCAATGCTGAATTCAAGCTTTGTTCCAGGCTTAACAGTTGCAACACCTTCTGGAAGAGATGAAGCAGCTAGATAAACATCTTCGCCTTCATCGTTTGCAATAAAACCGAAACCCTTTTCTAGGGAGAACCATTTAACGCGTCCTGTAGGCATGGGGAGGGCTCCTTGATTATTTCGTGTGTTCGTTTATGCCGCGGGGGTTGCGGTCAGGGCTTTAGTTTATCACCAGGTCAGTGAAGGTCGCTTCCGAGTGAGCGCCGCATCCGTGATCAACAGAGACCACGCGTGCATCATCGGGGGAAATTGCATTTGCACACACGCCGAAAGTTGCGCGTAGTGAGCCTGCGATTGGAAGAAAGAATCCGCATGAATGACATGGCTTAGGTGCAGCTTGTGCCAGCGGTGCCTGTGGTCCGCGCTCTCC
>Ga0209191_1000942_pt1 | contig 20175 bp, 17 predicted proteins | sample S_130626_EF_Meta_FD_187320 | JGI IMG/M metagenome (GOLD analysis project Ga0209191, IMG submission 187320) | Freshwater microbial communities from Lake Simoncouche, Canada to study carbon cycling - S_130626_EF_MetaG (SPAdes) (version 2) | ecosystem: Environmental > Aquatic > Freshwater > Lake ...
GAAGCCGGTCATGAAGAAATGGCTAGTTTAAAGCATTTGTTAAACGTAGGCAATGATATGCATAAACCTAAAGAACACCAAAGCGTTGGTAACCCAACAAAGGTAACTTTTGAAACAAAGTTGTTAAAAGATTCAACAAATCTGTTACAAGACTATAGAAGATTAAGCGGAATAAAATAATAAAAATCCGTGTTTTAAATAGCTCGGTTCGCCGGGCTATTTTTTTGGTTCCTTCTTACTGATTAAAAACGATAAATACTTAATAAGGTAGGATAAAATGGCACAACAAATAATCGATTTCGGCGCATTTCCAAATGATCCCGCTGCCGACCCTATACGAGCAGCCTTTCAAAAAGTACAAAACAATTTTACAGATTTATATTCAACAACATTGACTACGGGTGTTGTTTCGTTGACAACTGGTGCAGGATTAACACAAAATAGAACTACTGGTCAAGTACTTGTAAGTGCAAATATTGCCAGTGTCACTGTACAAACACAGAATGGTTTAGTAGTTGGTGTAGGTTCGCCCACAGGAACCACAGCCACTATTACAAACTCAACAACTCCGTTAGTATTTGGATTGTCTGGTAATATATCAATATCTAATTTAAATGCGGCTAACATTTATGGTACACTAAGAACAGCATCTCAGCCTTATGTAACAAGTTTAGGAACATTAGTTTCTTTAGGAGTTACTGGAAACGTAACTGCAAACAATTTTATAGGAAACGTAACTGGTACTATATCAGGTACAGTATCAGCTCCAGGATCAAATACTCAAATATTATTCAATAACAGAGGAAATATAGGTGCTGCCTCTAGAATAACATATAACGGTAGTTCTTTAGCAATGACCGGTGATATCACCGTAACCTCAGGTAGAGTTACTGCTGATAATTTTACTGCTAGATCCAACGTAGAAGCCACATATTTTATAGGTACTTTCTTAGGCCCAGCATCAACTTCAGCAACAGTTACAGGAAATGCACAAAACAATATTACTAGTTTAGGTACATTGACTGCCCTACAAATAGCAGGTAACTTAGCTGGTAACGTAATTACAGCAAACGCAGTTACTGCTAATTTAACAGGTGATGTTACTGGTAATGTTGTTGGAAATCTTAGTGGTCTTGCAGCCCGTGCGGCAAGTGTTACCGGAAACGATCAACCTAATATTACTAGTTTAGGTACATTAACTTTATTAAACGTTCAAGGTAATGCTTCTGTTGGTAATGTATCTGCAACTTATATCACTGGCGCTATAACATCCCCTGAACAAACTGCTATTACTAGAGTGGGTACATTAGTTACACTGGGTGTATCTGGTAATGCAAACATAGGAAATATTACTGCTACGCTTGTATCTGCTAACACTGCCGGCTTACATACAGGTAACGTAACGGGTACGGTTACTGGAAATACGATAGGTATACACACTGGCGATGTTAGCGGTAATGTTACAGGTAATACAGCAGGCATACATACCGGAAATGTAGCAGGTAACGTAGTTGGTAATCTAACTGGTACTGTTACTGGTAACCTAATAGGTAATGTAAGCGGTAACATAACTGGTAATATCGCTGTCCCTGGATCAGATACACAAATGGTATTTAGAGACGGCGGGCTTGCTGCCACGCACGTAGGTGCTACTTATAATAAGAGTTCAGGCGTAATGTCTGTAGTGGGTAATATTGCAAGTGGTAACTTAACATCTACTGGCATAGTATTTGCTACTCAAGCAGCCAAAGTTGGTAGAGTTGAATCAGCATCAAGAATAATCGCAGTTGCTAACGTAGGCTATAGTGGTACTACTATTACTGTAACTACATCTGCACCGCATGGATTAGATGCTACTAATGAAATTGTAATGGCTTCTATAACAGGAACAAACGCACCTAATTGCAGTGCTGTTGTTGCTTCTGTGCCATCGACAGTTACTGTTGCAACTGCACTATTTACTGTAACATATAGCGGCACTACTATTACTGTAACTACCACATATCCTCATGGAATGATTACTGGTGCTTCTGTAGTGTTGTCGTTATTGACAGCAACAACTAATCCACCTAACGGTACATGGACAATAGATACTGTACCAACTAGTACAACTTTTACCTTCACAGCAACTAGCGCACCAACAGGGACTATAGGAGGCGTTACTAGGTCACTAGTATTACCTGGTTCTAGTACATTTACTTATGTAACTACCGTTGGTACACCGACAGGAGCACTGAACTTTAGTTCAGCAGTATTAACAGCCCGCGGAACAATTAATGCATCAGGTACAATTACTGGTGCCGGGTTTGTTACAAGCGGCATATTGACTGTCCAAGGAAATGCATCTGTTGGAAATATTACTGCTAGAACTTTAAGCGGCAATATAGTAAGCGTAAGCGGAAATGTTGAAGGTGCAAACTTAGTCGCTAGTGGCTTAATAAGAATTCAAGGAACAAGTCCGGAAGCACTTGCTGTTTCGGGAGGTGCTAATATTAGTGGCACTACGATGCAAGACGGTAATGTAGTTACGTCAAACATAAACGTAACAACTAAACTAACAACATTAGATTTATCAGCAAGAGGAAATCTAGATGGTGCTAATCTAAGTACTACTGGTTTGTTAAAAGTAGACGGTAACGCCACTGTTGGTAATATGAGTACAGGTGGCCTTGCTACTACAGGTGCTATAAGTGTAAATGGTGGCAAAGTAATTATTGACATTACAGGTGGAATTATCTCTGTTGGTACTGCAAGTGTACCACATGTGTCATTGCCAACAACTACACTCACTGGTACTGGAGATATTACATCAATTACAAATAGCGGTACTACTGTTACAGTAACTACAGTAAATCCTCATGGTATGACAGTATCCGGAGCAACAATTGTTGTAACAAATACAACAGCAACCACTAACGCACCTAATGGAACATGGACTGTAAGTTCAGTAGTTAGCTCTACACAGTTTAGATTTATTGTAACAAATTCACCAACTGGTTCAATTGGTATTAGTGGCTCAACTTCTATAGTTATTAGACCTTTAATAAGCAGTGCAGGTTCTGCAAGCATTGCAGGAAACGTATCTGCTGGAAATGTTAATACAACACAGATTGATGCTAGTGGTAATATCAATGCTTCTTCCTCATGGATTAATGCACAGAATGCAAATATATCAGGCAATGCACAATTTGGTAACTTAGGAACACCGGGAAATATTAATGCACCCAGTGGTTGGGTCAATGCAGCCAATGCAAATATTAGTTCTATTACCGCAACAAGTATTTCTGGTAGTTTAACAGGAAATGTTTCTGGTAATCTTTCAGGTGCTTTAGTTCGTAGTAATGCATTGACTGTTACAGGCACTTCTAATTTCTCACACGTAGTATTGCCGTCAATTACTAACATTGTGATAGCAAGTATTTCGTCTGCTAATACCACTGTTACAGTTACAACTACAAGTGATCATGGTATGGCAGTTGGTGGCGCACAGATTACAATTGATGGTGTGACTGGTACAAATCCACCTAACGGTACATGGACAGTACTTACAGTACCAACTAATACAACATTTACTTTTACTGCTTCGGTAGCCCCGGTAGGAGCACAAAACGTTTCTGTTGCAACATTAGCTATTAGACCATTAATGGTAAGTAATGGTTCTGCTGTTCTTAATGGTACAATAAGCGTAGTTGGTCAAGGTGCGTTTGGAGATGTATATGCTAATACTGGTACTGTAAAAGCATTAAATTCAAATATTACCGGTACACTAAACTCACTGCATGTTGAAGCAACTGGTAATGCAAATTTTAGTGGCTCTACGTTTAAAGTTTCTGCTAGTGCAACATTTGGAGAAATACCTACTGTAGGTAATGTGACATCTCAGGGTAACGTACAGGCAGCAAATTTAGTTGCTACAAATACTCTAACCGGTGGTAATTTATCTACTCCTGGACAATTAACTGTAGCCGGTACTGCAAACGTATCACATATGACATTGCCTTCAGTAGTATTGACTGGCACAGGGAATATTACATCAATTGCATTTAATTCTACAACAATCCGTGTTACTACAGTGAATGCACATGGCATGGCTGTTGCGGGCGCAACAGTTGTTGTTAGCGGTGCAAGCACAAATACAAATGGTACTTGGCTTGTTACTAATATTGTTGATATAAACAAATTTGAATATACCGCACCTAATCAAACAGGTACCGGTACAATTAGTGTACTTCCTGGAACCGCTATAACAATCAAACCAATATTAACTAGTTCTGGATCAGCTTCTATTGCTGGAACAATGTCTGCTGGTAATGTTGGTACGACTCACGTTGATGCAACCGGTAATATTACTGCCAGCAGTGGGTATCTAATTTCACAAAATGCAAACGTTACTGGATTAGCAAGTGTTGGTAATTTAGCAACAGGTGGTAGTCTATATGCTAACTCTGGATTGATTAAAGCATTGAATTCAAATGTCACCGGTACATTAACTTCACTTCACCTTGATGCCTCAGGTAATGCAAACTTCACTGGATCTGTATTTAAAGTAACTGCAAATGCAAACATTGGTAACATCAGTGATGTTATGCATATTGTTTCTTCCGGCGATATTATAACTGCTAGTGGATTAGTTAAATCCGGTACTGCAAATATTGTTGGCTTAGCAAATATTGGAAGTGCAAACATATCAGGTAATAGCACACACGGAAATATTCAATCTCTTGGGTTATTAAATGTTCAAGGTAATGCTATTGTAGGTAATGTTAGTACTGCAATCATAAGTGCTACAGGTACCGTAACTGCTGGTAATTTATCAACAACTGGTTTAGCTAGTGTGGGTAATTTAAAATTCCCGGCATCAACTACTTTAGGTGGTACTGTTACTGTTACTTATGTTGGTACTACTATTACTATTACTAGTACTGTGGCACATGGGTTAAGTACTGGCAATGAAGTTGTCTTATCGGGTATTACAACTAACGGCAACAATGCACCAAACGGTATATATTTGATTGCCACAGTACCTGCTACGCCACAAGTAGCTAATCTAGCTAGTACCTTTACAGTAGTAGCCTCAGTTGCGCCAACAGGTACATTAAGCGGTGGTGTTGTGACAATTAGACCTGTAATACAAAGTGCGGGTTCTGGTTTATTTGATGGTCGTATTAAAGTTGGCGGTAATGCTGAAATTTTAGGTAGCTTAAGCAGAGTAACTGATATTTTTGCTTCAGGTAATCATGTATTATCCGGTAACATGTTTGCTGGTAATATTTCAACTGCTGGTACAATTAACAATAGCGGCAATCAATCAGTTGGCGCTAATTTGGTTATAACTGCCCTAGCACCTAGCACCCCAAGTGTAGGTAATATTTTAGTAACCTTTGCAGATCAAGGGTTTACCCCATTCAATGTAAATCAATCAGTTACAATCACTGGCGTAACAACAACTAACGCATATAATAATACATATACTGTTAGAGCCGCTAATGCTACGACTGTTACTATTACTAGTACTCAAACTGGCACTGCTAACGTTACTAATGCAAGAATTTTAGGTGCAGGTAACTTAACAATCGTTGGTAGCCATGTAGTAGGCGGTGGCATAACAGCAGGCGGACCGTTAAATGTTACTAGTACCAATCAATCTAATTTTACTGGTAACGTTAGTATCCCTCATTTATTCTTAAATGGTAATGTTTCTGGTGCTACTTTAATAAGCACTACCTTATTGACAGCCCAAGGAAACGTTAGTGGTGGTAACTTAGTAACACAGGGTATTCTAAAAGTAGATGGTAATGCCAATGTTGGTAATATCACTACAACATCGTTAAACGGTACTTTAGTTTCAGTGTCAGGTAATGTTGAGGGTGCAAATTTAGTCGCTAGCGGTATATTAAAGGTATCAGGAACTGCAACAGTCTCTGATACTACATTTACTCCAACAACAGTCAAACCAATTACTGGGATTTCTTATGTAGGTAATGTTATAACTGTTACAAGTATTGGTCATGGTGGAACTCAGGGAACTCAGTTCACATTAACCGGTGTCGGAACAACTGGTACAAATGCACCAAACATTAATACAAACGGCAATCCTGCTTGGTTCTTGATTTCAACAGTACCTAATGCTAATACATTTACATTTGTTTCTGTTGCTGTGCCGACAGGTACTTTAAATACAACCAGTGCTTCATTGAACTTTAGTCCATATATGGTATCTACTGGTTCAGCTACTTTTGGTGGCGGATTGTCAGCAACCGGAGTCATACAAGCAGGTGTATTCAGTGGTTATGGTAATAATCTTCAGAATTTACCGGGCGCAAATGTTACTGGATATGTTCCAAATGCAAATGCGGCAAACTTGGCTTCCCAAGCTGTTATTTCAGGAACTGTCACATCTAGTTCTCAACCTAATATAACAGCAGTTGGCCAATTAATGCGCTTAGTTGTAGGTGGTGATACAAACGCCGGTGTACAACTAACAATCACCGCAATAACTGCAGGTACACCAGCTACTGGACAAGTAACAATTACATACACACAACAAACTGCTATTCCATATACAACTGGACAGAGCATAACAATTGTAGGAGTAACAGGTACATTAACATATAACGGTTCATGGACAGTAGTGTCAAGTGGATTATCATCGACAGTAATTACTTGCAGTATTACTGGTGCCGCTACACTTAGTGCATCAAGTTACATTTATAATATAGCACACGTTAATTTAACAGGTAACTTAAACGCCGCTTATGTAGCAGGTAATGGTAGTCTCTTAGCAGGATTAGCAGGTGGAAACGTAGTTGGTAACGTAGGAAACGCATCACTTGCTTGGAATATTGCAAACGGAAACTATTCAAATATTGTAGGTGTAGGTACATTAAATGCGTTAACTGTTAGTGGTACTGTTACTCTTGGAGGGGCTACTGCTAACGGAGTGACATTAAATGATGTTGACGGTAGTCATATTAATTTTAGCTCTAATCAGGGTTTAACAGGCATAACTACTCCCATTCCTATATTAACTAAAACAATTAATATCATATCAGCCGTATCTGGTTCTGCACCGTACAATGTTAGATTACCGGTAGTTTCTCTAGGTAGAAGTATATACCTATTGAATGATACTACTAGTACAATTACTATATTACCTTATGATGCTAGTGCAACAATTGAAGGGGCTACTAGCTTCACATTAGGGCCAAATGCTAGACTTCAATTTCTAGCTGGAAAGCTATCAAAATGGTATGTGATGACTGGAATTTGGGGTTAAAAGGAGAAAAATTATGATAACATTAGAATTATTAAAGGCATTATGCCCAAAGACAAAACTGTCTGTATTACAATTATATGCAGAACCATTGCATGAAGTTGCGGAATACTATGACATGTATGATAATATGCATCGTGCGGCAGCATTTGTTGCACAAACTGCACATGAAAGCGGTGGATTTAACTTTGTTAAAGAAAATTTAAACTACAGTGCTAAAGGCTTGATGGGTACTTTCAAAAAATATTTCCCCACAGAAGAATTCGCAAAACAATATGAACGTAAGCCTGAAAAAATTGCTAATCGTGTATATGCCAATCGTATGAGTAATGGTGACGAGGCAAGCGGTGACGGATACAAGTTCTGTGGTCGTGGGTTGATTCAATTGACTGGTCGTGCTAACTATACAAAATTTGCAGAAGATTTGGGAATCAGTATAGAAGAAACTGTTGCATATTTAGAAACACCCGCCGGTGCAGTCAGCAGTGCAGGTTGGTTCTGGGATAATAACAATTTAAATCAATATTGTGATAAAGATGATTTTGTAACATTGACTAAGCGCATTAACGGTGGAACTATTGGTCTAGAAGATAGACAGCATCATTACCATCTTGCTTTAGATTTGTTACAAGGACATTAAAATGGTACAACCAGTTTGGACAACCCCTGCAGGAGACTTAGGTGTATACCCTACAGGAGTTCCAATAAAAGTTACAATTTCAGCATCACCTGTTTTTCCCGGAGCATTTGTTCAATATAAATTGCTGAGTGGAAAATTACCTGACGGATTGACAATAGATATATTTGGAAATATATCAGGTAAGGCAAATAATGTTTCTAAGAATACTGTTTCAACTTTTACAATTCGTGCAGTTGATGACCAAAATAATATCAGAGATAGAACATTTTCAATGCTAATGTCAGGTGTTAACAATAAACCTAAAATAACTTTGTTACCCGGTGAGATCGCAAATATAATTGACAGCACATATTTTTATTATAAAATAAATTATAATAATCCAGTCAAAAATAATTCAGTTTCTTTTAGTGTAGCATCTGGAAGTTTTCCTCCGGGCTTATATTTAGATTATACTGGTATAATTAAAGGTTATCCAAAGAAACCTATTTTGTCAAATAATAGCCCAACAACAAAAAAATATACATTTACTGTTTTGTTGTCTAGTAGTTTAGGAAATGACTCTATTACTTTAACAATTGTTATAAGAAATAAACAATTATCAAGTACACCAAATACTAGACCGCCCGCTATTCTAAATAAAAAACCTTTAATTGAACCACTTGAAGTGAGTGATCCTTTTAATGATTATTACCTACTTAGTGGGAAAGAAATCCCACCTATCAAAGTGGGAGAATATTTTGCATTTAAAATAATAGGAATAGATTTTGATAATAATCTTTTAAATTACCAATTTGGTGGGTTACCTAAGGGCTTAGTAGGTAATCCTACTACTGGCTGGATTACTGGGATACCAGAACAAACTTTAATTGGTATTCAAACATATGATATTACAGCTAGAGTAGCAAAAAGAAATAATTTAACATTGACCTCTAGTCTAGAAACATTTACAGTTACTATTCTTAACCAAGTTACAAATGATATTGTTTGGAATACAGACAGCGATTTAGGAACAATTTATAACGGTACTATTAGTATGTTTAATGTGTCTGCATCTGCAACAGAGCCATTAATTTATGAAATAGTTGAAGGATCTTTACCTAAAAATTTAATTTTATTAAACACCGGAGAAATTGTTGGTAGAGTAGCAGAGCAACCTAATACTAAACTGACAAAACAAAATGAAACTTTAGAATTTGTATTTTCAATAAAGGCATTTAGTAAAGAATACCCATTACTAGCAAATATTAAACAATTTAAACTTATTGTTTATCAGTTATTTGATGAGCCATTAGAAAATGTATATTTTAAAGCGTTCCCTAACAAATATGGAAAAAACGTTATAACATCCTTATTAACTGATACCAATCTTATACCCACATCATACTTGTACAGACCAAAAGATATTTACTTTGGAAAAGCATCTAATGTCTCATTTGTTCATGTGTACGGAATGAAGGCTAGTTCAGTTAGTGGGTATATTAATGCAATACAAAATAATCATTACGAAAGAAAGATTATTTTAGGAGAAATTAAAACAGCAGTGGCTACTGATGATAATGGTAAAATATTGTACGAAGTGGTATATAGCACTATTATAGATGATTTAGAAAATGAGTTAGGTAAGAGTTTGCCTGACAAAATGCCCACACTGATTCCAATTAATCTAAGACTGGGTCCTTGGGTAATTAATAATAATTCTCTTTTAATTAATACATCTACTATAAAAATTAATGCAAGTCCGGGATCTGTTAAATTTTTATACCCTGCAGGATTAAAGAATATGAGGTCTTCTTTAACCTCATCTATTTCTCAAAATTTTGATAATAGATTATTACCGTTATGGATGACTTCTCAGCAAGCAAATAATCAACAAATTTCAACATTGGGTTATGTGGCAGCATGGGTGATTTGCTATACCAAACCCGGATATGCTGAAATTGTTAAGAATAATATTGATAATAATTGGAATCATAAATTAAATGAAATAGACTTTACAATAGACAGTATATTAGTTGATAAAAGTGCTACTTATAACTGGAATACTAATTTGTCTATTCCAACATGGACTGATTTACCAAGCGGTACACCAGTACCAGAACCAATTGACGCTAATGACATAGTAGTTCCTTTTAATAAAAAAACTATTATGACAAGTCACTAAGATATAAATAACAATACGGAAATAAAACTATGAGTTCAATTAACACCAGTGCAATTAATACAGCTTACCCGGTACCAGGGGTGAATAATAGTTCACAGGGATTTAGGGATAACTTTACCAGTATTAAGAATAATTTAAATACTGCAAAAGCCGAAATAGACAATTTACAAAATAAGGTTATTCTTAAATCCGCATTGACGCAGGGCGGGGTATTAGATAATAATATGGCAGGTGCATTGATTTCCAATGCTAGCGTTAAAGGGTTTAGACAGCCCATATTCAATTTAGGCTCATCGTTAAGTGAAAATCTATTAATAGATGTTACTAAAGGTGATATTCAATATGGTACTATTACAGGTGACACTTATCTTAGTTTTGCGGGTTGGGCACCAACCAACACATTAAGTACTGTTCAGCTTAATTTGACTATTGACTTTACTGCTGGATATACAATATATCTACCTAGTACACAATATAATGCACAAACTGTAATTGTCAACGGAATGGATTCAACAGTAGCTCTATTAGAGAATTATGGTGGATCACCTGCTCCTGGTGCAAGTGTCACTGTAACTAATCAAATTACAGCCCCTGCAGGTGTCACTGAAATTCAATTAAAATTTACTACAGTAAATTGTGGCATTACACTAAGTGTGTATCCAGTGAATAGAAGTACGGTTACGTCATATCTGACATTACGTGCACCTGGCAATATAGGAGCTCCTGGTGATTTGCCAGGTGCAATATGTTATGATGGTTATGATTTGTACGTATGTATAGGTCCATACGATGGCAGTAGTATTATCTGGGGTAAACCTGGTTGGAACTTGGTACCTGCGGAAACAGCTTAATGGAACATCCTTTTATGCCAGATATATCAGGTAAGACAATAGACGAATTACAAGAGTCTATCAAAGACCTTACTGGTAAATTAACATTTGCTCACCGCGTGGGCAAAGATTTTATGGTAAATCAAATTAGCATGGTTCTTGAGGGATATAAAAAAGAATATGCTAAAAGAATGGATGAGTTGTACAAAAAACAAAACATCCAAAATAATATCCAAATTGACAATAACAAACTCTAAACGGGTAAACATGCTATTGTATTAATGCAAGAACTATGTTATCATAGCACATGCAAATTGATATATACGGTCAGCAAATTTTAGATGAAATGGACTTGTGCAGTGCCTATTTGTCTAATCCAGATATAAAAATTAAAAACGCATTAGTATCAGATGACATATCTTTTGACAGTCATTTGGACTTAAAGAATATACCCACATTTAAAAAATATCAAAAGTTATCATTGTCTAAAGATGAATTTGATAATCAACTGCAATCTAAATGGTTTATTCCAGAAGAATATAATAACATGGACATAGCCAAATATATATTGGACCTTTGTAAAACTGATGCCGAATTACAGAGGGTGGGACAAGAATTGATATTATTCCAAGAACGAAATTTATTTCAATTATTACGTTATTGTAAGTACCTAGTTGATACTATGCGTAAACATAATGTAGTTTGGGGAGTGGGTAGAGGTAGTAGTGTATCCAGTTATGTTATGTATTTGCTGGGTGTACACAGAATAAATAGTTTGCATTATGACTTGTCTATAGATGAGTTCTTAAAATAAGGAGAAAATTATGCATAGATCAGCATTAGGAAAATCCATTGATATGTCTTCATTGGTTGCAAAGAATGAAAAAGTACGTGCCGTTGGTAATATGAATGTCAATGCACGTGGAGATGTGATTGATAGTCACGGCCGTGTTATCCAAGATAATACGCAAAGAGTTAAACAACAATATTCTAACGTAGTAAAAAAACCTTCATCCATTGAAGAAGACACTCAACCTAAAGTAGTCACCCCAGTAGTAGCTGAGCCAGTAGTAAGCACTCCTTCTATCACAGAAGTAATTGCTACTGAGTTGAATCAGGAAGAACAGAAAGCATTTGAAGAATTTGATGATTATGAAGAAGTTGAAGAAGTAAAAGAATCAGAAGTAAAGCCGAAAGCAAAGAAATGAAGTTAGCATTTGAACCACATAAAATCTCTAAAGAAAATTTTAAAACCTTAAGTAAACATATCATTGTAAGTGATATGACATTTGATGAACGTATTACTACCGGTGGTATTGTTCTCTTATCTGATAATGGTAAATCACACGGGGTAAGACCACGTTGGGCGCAAATATATGCACTTGGGTCTGAAATTGATACTAATGAAATGAAAGTGGGTCAATGGATCTGTATTGCTCACGGACGTTGGACAAGAGGTATTGACATTGAAGATGAAACGGGTAAAAAGACGTTGCGTAGAGTTGATGAAAATGATATACTGCTTGTTAGTGATGAACCTGTTGAGGATGATTACATTTCTGATAAAGGATAAAAATGAAGTGGTTTGATAAATGGTTTATGAAGAAAGTTCATTGGGCTTGGAATACTGCACAAGAAAAAGAAGCGGATGATGGACCTCATCTTGTTATGACTGGTAATAAAAAAGCCCATCGAGGTCTTGCAATACCTTCACGTGAATCTAGCGAATTAGAAAGTCGTGGAACAGCGTTTACTTTGTATAATGCTAACGGCGGACATGTAGTTGAGTTGCGTAACTATGATGAAAAATCAGATAGAATAAAAAACTCATTGCATATCGTACCTCACGACAAAGACTTGGGTGAAGCACTTAACCACATTATTACTTACGAAGCACTAAAACGATGAAAAATCAACTCTGGGTAGAAAAATATAGACCTCATTCTGTACAAGATTATGTCTTTGTAGACGAAAGACAAAAAGAGCAAGTTAACGGCTGGATTGAAACTGAAAGCATCCCTCATTTATTGTTGAGTGGCGAACCCGGTACAGGTAAGACTACACTTGCAAAAGTTCTTATTCAAGAATTGGGCGTAGAAGAATACGATGTATTGGAAATTAATGCGTCACGTGAGAATAGTGTTGATGTAGTACGAAACAAAATCATTGGCTTTGTACAAACAATGCCCTTTGGTAAGTTCAAAGTTGTTCTATTAGACGAGGCTGATTATCTAACTCCTGCAGGTCAGGCAGCATTGCGTAATGATATGGAAGCATATCACATGACCGCACGATTTATTCTTACATGTAACTACGAACACAGAATTATCCCTGCACTTAAGAGCAGATGTCATGAATTTAGAATAACTAAGACAGATAAAACAGAATTTACTGCACGTGCGGCAACTGTATTGGTTGCGGAGAATATTGAGTTTGAATTAGATATACTTGACAGTTATGTAAGTGCTACATATCCTGATTTGCGTAAATGCTTAAATCAACTTCAAGTAAATAGTAGTACAGGTAAATTGTTACCCCCAGTAGACGCAGGCAACGGTGAAGATGAATTGCTTTTTGAAGCTACACAATTGTTTAAAGCAGGTAAGATTTTAGAAGGTCGTCAGCAATTGCTACAACATCTAAGTTTGTATCCTAGTAGATTGGAAGATATCTATCGCTGGATGTATAACAATTTAGATTTGTGGGGTAATACTAACGAAAAACGTGATGCTAGTATCATTGTCATTCGCAATGGTCTAGCGAATCTATCAATGGTTGGCATTCCTGAGATTAGTCTTGCGGCCACAATAGTTGAATTAACAAGTTGAGAATAATATGAGATATTTTTTAGTAACATATGTAACCAAGCCAGACGGCAGAATTGATGAACAAATAGAGATTTCTAAGAATCTAAAAGAAAGAGATATTGCCACATGCAATATTATTTTAGATTTTGAATTGAAGGCTGTTAAAAAGAATGTAGTTCAAGGACAGGCATTGAATTTAAAATGGGAAGCGTTGATTGAGTATTACAAAAAAGTCTACCCAGATCATATTGAAGAATTAGAAAAACTAAATGAAAATAGGGATGTTATGAGCATCCCTAAACCTGATTAATTAAGCGTACAGTCTAAGTACATGCTCTATGATTTTGTGTCGTTGAACATCTTTCAGTTCAAAGTTACACAATTGCAACCCTGGAATCACCCCCTTCCCCAATCGATTTTGTAAGTCTAGTAGCCCATTGTCGGCTGTTTTTCTATCAGCTTGTTCTATGTCGCCAGTAATTACAATCTTACTGCCAATGCTGATTCTAGTCATAATCATTTTGAGTTGACCAGGGGTTGCGTTTTGAGCCTCATCTAATACGATATAGCTATGTTTAAAGTTTCGACCTCGACAGAATGCTAGGGGTGCAATTTCCACTATCTGTTCTTCTAGCATGTGGGCGATTTCCTTTACCGTATAATACTCTCTCAATACATCAAGCAAAGGTCTAGTCCAAGGTTCCATTTTAGCATTTAGATCACCTGGTAAGAAGCCATGCTTTTCATCATCTACTCCAACTGCGGGTCGTGTAAGAATAATACGAGAAACTTCTCCTGCTTTGAGTGCTTTAATTGCCGCTAACATAGCAAGATAAGTCTTCCCTGTTCCTGCAGGTCCACCGACCACAACAATATCTGTCTCTTGGTCTAGTAGTGCGAGGATGTATTTTTCTTGGTTTACTGATTTGGGCACCATAACAATGGGCTTACTATTCAGTTTAGGACGACTTTGGTCAAAGTTGATTGTTTTTGATTCATGTGTGTAGTATGTTTTCTGTGTGTTATCGTATTTTTTACTGTGTGCGTATCTTGTATCTTGATCCTGAGTGCGTAAAGCACTTGTTTTGCGTTTGCTCAAAATATTCTCCTTTTTAGAGCCGAATGCTCATAACATTCAAGTATATTTAAGATCATAAGGACCAGCTAATATAGTATACTTTTAGCACAAAAATATATGATAAATATTAGGCTACGCTACAAAAAATCTAATTGCTCAATATCATTGCAAGAATGATAAATACAACTATGAGTAAACTACCATCAGATGACTTTTTTAAAGATATAGATTATCCAAATATCATTGATAATATCAAGGGTATTTTCACCAGTGACGGTACTATTAATACATTGCTTGACTTTGAGCGTGTGTTAGACGAAGCAGATTTGTATGCATACAAGAACTGGGAACTAGGTGAAATTGTCAATGGACCTATTATTAAAAAATACACAGCGACCTGTGTACTAATGTATCCAGAGAAATTAATGCCTGACCCAAGAGGTGGCAAAAGATTAACACATTTAGGATGTTCAATACATTTCAAAAAGACTACTATTGAAGTTCCAGTAAAGATTGAAGGATATGATGATTTTGAACCAGGCACACATTATCCTAAGATGGTTGAAAAACCAGTATGGTTAGTACGCATTGAGATACCAAAAGAATTAATGAATGATGTTCGTGAAGGTAGTATTGATTTAGCCGGACAGACAATTGAGTTGGATGATTTAGATTCAGCATATGATGATGATTTAGATAAAGAAGGTACTGAGGAAGAAGGAGAAGCTCCATCAGACCAAGGCATGGCGCAACAACCAGTTCCGGGTGGCCCAGCAGCCGCCCCAATGGCAGCCCCTCAGGGAGCAATGTAATGAGATTACTTGAAAATTTAGACTATCATGACATGGTTGGGCAAATTATCCCTACATTGTCAATCGATGAATATGAAGCTAAAGCTGGAAGCAACGATGAAATTATTACATTAGCCTTTAAGGTTATAGGTAAAGCAGCCAGTTCAGATTTAGTTGATTGGTTTGAACGTGGATATGATTGGGTATTAGATTCACAAGTAAGTGAAGGTGAATATACGTCAGGGAAATATTTAGTTTTTGTTGAGATAGAAAGAAGAACAAAAGCAGTTGAGCGTATCATAGAATTAATTGATGACTTAGAAACACTAACAAATATGTCATTGGCTGATTGGACTGTAACTGTTGACGGTGAAGAATACGGTGCAGATATATCAGAGCTAAAGGGTTTATTTGAATTAAGTCCTCATACTTACAGAGAAAATAATCCAGAAGACGATGAAGAAGATGAAAACATCGAACCTGAATTAAATGAAATGCGAACTAGGGCAGGACTAGAACCTGCCAAGATGAATAAAGAAAAAGATAGTTTATTAAAAAATTACATTGCAAAGGCAGGACTATAACATGGCAACATTATTAGCAAAAAAAGCAGATGGAACAGTTCCATTAGCAAAGACAGACGAACACCACGAAACATTGGCTGCTGATCCAAGTATTTCAGCATTCCCTGAAGGTAGTTCATTCGGAGCAACATCGTCAAATGGATTCGGTACCACCACCCCCGGTTTTGGTGCAGTTCCCCCAGCATCAACTTCAGGTGGATTTGGAAATATCGGATCAATTAGCCCGGGAAAAGACTCAGGAGGAAATATGGCAAACACAGTAACACAAAATCAAGCAGAGTTATTAAAGAGTGGCGGCGGGGCAATGAGTCAAGGTGGAGAATCTACTGTGGCATTAGATAAAGATGCAACAGATTGGATTAACAAGAAAATGCGACCAATGATGGGTTGGATCTATATGTTGACTTGTACCGCAGACTTTGTTATCTTCCCTGTACTATGGTCAGTGTTACAAGCAATGAGTCATGGTTCAGTTACAAGTCAATGGCAACCATTAACATTACAAGGTGCAGGATTGTATCACATTGCAATGGGTGCAGTATTAGGTATCGCCGCATATGGTCGTACAAAAGAAAAAGTAGCCGGCGTAGCTTAATAAATATTGACTTAGCACACAAACTGTGCTATACTCAATACTATGGAACACTATCAAACTTTAGGGATAGACAGAAATGCCTCTCCCGATGACATTAAAAAAGCATATCGCAAATTAGCAGGAGTTCATCACCCGGACAAAGGTGGTGATACTGCTACATTTCAAAAGATCCAAAGTGCTTATGAAACACTAAGCGATCCACAAAAGAAACAAGAATACGATAATCCAAATCCGTTTGGTCAAGGTGGGGGTCCTGGAGGCTTTCATTTTACTACCAATGGTGGAGGATTTCATATGAACATCAATGAAATGTTTGGACAAATGTTTGGACATCGTGGTAATCCTTTTGGACACCAATTTCAACAAACATTTAAAACATCTATTTGGGTATCATTAGAACAAGTATGTAACGGTGGTGAACAGTTATTACAACTTCAAGGTCAGGGCGGTCCTCAAACTATTAAAATTGATATTCCTAAAGGTGTAGAGAACGGTGCTCAAATGAGATATGATAATCTCATTCCCGGTGGAGTTCTTATTGTTGAATTTAGAGTTCATGTACATCCTAAATATGACAGAGCAGGACAAGATTTAGTATCCACACATAGAATTAGTGTATTAGATTTGATTGTGGGCACAACTTTTGATTTTACTACTATCGGTGGTAAATCATTCCAAGTACAAGTTAAGCCCGGAACACAACCCGATACTACATTGCGTATTTCGGGTCAAGGATTACCTCATATGGATGAACAAGGCAATGGTGACCAATTGATATTGCTTAAACCATTCATCCCTGATAAAATAGACAATAAGATAACTGCTAGCATTTTGCAGAGTCGTAGTAATTAAATAAGATGTTAAAAGGAAATCATTTTGCACTCACCAGAAATTGAATCAATTATTGAAAAAGCGGTTGATTTAGCAAAACAACGCAATCATCAGTATTGCACAGTAGAGCATTTACTATTAGCATTAATTTCTTATGCACCATTTAAGAAATGTATTGATAGTTATGGAATTGATACTGACACAATGGGAAAAGAAGTCATTGGCTATTTGGATAGTCTGGCCTCTATTGCAGTATCAGTATCCGAAGGACAAGAAGTTCAACCACGCAAAACTAACAGTTTAGAACGTGTGATGAATCGTAGCGTTACCCAAGTATTGTTTACCGGTCGTAAAGTAGTTACTACTGTGGACTTATACCTAAGTATTTTAGCCGAGGGAAATAGTCATGCACAATACTTCTTGTTAAAATATGGATTTGTTAAAAATGAATTTGTTCCTTTCTGGCAAAAACATTACAAAGGCACACAAGCCGATGTTAAGTTGTCAGATGAACAAGCAGATGACATATTAGAAGAATTTACTATTAATTTAACATTACTAGCTAAAGCAAAAACTTTAGAACCCGTAATTGGTCGTAGTAAAGAAATTGATGACATTGTTAATGTACTTGCAAAGCGTTTTAAATCAAACGTATTGCTTGTAGGTGATCCAGGTGTAGGTAAAACTGCAATCGTTGAGGGGCTAGCACAAATGATTGTCAATGATGAAGTCCCTGAATTCTTAAAAGACCATGAACTTTATAGTTTAGAAATTGGTAGCTTACTAGCAGGTAGTAAATATCGCGGCGACTTTGAAGAAAAGGTCAAAGCGGTTCTTGATGCATTAACAGTTAAGAAAGATGCAATTCTATTCATTGACGAAGCACATACTATGCGTGGCGCCGGTGGCGCAACAAACGGTGCAGTAGACTTTGCTAACATGATTAAACCCGCAATCACTAAGGGTACATTGAAAGTTATCGCTAGTACTACTTGGGAAGAGTACTACGAATCATTTGAGAAGGATCGTGCATTGATGCGTAGATTCTATCGTGTGAGTATTGACGAACCAAGTCGTGAATCTACCGTTCGTATTCTTAAAGGATTAAGTGTACGATTGAATGACTTCCACAGTGTAGAGATTACAGATGATGCAATTGAAGCCGCAGTTGAGGGTGCAACACGATACATTCAGGATCGTAAGAATCCAGATAAGAGTATTGATTTGTTAGATGCGGCTTGTGCTAAACAACGAGTAGCAGAGAACAAAGGTGCTATCATTACTAAAGAATTAGTATTTGACCAGATTGAGAAATACACCGGTGTTCCTGCTGATAAGTTGACAGATGATAATTCTGAACGCATTATTAACCTTGAATCTAATGTTAAGTCAAAACTATATGGACAAGAGGAAACTGTTGATAAAGTACTTGAACGTGTATATGTTAGTTTTGCCGGTATTGGTAATCAAACGAAACCACAAGCAAGTTTCTTATTCTTAGGCCCAACTGGTACAGGTAAAACAGAGTTAGCTAAGTTGTTGTCCGCTAACCTAGACATGAAACTACTCAAGTATGATATGAGTGAGTATGGTGAGAAGTTTAGTGTTAGTTCATTGATCGGTGCTCCCCCAGGCTATGTTGGCTTTGGTGAAGGCTCATTGGGTGGTGGACGATTGATTAACGACTTGAGCAAGAATCCACATTCAATTCTATTGTTCGATGAAGTTGAAAAGGCGCACCCAGATATCTTTAACATCTTCTTGCAATTGCTTGATGAAGGTCGAGTTACAGGTAGCAATGGTAAAGAAGTCAATGCTAAAAACTGTATCATTATCATGACCAGTAACTTAGGTAGCAGTGATAGTGAACGAAATGTTATTGGCTTTGGAAGTCAAGAGCGTTCAGGTGAAGATGATAAAGCATTAAAGGAATTCTTCAAGCCTGAATTTAGGAATCGTATTGACCTAGTTTGTAAATTCAGCAAATTGGACATACTAGCAATCAAAAAAATCGTTATTAAATTTGCAGATGACTTGAAGAAGTCTCTTAAAGAGACACATGATATTACACTACATTTGAGTGAACCTGTAGTGGAGTATCTAGCTGAAAAGGGTTATGATAATAAAATGGGAGCCCGCCCGCTAGCAAGAAAAATTGATGAACTAATTCGGGTACCTCTAAGCAAGAAAATCTTGTTTGAACGTATCAAAAGTAGTACAATCAATGCTAACTTAGAAAACAATCAAATTGTTTTTGATGTTCAACAAAAATTAAAAGCAGAGGTAGGAGAAGATGGCATTATTACAGTTACCACAGACCCGCAGTGATGGTATAAATCATATTGATTATAGAACACTATATTATAGCAAATATCAGTATCGTGCTAGAGTATACGCAAATGGAATATATTTGTGTAATTTTCGTTCAACCAGAGAAGAATTTGAAAAGGCTTTAAAAAAACATAAAAAACATAGCAGTGATGTAAACATTGATATGTTAGTAAAATTTGCTCAATGGAAAAATAAACAAAAAATTGATAAAAAAGGTCAATTTACTATTCGTATTGAACACAATATTGCTAGTA
>Ga0209191_1000943_pt1 | contig 20171 bp, 22 predicted proteins | sample S_130626_EF_Meta_FD_187320 | JGI IMG/M metagenome (GOLD analysis project Ga0209191, IMG submission 187320) | Freshwater microbial communities from Lake Simoncouche, Canada to study carbon cycling - S_130626_EF_MetaG (SPAdes) (version 2) | ecosystem: Environmental > Aquatic > Freshwater > Lake ...
CCCCAACCCTAATCAAATGTGCACAATAACACGCGTGCTAAATAGAGTTGGGGTTCTGACACGGGGCAATATAGAGATACTGTAAGTAATCGTGTGCAATGTCTATACCGCTTGTACGAAGTACGGATGGCTCGGCGCTTGCTACAACGTGGGCGTACAGGCAAATCCTTGCATCAGCTCCGTTCATCCAATATGGAACTGCAACTGGCACCGGGGGGACAGGCACTGTCACTGTTACAATTCCTATATCATATGCGACTATTTCGTCGTATGTTGTAACTGTCACGATGAACGATTCGCCCGCGTCGCAGGTATACGCAACACAAACGTCGCCTAACACGTTTACGCTTGGCTGGCAAAGTGCCGGTGCCGGAACGCACAAGCTCATGTGGATTTCTGTTGGAACATAGTGCAATCTCAAACCGAATGGCGCGTACGTACACCTACATCACGACATCCGAAACACGGCGTCGGCGCGGTCACATTCTCTTACTTGTTGGATCCGTGTTCGGGGATCAACGCTATGGTATCAACGCCCGCCGGATTGGGTCGTGTTATAGATGCTGGACGAGGAAACGGATATGCGTTAGGCACTCTTCTTAGCACTTCCAAACTTCCCCTTTACCGCGATGTACCCCTTAGCGTGTAGAAACTTCAACGCGACCTTTCCAGCCTCATGCTTCCTCTTGGACACGATCCGACCCGCCGCGTTCTTCATGAGGTCGTCCTTTGTAAGCCTACCGGAAGTGCGACGTGCGTTACCGTGGAACACCTCAGCTCGCGATCCAATGGACTTCATTTTAAGTTTTACAGCAGACCCGACGAGCGCGCGCGCTTCACACCAGCCTCAAGCATCGCACCGGGCCTGCCACCAAATGCTGGCCCCGTCGCCTCCTTGGCAATGCGTCGGAGCGCCTTGGACGCGGCGTGGGCAAGGCCAACAGCCGTATTACTGCCATGCATAGAGCTACGCCCGCCGCGACCAATCATGCGCGAGAGGTGCGTCTTCGTGATACCGACGTCCGAACCAGCTGCCTCGACGTCAGCACTGTTGAGGATCGTCTTGCGGATCGCGGACTGGCCGCGCACAGTCTCAAAGAAACCAGTGTTGATTGCAATAACCGTTGTCTGGATGCTGGAAACGTAATCGTAGAAACCCCACGGATTAGAAATGCGCAGCTGTGCCTGGAAAGAATAGTTACCCAGGCACCCAGGCGCAAGACCAGGGCTCAGTGTGATATCCTGGCCCATCCGGAGGAGAACGGGACCACCGCTGAGCTGTGTAACGCCAGTCATCTTGTACAGCGGCCTTGTCGTCACGAGTGCACTGCCAGCCGTCGTACGCGCAAGACTGGGATACGCCGCCTGCGTATAGCCACGCCACTGGTGCCAGTCCATATCAAGACCCGCCGCAACTGCAGACTCGTACAGGTTAAACTGCTGGAACCCAGAACACAGGTTGCTAAAGTTATCGAACGTAACAGATACACCCTGAAGAGGGATGTACCCATCAAGCTGACTCGGGCCCTTCGTACCAGGCTTTACGTACATCATGATCATATCGGGGATGGAGGTAAGCGAGATGGTGTTCGTATTGATTGACGTGTCCTTCGAAAGACCCGCAACTGTCGTCGTCGTCTGGTACCGAGGAAACTCAACATACGGAACAGTGGAAACGAGCGGGAGTGTGACATCCGGGCCAGGAGTCAGAAACTCCACAAAGAGCGTCGGTGACGTCCACGGTCCATACTGATTCGTCGACGAGCTGAATGCAAGATCACTGATAACAGTGTGGATGTTTGAAGAACGCAGAATATTGCCGGTATTGTTGGTGTTCTTCGTCAGATCGTCCACCCAAAACGGGATAGTTGCAGTCCCATCGGAAGTAATCTCTGCAAGATTTGGGATGCCGTTTAGAGCTGCAAAACAGGAGCCCAGAGCGCCAAAATTCATAACAAACTGCATATTAGTCATACCGTAGAGACCAACAGACTGAAACTCGGCACTGTCTGCCCAAATGAGAGGGGAGATAACAAGAGGCTCAACAACGCTGACAGCACCAAAAACAGGCATCGGGCCATAAATGCCCTGAAATCCGGCCTGAAGCTGGTACGATGAATTGAGATTAGCAGCGGCATCGCCACCAACGGTGGCAATAGTCAGCGGAGTTGCGCAACAGATATTATACTGGGAACCAGGGAGACCCAGGGCACCAGACAACAGATGAGAAACAAACCCAACAGGTGTCACTGCTGTACCAGGCACGGCACCCGACCGATAGATGCGAGCGCCGATCATGGAGTAGGGCGGAACTGTCGTAAGCAGCGTAATTGACGTACTGGTCAATACCTGAAATCCAGCCGGAGGGTCAAAACGCTCAGTCGCAGATACAACCGTAATTGGGGTGGTATACGAATTGAAAGCGCTGATAAGATCACCACCCGGAAACCCGGTCGTCCAAACCGGCTGGCCGTTTACAAACGGGACAACGACGTTATTCTTTGTTGCACCAGTAACGTTCGACGCCTGGGTCGCAATATAGAAGCCACACCCGCCCTGGACCGCGACGTTGCTGGGGCCGTTAGAAAGACCAAACGAATAAACAGAACCAGGTGGGAGAAACGGGTATGCACCTGCAGCACCCGCACTATACGTCGCAGTTGTCGCGCCAAGCGCACTATTCTGCGACGCATCTGACGACCATTGAATAGGGAACGCTCCATTCGGAATATCCCCATAGCCGTTTACTACGGAATAGGACGAGAAATTACCTGAACCGTTCATCGTATCATCGCGACCCCAGCTGTAGACATCCTGACTTGTGGGGCACGTCCGCTGCTTCAGCGTCTCCTGGGACGACGTTAACATAATCTGCTCGCGGAGCGTGTCGCCGTTCGTCGTCACAGTACAATCGTTGAGAGTCGCTGTCATGTTGGTGAGTGCACTCTGAATCGGGAACGACACAAGTGCGAGGTCCTTTGCAGACACGGCAGTGGCATAGCCAAGGGGCTGGAAGAAGTCAGACGCATTAGCGCCCACAAGGCCGCCATCCGACGCAACCTGCTGCTGTACACTCGTCGACACGTCAGGGACATCAAACTGAGCAGGCGTCAGAAACTGCATGCCAGTCGAACCACCCGCAGCACCCCAAGTCTGCGGGATATTCACCGTGTACACGATTGGACCGATAACGGAAGTAATAAACGTACCAGGCGCGACCGTGTACGCCGCGTTGCTGCTATAAAGCTTAGTGCCATACGGAAGACTGACGAGAGAAACACCGTTAATATTTGTCGGCATTGCACTCAGGACAAGCAAGGTGCCCTTGATTGTTGCAGTACCACCCCACGCACCACTGACCTGCCCGTTGATACTCTGGCCACGCGGGCCACTGTAGAACAGCTGCGCCGTAAAATTTAGCGTAGCCGACAGCTGGATCTTCCGGTCGACAAAGACGTTAAGCGATGGCACGAGAACCTGAAACGTCATCTGGCTAGAGTTCGCGGAAATGGCCTGAAACGGCGCAACGCTCACTGAAAGCGCACCCTTCTGAACCGCATACACGGGCTCATCCTGGATCAGACGCGAGTCATAGACCGCGACCTTCGTGATCGTGCTCATCTTATACTGAGTCTCAATAGGATGACCTCACAAGCTAAGAAGACACACGTGGACTTTGTGTGACCACGCTTCAGAAGTTGTGCCTTTTGTGTAAATTGGTCACAATGAACTTTAAACTTACAAGTTTATCACCCGCCCCGCGTCACAAACTTACGCAGGAACTCCCAGCGCATGAATACTGATCCACCGTTTGAAAGAGTGAGAGGGCGCAACTTTCCAGTCGCCTTCATGCGCAACATAACAGCGTAATCAAACGTCTTGAATTCGTTGGATGAGTGCATGTCGAGGCGCACAGGGGTCTGGACATCGGCAGTAAACTCGTTCCTGAACACGCGTGGGTCCCATGACGGCTTCATTGTAAACTCTGCAAGAACCTTTAGCGTCTCAGGTTGCGGTTTGCGCGTAATAACACCGGCCGAGGTAGTCGAGCCAATCCAGAGGCTCGGTGGAAGACCAGTTGCCGTTGATGCGATGCCAACAGAATCGCCAACGAAATAAGGAGGACCAGACTCGTCATCAACGATTGGTACAACCTTAGAAACAACCACGATGGTGTCAACTGGATTCCACATTGCGCCAGTTGAGGAGTAATCCTGTGCAAACGAGTAAATATACGGCTGGTTGCCACCAACGCGTGCATATGGAAGCCATGCTCCACTGCTTACGACAGTAGGAATTACTACCGGAAGAACGTTTGGAACAGTAAGAGCGGCGTTCACGGCCTGTGGCGTATAACGCACATATGACGTGTTTATCTGGGTAATAGGGTCTACATAAGAAAGGCGGTTTGTTGGCCAATTACCAAAAAGCTGGTTAAAGTAGTCATCGGCTTCGACCACAAAGCGCTCGTCATAAATCTGATACGGCTTGCGAAACGTTGTATACGCAGGCGTAGTAACAAATGGAGTCCCTGTAAGTCCCCACGAATCACGGGCTTGGTCGTTCAAGGTTGCATTCTGTAGCTGCTGTGCGTAATTACTGAGTGTCTGTGGGTCATCGATATAGAGACCGTAGCCATCGTCTGCGTTTGAGATGGACGTACCACCAAACCCATAACTGTCGAGGTTTAGCGAGAAAAGATTCGTCGTGGCGTTGTACGTTACAGTAGGCGCAGCAGTTCCGATCTGAGGAACGTTTGGGGTAACATTACCACCAACCGCCTGTAGATACCCAGTTATCGATGAACTAGACCAAACCCCACCGCTTGTAGGTGGTGGCTTATTTGTGTTCACGCTGTTAGCCACCCAGAGGTAACTGCTAGTTGGCGCAGATGGGTCAGGAAACGTAACCTGGTCTCCAACTTGATACGTTATTGCTGGATTCCATGTCTGTTTAATGTACGGCCCACAATACAACCACGCATTGGACGTAATAGAAGGCAGACTTCCGCTTGTCCCGTCGTAAATGGCTGCATATGCGCTGCCGTTAAAATGAACACCTGCTCCTTTTGCGTAGCTAGTTGCTGGATTCCATGGAGTCGCGGAACAATTAGCAGCACACGCAGTCCGCAACTGTCTAAGCAGACACTGTTCGGTCAGTGGCAGCGTCGCATCATACTCATCGTAAATAAGCCTCTGAAATGTAGGATTGACGACCTCATTCAGCAGATGCTGGTACGTCTGGCAATCAAAGTATGGGCTCTTCGAATAGACACCTGTGACGACATCACCAACACTTGGCACAGGAACGAGATCGTCCTCTGGTACCCAACGAGCAGTCTTGTATGAATACAGATTAAGCGTTGCACGAAGCCCAAGCTGGTATGCACGAGGACACACGACTGTTGAACTAGGGGGAATCACGAACACGTTACCAGGGATAAAACCGAGCAACTTGCATGCCTGGAGAATGCCCTGCTTTGTTGGCCTTGGTGTCAAGCCCTGATTAAATTCGGCGCTGTACGCCGGAAGCGAAAAATCAAAGTTGTACGTTATGGTTGAACTCGTGTTCTGAAACGACAGAAACTGTGTACTTGCAGCAGAAACAGGTGTCGCACCACCGGCAGTTACAAGGATCGTAGACATACCCGCGGCAATACACGCAGCTTGAAGGCGGGATTGGAGAGTATTTGCCGTAATGTCGTTTGACTGGCCAAGAAGCGAGAGATCAATCCAACCACGAATCGCAGCATAAGGCGGTGTCGCACCCGTCATGCCAGTGGCCGTTGAATAATAGGGAATTGCACCAAACGTAGGCCAGGACGCAAGGTTGCGGTCCCAGTAAATCTGAACGCCCGAACTATTGTCTACACTATAGACAGGACCCGTCCACGTGAGTGCAAGGCCGGGCTGCATTGTGACCTCCCAGTAATTAGTAGGAGCCTGCGCAGTTGCTTGCTCTGCGACAAGCTTTGATGGCAGAGCGGTATAGAGCGGGATCGTGCTTGTGGTAATAGCACCACGCACGAGACCAATCGTATAATCGCGAGGCTCGCCAACAAACGGAAATATGCGCGTGTCACTAAACGTGGCAAAACGTCCATGGTCGCCGCCGTCGTCACCCTCGAGAAGCACGCCGTTGTCGTTCGAGATGCGCGCAATGATACTGGTCTGGTAATGAAACGCCGTGTCCGTTACATCTTGGGTGTTGCCAGTTGTCCGCAGGCCATCCTCATCAAGACGCCGCCTCACACTGCGTCCTAACATTTCGAACTCACAGTGGCTTCACCAGAAACGACTGTGATGACGGATCTCAAGAAGGTACGTTCTATTTTGTTTTCGAGGTGATGTAATATACAGCGCCAGCCCATCTCACCTTCCTTTACTACACCTCGAAAACCGAAACACACACACACAGATCTCTGAATACCCCCTTGGCGAGGATGACATCCGCAAGGTCGTTGGGCGGGTACCCATTCATCGCTATCCCGACATGCGCAGCATGCAAGACCTGAGTGATTTATTTAAGGGAAGTCCAGCGGCCGTGTTGCTCTTTCTTACCGAGAGCGAGGACGTAGGTCACTGGATTTGTGTGTTAGATAAGCCTGACCACGTTGAGGTTTTTGATAGCTTTGGTACGGCTATTGACGGCGACCGCAAGTGGCTGGATAAAAAGGAACTCCTTGAGTTTGGGCAGTGTGCGCCGCTCTTATCAGACCTTATCAAACGAAGCAATAAGCCAGCAATACACAACACGACAAAGCTACAGAACGACGACGCGGATACGTGTGGCCGGTGGGTATGTCTTCGCATCCTGGAATCACAGCTCCCACTGCAAGCGTTCATATCCAAGATCAAAAAGAGCGGGATGACACCAGACGACTATGTCACCAAGGCCATCTATGACGTCCTCGGAAAGTGATCCCAGGATCGACCGGGGTTAGAAACGTGAAGCCCGGGCTAGCAACTAGCTGCCTTTAGTGAGCAGCAAAAGAATCGCCCACTTCTCGTCTCCGACAGAGGACCACGACGATATACGCCATGGACACGTTTAGTGAGACTTCGAGTGTGACTGCTGACACCCGGTCTATGAGTGGATCGCGCGTATCCAAGGGTGGATCAGCACTTGCTCGTGCATTTCTTTTCCAGGCGCGCACCGCTAACTCGGCATACGACCCACCGCCCTTGACGCGCGACCTTGTCGAGATCGTGACCTTTGGCTGTGGTCAACTCGAGCAACTGCCGAAGTCGGATGATGGCATCGATGATGGCATTGGTGGAGACCCGGATGATGACACCGACGGCGCTGAGGAGCCCGATGACCTTGCTATTATGAAGCGACCTGTCCTTTTTAAAGGCTACTTAGAGCTTAACGAGCAGATCTCGCAGCGACGCGTGCGTGAATGGCTCATGACTGGAGTTGGCAAGATGGCCGTCTTTGGCATCGAGATTAAGCCGGCTTATCTAAAAGACCGCGAGCAACACATGGCACTGCGTGCAGACCCGGAGACACGCTTTAAGGGACCGCTTGACCTTATCTTGCGCGGATCATGGCGTGTGGGCAAGGATACTCGGAAAGGCCCTGGCGCGCGCAACGACATGGAGGCTATCCGCGAGATTTTGCGCGAGTTCGGACCAGAAGAGGGCGTGCGCCGCGTTGCCGAGGAGTACCCTGGGCAGTTCGTCCGTTATCCGAGCGGCATAACGCAGCTTGCACAGGCTGTGATCCCGCGCGTGCGCGAGGGCGCAGACTTCAAGTTCCGGCCGTGGCAGGCCGCGATCTTCAAGATCTTGGAAGGCAAGCCGCATCCGCGCCATATTTACTGGATCGAGGATCCTCGTGGCGCTGCAGGCAAGAGCCGCCTTACGACCTACCTGTGTCGTGAGAAGGACGCCGTTGAGCTTGATGGGCGCCAGATGGACGCGGCATTCTCGTACACGGGCCAGCGCATCGTTATTTTCGACCTCGCGCGTGCGGTTGAAGCCGCTACGCTGAAGGACCTATATATTGTTGGCGAGAAGCTTAAGAACGGCCAGATTTACAGCTCCAAGTACCAGTCGCGCCTCAAGGTCTTTAACGTTCCCCACGTTGTCTACTTTTCTAATTCCCCGCCACCTATTGGTGTGTGGAGCGCGGACCGCCTTCAGCATATCCTGTTGTCAGAGCCAGTGCCTTTCAACGCAGGCTCTCACGATTTGGAAGAGGAACCCGAGGTACCAGAACCGACGGGCGCGGAACTTTTCCAGAAGCTTCTCGACGAGGAGAAGGATCGTCGCGCGGCGGGAAAGAAGCGCGCGCGTGAGGACGAGGGCGAAGAAGAGGGCGCTTGAACAGTTAATCCCAATCCCATATCCCGCGCGATTCACGCGGCGGCGCAGGCGGGGGCGCAGGCGCTGGCGCGGGCGGCGCTGCGGGCGCGGGCGCGGGCGCGGGCGCAGGCGCAGGCGCGGGCGCATGTGCAGGCACAGGCCCCGCGGCGGCAGCAGCCGTTGCCTGGATATGCGCTATAATACTGGATGCTAGGTCCGCATGCTCGCGCCGCAGCGCCTCATTTTCACGTAGCTGTGCGTCGCGGAGCGCGCGTTCCTGTGCAAGGCGCGCTTGGAGTAAACGTTCGCGCTGCTGCTGCTCCCGTGCCCACTGCTCGGACAGTTGAATATGCGCCTGCGCTGCACTGTGCTGTTGCTCAAGAAACGCAGCACGAAGTGTAAGGTCTTGAATCCGTTTCCGTTCAGCTTCTGCTTCGTCTACCTTTCTCTTTGCCTCTGCTACCTTTGCAGCCTCAGCCTCTCGAATCGCCGCTTCGCGCTGTGCTTCAGCCCTCGCTGCAAAGCGCGCGCGATCGTGAGCCCTGATAACTTCGTTAATCTCGTGGTTCTTTTCGGCGATATAACTGCCAACTGCCCCAACGGCTCCTGCGGCACCGGCTGCAAGGTTGCCCATAAATCCTAACGCACTTCCTACACCGCCAGCGGCATAAAGAGCTCCTTGACCCGTCGTGCGCGCAATGCCTGCGGCCTGAGTACCCACTTGGCCCATAAATCCAGCAACGGTCTGGTTGAAGCGACGTGCGCGCTGAGCATCGTCAAGCAGCACCTGTTGGCGTTCGCGCAAGGCCGCCTGGTCTGCGGGTACGGGTGGAACGTAGAAGTCAGCAGCGCCAGCAAGACCAGCCTCCATTTCCGCAAGTCTGTCGTCGATCACCTTCTGCCGCGCAGCAGCCTCACGCTCGGCGCGCGTTGGGGCTTTGGCCTTTGGCGGTGCCTTCTTTGCCTTTGGCATTTTAGACCCGTCAAGATGTCGGCCTCCAATGCACCCGGCAGAAGTCAACTTTGGGCCACGAAGGGCTCTGGTAACTCCTTTGTCCCAACAGGGCCAGGCCTTCAGTCTTATGCACCTCCAACTGGAAACCCATCAGACACGCTACACTCCGTTTTCAGTACAACCTTACTCGGGCGGCAGATACCTGCTTCGCCCTCCACATCAGTCGGACCGCCAACAGTTACATTTCAGTCGTTTGCGTGGACTGGAGCTCTTGGTGGTACAACTGCTGGTCCACAAATGACATGGACACTGTCTACAGGCTTAAATGCACCAACCTCCCTGTTGGTCGTTGTAGCTGGTGATGCAATCAACCCCCCGACTACGGTTTTGGCGTCGGTATCGCCAAGTGTGTCCACGCTTTCGTACACGTATACGGGGGCGACAGTCGCAGATTATTACTATTCTATCAGGGTAACGGCAACGAACTCGGCTGGGTTCTCGACGTATAAGTCTATTAACCGCAATTCAGCGCCAGCTACGATCCCCACGGTCACCTTTCAGAGCTTTGCGTGGTCGGGTGTTGTTGGCAGCGCCAGTGCACAGCCCACGTGGACGTGGACTCTTTCAACGGGCAGTGGAACACCAACCTCTCTTGCGGTTATTGTTTACGGCGATGCAAGCTCGTCACCAACAACACAGTTAATATCTTTCTCACCCGGTGCGAGCACCGTTACGTATTCATATACAGGTACAACGATTCCAAGTTATTACTACAAGATAAGCGTGACGGCGCAGAATGCAGCTGGATTTAGCACACCCATGGTAAATACCAATCAAAATGTGGCTGCTTCCATTGTAGCTACCGGTGGTGCCATCACAAACCCCATGACTGGACCTTACGCTGGTAAAACGGTGCACACGTTTACGTCGTCTGGCAATTTTACCCTAATTTCACCCGCGTCTGCAAGCTTGAGTTATATCTGCGTAGGAGGTGGTGGAGGTGGTGGATTCTTAATGGCTGGTGGTGGTGGTGGTGGAAACGTCGTAAACAATACGGCAACGTTTACAGTCGCATTTGGAACATACGCGATTACTGTTGGGTCTTTTGGGACTGGAGCAAGTACTTACTTTGTAAATGGTAACCCAGGTGGTACTTCCTCCATTAACTCTATCGCTAACGCACCTGGTGGCGGAGGGGGGGGTTATTGGGAATCGAATGGTAGCTCTGGAGGAAACGGAGGTGGTGCTGGTGGTTATCCAAATGATTCAGTTGGGGGTTCTTCTACTGTTGCTGGAACTTTTGCTGGGTTTCCAGGTGGTAACAGTCTTCCAGCGTCAGAAGCAGGAAACGGTAATCGTGGCGGAGGTGGCGGCGGTGCTGGTGCTGCTGGACAAACTTCAACTGTCCCTTTTGATCCCTTTGAGCCCGGTTCCGATGGAGGCGTGGGTAAGTTGGTAATGGGGTCTTATTATGGAGGAGGAGGAGGTGGTGGTTGTGAGTATGAAAATTCGCCAACTATATTAAGTGGTGCTGGTGGGCTTGGTGGTGGTGGTAGAGGCGGAGGTGGTAATGGCGTAACGTGGTCTCTAAATGGAACACCAGGCACTCCGAACACAGGCGGTGGTGGCGGTGGTGGTGGATCAAACGCAACTGAAGACGCCGGAAGTGGTGCTCGTGGAGGGAGTGGTATTGTTATCATCTACTATTAAAAGCGTGCAACTACTCCTCCAAAAAGATAAAGACCTTCTTCTTACCATCACGACTAAACGCATACTTGGGATAGCGGTTACCCTTACTTAGAAACTCGCGCACTCCAGGAGTCGCAAGTGTAATGTACTTTGAACGGTGACGCGCGGGTGGCAGTCCAGGCCACCATTCCTGGTCGGGGTGGTTAAGATCGTAAGCGAGCGTCTTTTTCGTTGCAACGTGTGACTTCTTATTTGTCTGACCACGGAATATCGCGTTCAACTTACGTTGCACCATTTTCGCTACTCGTAATAAGGTCCTGGTCAATCTCTGGCGGCGGATCGTTGGCAAGAACTGTCTCAACCGCAGCAACTGCGAGCTGCTCTGTAAGGATATCACTTACGAGCTCCGTGACAGCTTCGGCTTCGGCGGCTGCGACTGCTTGCAACACGGCAATCTCATCAATCTCATCCGGCGATAACTCGGCACCCTTTACGAGCACTTCTGTCGGTGTGCGCATTGATTGGATCGACGTGGTAAAGAAGCTGTTGATTTCCTGGAGACGGCGAAGCAAGTATGCGGACGTGTCGTGTAACCCCGCCACGCCTGTCGCCGCGCCTACTGCCGCGCCTGCTGCGCTTGCGCTCGTAGACTCCATTCGTATCTCACTGTGCAGTGTCCTCGTTGCTATCGTTAGGTGGCTCGATACTACTGATAGTTGTCAGATCACGTAGGGCGACTGCCTGTGCGCATGCTGGAAGGAAGCGCTCCTTAAAAAATGTGCTCGAGGCTTCCACGATTTTGTTGGCAAAGCGGGGTACGAACGGCACGTGTGTCACAAAGAACTGATGCGCTTGCCATACGACGAACCATGCTCGGACACACTTTACGCCGCGGTAATTCTCGCGAAGGAGCTGCAGACTTCCCTGTATTTGCGGCATATAGTGACGAGGTACGCAAAGGCTATTCTTGGCAGCGTACGGATGGCCGGGTCCCGAGCGCTGGTATGCCGGGCACTTATACTCCACCAGTGAAACCTCAGTAGAGTCTGCATTCCACAAAAGGGCGTCCGGACTAAAGCCCAGGAAAGGTAGCTTGGCGTTGCGCAGATGGGACATGTGTGTAAGCCGGCTACCGTCACTGAAGCGCACCTCAATCTGGCCATCCACTGTGTCCGTTGTAGACGTTGCCTGCTTGTGCTCGCATAGAAACTGGATAAAGGCCTCCTCGGCATGCTTCTCGTGAACCGTGCCCCATTCCGTAAAGGAGTTGCCAGTAAAGCCGTTTTGTCGCGGGTAAGTCTTTGTAAGCAGCAGCTTGGATGGAGACATGTTCGGGTTCTCGCTCGCCGCGCTTGCGAACTGCGATGCTGTCATGGCAAAGGAGCGCGCCGCGTGCCACGCGTCCGAGCGCTGCGGGGCATCCGTTGGACCGGCGAGCAAGGGCTTTGCCACGAGGTTGTAAATAGTCTCACCAGTCACAACTTCAGGAAGCGTCGCGCGGAACTTGATAAAGGTCGCCTCATCCTCTTCCCAGGGCATGCCACGTGGCGTTTGAGGCGTAAAGGTCGGAAGCTCCGTGAGCTCGTATGCGGAGTGTTCGATGGGCGTTGCCATTGCAGGCGATGTTTCGAGCGGGCGAAGTCCAAACTGCTCTTCGCAATTCTCTACACAGTTGGCGATGCTAATGAGGCGCATGGTTGGCGCGATTGCACTTGCAACGGATCCATCCCCGCGCAGCCGCTTCGTACCCCCCTTTGGCATCCTTGACGTCATTGCGTCGCACGCGTCGGCCAACGTTGAGCGATTTTACGCCTCCTCGTCGCTGCCCACTGTGTCGCGGTCATACGCCGGATTCTGCGAACACTCGAAGCTCGCCTTGCTCGGGCCGCCGCCGGCCGCCGCGATCGACGCCATGCCAACCCCGCCTGTGCGGCGCATCTCCTCATGCTCGCGCTCCATGCGCTCCACGTACTCGCGCTGCTGCTCCGCCATCGCGCGCAGCGCCGCCGAGGTGCTTGAGGCCGCGACAAGCGCACCCGGTGGCGCGACGGAGCGCGAGAAGAAGCCGATGCCGTTGGTGCCGCCGTCCGCGCCGCCCGTGTTGGAGCGCTGCACGCGGTGAGGCGCGATGGGCGCCGGCGGCGCGAGGCGCATGAATGGCTCGGAGGCGTACGATGGCGCAGGCGCATCCGAAGGCGTCACGGGCGTCGGCTCGATGCGCCGGCGCTTCTCGGGGCCGCTCGTCGGCGACGACGTCAGCGCCAGCGCAGAGCCGTCGTCCTCGCCGCCACCCGCAAAGGCCGCAAAGCCCTCCGGAACACCATCGCCGATCGCCACGGGCGCCGCGCTCTCCTCGTCGCGCGGCTGGATGATGAGCGAGTCGAAACCCAGCGTAATGCCCGCGCCGCCGCCAGGCGCCATGGACCAGTACAGGGGCCGGATCGTCGCGTAACGGATGTAGTCGCCATCCTTGAAGTCGCCAGGCCCGACGTAACGCACGCGCTGCGCGCCCACGGGCACCGGGCCACGGATTGGCAGCGTGTCGCGCACGATCGGCTTCTGCTCCGACGTGAAGCCCGTTACGAGCGAGATGCGCGTCGCCGAAGACGCCAGCGGCGACGTGCGCGGCGCCCACTCGACACCGCTGACGTACTTGCCCGAAGAGCCGTCCTTGGTCAGCAGCGTCTTGATCTCGTCCGCGCGGCCGTTGATGCGCACCGTGATAAAGGCGTCCACGAGCGGCTCGCCGTCCGGTCCGACGGGCGCCAGCGGCTTGGAGATCTTGAGCGCGATGGCCGTGTTGTCGCGCCCAATGAACTCGGCGTCCATGGCCGAAAAGAGCTTGTGGCGGTTGCGGATCAGGAACGACTTGAAGATCTCGTCGAGCTTGTGCAGCGAGTTCCAGATGCGCTCGTTGAGCTGGATGCGCACCGTCAGCTTGCCGCGGCCCTTGCCCGTTGAGATGCAGTCCTCGCGCGTAAAGCACTCGAAAGGCGGGCGCAGCGTCTTGAGCACGATGGGCTCGTCCATGGCCGTTACGAGCATGAAGGTCACGCCGCGCGTCAGCGTGTCGATGTAGCCCAGGCGCGCGTCCTTCTCGGGCTCCTTGAACTTGAGCATGGTCAGCCAGTCGATGGGCATGCCCGATGGCAGCATCTGCATGGACCCGGCCATCTTGGTCGGTCGAGGCGTCGGCCTAGATAGGGGGTATGCAGGTATCGAAAGTGGCGAAGTCACGAGAAGCTGAAAGAGGCGATTTGTTGAACAATGAGCCGGCCGAGCTCGGACGTGCACTCCAAGCGGGGTTGCGAGGCCAGGTTACATGGCCGCATCTGACGCGGAAGGGTCGCGGGGTACCCGAATTGCGATGCTTGGATCGGGAACGGGGGCAGCATGCGAGCTTCTGACTGTTGGGTTCGCCGTTGGCGTAGTCTCCTCCACGTCAAGACTCGACACGCACGTCCTGCCACAGCACACGGAGCGAATCCTTTTATGGTTAGCCACTGATACGGCCGGGATAACAAAGCGGACAATGATAAAGGTAACAAGGGAAAAGGCCGCACCAAAGCCACCACCAATCAGCGCAGTGTTGGCATTCTCCATCCGAAAGTTTGGTCGTACCCCCTGCAGTGTGACTCGTGGTGTGACTCGTAGTGTAACCAGGTGTTTGGTCGTACCCCCTGCAGTATGACTCGTGGTGTGACTCGTAGTGTAACCAGGTGTTTGGTCGTACCCCCTGCAGTATGACTCGTGGTGTGACTCGTAGTGTAACTAGGTGTTTGGTCGTACCCCCTGCAGTATGACTGTGATTGACTCTGGTTCACTATAAGTCTATAAGTGTATTGACTAAGACACGTAAGGACGTGTAAAGGGTTGTGAAAGCGCAGCGGGCGCTTGTTTACTTCTGTTCAACTCTAGTACTTCGGGTACGGTACGAAGACCTTCCGAGCCATCCCCAGCACCCACGCGCGGTCATCACCATCCAACTCGAACAGGTGAGGCGGCTCACCCTCGCGCTTCTTGATGCGGTGCAGCTCGTGAATGTACTGGTAGATGACCATGGCCTTGTCTTGCTCGTACTTGTAGTCGGCAGAGGCCTTCTTGAACTCGTACTCAACCTTCAGGTCGCTGATAAGCTTGCGCGTGTCGTCGAGCTTGAGGCGCTGCTTGTCGCTCTCCATCTGCTGTGCCAGGCTAAAGGAGGCCTGCTGGTCGAGGTCGCGGTTGAACTCCACAATGTCCGCGCGGCAGTGGTGCGTCACGAGCTCGATGTAACTCTTCAGCTCCTTGAGCGTGCCCTTAAAGAGCTGCTTGCCATTGAGTGCCTTCTCGAGGTCCGCGAGGTTGGGGCGCGACATTTTTTTGCCCGTCACGTCGCTAGTCTGAGGAGGCGGGAGAGGGGGCGCGCGCGTGAGCGTGTGTCGACAGTGAAGCCTTCGCTTACCGCCGTGGTGAAAGGACTGTGACAAGTATCCCTATGCTAGTGAACACTCGTGATCAGTGCCCCGTAAGGAACCACTGCCTCATGTCCTCACCCCTGCCTTGCCAGGGAGGGGATAGAGGCTCTGAGTCTTACGGATGAGACAGCAGCCACTAGCATAGAGACACTTTCACACGCTCCTATTCACCACGGCGGATTTCCGTCGTGCTACGCCATCCACTCATATGCGGTGATCGGACATGCTATTTGTACAACTTACTCCTCGTCGTCCACCTCCGCGACCGCGCTCCGTGTGCTCGCTGCATCCGACTTGCACGCTGCCCACACTGCACGCATGAGGAAGGACGTGAAGCCCTCGAGAGCCTTTTGCGTGCTTCGCGCCAGCGCATCCTCCTTACCCTGCCACTGGGGCTTGTACATGTCCCAGAGCTCACACGCAACAGGGCACGATGGGTTGTTTGTAAGGCTCATAACAACGCCGAACTGAAGCACGCGCGGTGTACGCTCGTCGTGCATGCTTGTAAACTTCTCAGTCAGGCGCACAAAGTAAACAACTTGATTGGTCTTGAGGGCGTCGCCGCACTTAGAGGATGTGAGGTTCTCCGTGCTGACCGCAAGCTCCAAGTCCTCAAACTTGCCCATCTCATCCTTCTCAATCTCGCCCTTGATAAGGTGAAGCATGAACTGAACACCCTGCATTAACACGCCACGAAGACGCTTCAAGTCACTTGGCTCAAGGGTTGACATGCTCGACACGTTAAACGTACCGTCACCATTGACCATGATGCTAGCTGACTCTACGAGTTCATCCTGGATGGTCTTCGGGGATGCGGACGCCATCCTTTGTAGGCTGACGGTGGCACAAGAGTCACGATGCAGGGGGTACGACCAAACTTTTAGAGGCGTGGCCACGACGACGGGCTTGATTTTGCAAGTAGGATGCGTCGGAGTAGTTCACCGGGGTTGAGGCTGCTATGCTCGGTGTGGTCGTCGCATGGTACCTCCTTTGCGCTCTTGGCCTCGTGCTTGGGCACAACTGCCTTTGTAACGGCAGTCGCCTTTGATGTGGGCATCGGAGCAGATCCGAAGAGAGTGGGCTGTTTCAGCTTTGGCTGGTCCATGGTGGCAATACGACTAGCGAAACAATGGCTCAGGGAAGTCAGATTAAGCCCCAGTCTCAACAGCGTCTCACGATTCGCGACCCTGACCGGGGTTTCATGACCGTAGCGGATGAGTGCATTGCACTTGGGTCGTTCGATACTGCTATTGCCCGCATTCGCGACAAGCTTGTTGAGGCTGCATTGGACAGAGACACGGCAAAGGCATCCTATTACAACCGAGCTTTCCTCGCCTTCCTACGCGCAAAGGGTGGAAACTACGCGCTCCGACCAAGCGCGCTGCCCGCCGCCGCGTTCGAGCCACCCGACGAATAACCCTCGAGCGAGGGCATCGTGTTGGACGGGATGTCGTTAGACTCCCCATCGTCGCTCTCCACTGCAAAGTCCTCGAAACCAGCGCCCTTGAAATCGCGCATCTGGCCCCAGGCCGCGTCCAGCGCTGCGATGCTGCGGATCTCATTGTGAAGCGCCAGCGGCGTGATGCAGAAGCCGGTCTTTGTAAGCCAGAACAGCCATCCAGCCGTTGAAAAGCACTCCGAGATAGCCTCCTCAATGTCAGCCGGCAGAACGAGCAGGCGGCTGTGGGTCTCTGGGGCAAACTCAAAGCGGATCTGCCACGGCACGAGGCGCGACGGCACGTTCTTGTCTGCAATCTGCGCAAGGTTCTGATAGGCGGCCACGTGGTTGTAGGTATTCCATGGAATGCTCGTATCAAAGTCCGGATCGACCTCGAGGCGGAACACAGTCATGAACGCCTCGTTCGTCACGACGCTCTTGAAGAACTCCTTTGTTGTCACCTTGGGCAACACAAACTTACTCCACAGCGCGCGCACCTTATCGGCATGGCGCACGCTGGTGATCAGTGCAACGCGGGTAACATCGGCATTGACACCCACGAACTCATTCGGCGATGCGATCACGCAGTTGATCGACATCGTAGCTCGAGCGTGTGCTGATGATAGGTATACGAGTGTCGCGTTTGTTAAAAATGAAAGGCGCACAGGTTTTTGACTAGACACGTAGACTGTTCAACGTTGCACATTCTAAGCGCCACCAACCCCGGTCACTCTTCCTTATCGCTATCAAGTTCCTCCTTCGTAGCACTGACCACTGCCTTGGCGACAGCAGTAACACGCTCTTCAACGTCGTCAAGACCCTCGCCCACCATTGTCTCTAGTTCCTCTTCCGCCTTTTCGGCCAACGACTTGGGTATCACAAGCGCGAGCGTGCGTCCGAAGACCCACACAACCGCCGACACCAGCTTCGAGACCACAAACGGCAACACGTGGATAGCAACATCGCGAAGGATGAAGTACGTGACGATTGACTTGAGAACCCACCATGCAATCCCCATTTCGAGCTTATCGATGTAATCATAATACGAGTGGGGCGTTGGCGTGGGCTTAGGTGTCCACGAAAAGATCATCTCGTCTGTACGTAAGTCTACTGTCGTCTTATAACAGAATGTTGAAGTTTGGTGCGTTTAATCCGCGAGAGCCGGCTTTTCAGCCAATCGCTATCATTCACACGAAACAGACGCCGCGCGATGGACTTGCCTTAATGATTGATACTTCACAGCGGTCTATCATTCCAACACGCGATGTTGTGCTGCCCCCAGGTGAGTGCCTTGCGCTAGAGCCAACAAACTTAGAGTCAGGACGCGATGTCATTATGGTGGGAGGCAAGTCAGGTAGCGGCAAGAGCCACACCGCCAAAAACTTTGCGATCCGATACCACATCTTGTGGCCGAAGCGCCAAATTCGCCTTATTTCCTACCTCAAGGAGGACGAGACGCTTGACTCGCTCAGCTTTCTGGAGCGCGTAGACCCCAAGTCGATTGCGGCCGACGAAGCAAGCACAGACCTTAAGAAGTATGAGAACTCGCTGACGATCTTCGACGACATTGAGGGATTCGAGAGGGATGATCCAGATATGCACGCGACCCTTCAGCAGATTATCGACATGATCGCTACCACTGGTCGCCACACACGGTCTTCCCTTTTAGTGGCGTCCCACCTCCTAACGGATTATAAGAGGTGAGTATGGTGGTGTCGGATGATGGGATCATGAGGGAAAGATCAGCCGAGAAACCTTTCGCTTTTCGAGGTGAAGTAAAGGAGAAGGCAGCGGGCTGGCTGTATATATACTTCACCTCGAAAACAAAATGGTTTCTCGGCTGACGTTTATCCCTTCCCAATCCCGATACCCCTATCCGATACCCCCATCTGATGCCCCTATCCGATACCTCTAGGACCCGTCTCTTTCTGGGTGAGGCGCACAAGTTTGTTCTCTTTCCTAACGGATGTAGTATGAAGCAAATGACTAATCTACTGGGGCTATACGGAGGTTGTGATACAGACGAGCTTCGACGGATTCGACGCCTCCCTAGTCGTTGGGTGGCATTGTGTACAACATTTCCGTCACTTGTTCTCTACGAGGGTGGTTGCTACCTCCTTCACTCCGACAATGAGCGCGACGATTACAAGAAGCCCGCGTCAAAGCTCGTCGCGTCCATGACTGGCAAGAAACGGGCGAGGCAGAGCAGCGCAGGCGCAGGCGCCGATGATGAGGAGGAAGAGGATAACGATGCTGGATACTAGGAGAAGATTGAACTGTTCTGAACCCGCAAGCGCGACGTCTACATTAGGAAGCCTCTGCGACGGGCGCTGCAGCCGCCATCGTCTCGTCACCCGCGGCGGGGACACTGGCAACACCGGCATCAACGCTCCGCGCGGCGCGGGCCTTGACGCGGCTAAGGCGGGCATACTCGCGCTCGCGCTTACGGCGCTCATCGCATCGAGGGCAGGGCTTGGGCTTGCGGGTAGACTTGGGCTTGAGGGGCTTGTCACTCGACTCTGCGACCGCTGCGACCGCAGCAACATCGGGCTCACCAACGGCACCGGCAGCGTCGGAAACCACGGGCTGCTCCGCCGGCGGGGCATCCTCTGACGTGGTCTGATCCGTAGCCACCTTTGCAGGACGTGTAGACTTGACGCGCGGCATCTTGTCGACGTGCAAAAAGGGACGCGTTTGCAGATATGGCAGCGAGCGACACTACAGAGGCTACTAAGCGCAAGTAAGTAACTGTCTCTAGACGAAAAGCTACGAAATGCCTAAATCAGACCCACCCAAACAAGATGGCAAGGCATCCGAGATGTTTATAAGATGGGCGAAGCAGAGAAAACACCTCGATATGAACGACTTTAAGCCGAGTTACTATAAGTCACATCCCTTTACCATTAATGGTGGACTTAGGCTAAACGACGAAAAGGGCGAGCCAAGGTATGTAATTCGTCGGCGTACTGATGGTAGTGACTTACACATCAAACATCCATACATACCCCCGCATCAACGTCTTGCTGACGCTGACTTTTATATGTACGAACCACGAGGATTTAGAAGTGGAAAGGGAAAGAGCAAGAAATCAAAGGCAAAGGTTACTAAGCGCAAGTAAGCTTAAATGGCCCATACATATCACGATCTCATGTCTCGTGGGTTGATGTGGTTTGAAATGGCAAATCGCCGCCATCCCCATCTACGCGGTCATGGAAAAAAAAACGATGAGAACGCTCAGCCGCTTGAAGGCCTCCCCGCATACGACGGCGGACCCGTGAACTTTCCTCAAGCTCCCCCGCCAGCAAACCCAACTCTTTTCGTCC
>Ga0209191_1000944_pt1 | contig 20169 bp, 24 predicted proteins | sample S_130626_EF_Meta_FD_187320 | JGI IMG/M metagenome (GOLD analysis project Ga0209191, IMG submission 187320) | Freshwater microbial communities from Lake Simoncouche, Canada to study carbon cycling - S_130626_EF_MetaG (SPAdes) (version 2) | ecosystem: Environmental > Aquatic > Freshwater > Lake ...
AGTGTTAGTGGAAACGTAGTAGCATCCGGAGTAGTAACTTCAACTGGTACATTTAGACTGCCTAGTTTTACTTCATCACAACGAGATGCGTTATCAGCTGTAGAAGGAGATATGATTTATAATTCAACATTGAAAAAAATACAAGCATATCAAGCAGATGCAACCAACACCGTAACTTGGGTAAGTCTAAGTGTGTCTACATACCAGTAATGGAATAACTCATGACAGCACAGCCCGTTTGGATTACTCCTTCAGGTAGTTTAGGTGTTGTACCAGAAGGTACATTCTATCAAGTACCGTTGGAGGTGGTAGATACTGTTACTATTAAAATTAACAGTATTAGCGGAAATGGTTCTAAAGTAACAGCTACATTTTACACTCAACCTACTGCTACTTTTCAACCGGGTGATTCAATTGTTGTCGCAGGAGTCACGCCTTCTAATTACAATGGCACATTTATTGTGATTAATTGTACTAAAACTCAAGTTACCTATACTAGCTCCGCTACTGGTACATGGAATGGCGATGGTACTATTTCTACAATTCCATCTTCTGTATACTTTACTGCTGTTGCCGGATCATTGCCATCGGGCATAGAATGTACTGCAGACGGAGTTATTCAAGGTGTACCAGATAATGTAGTCGCAGTCGAAGATACTGCAATAGTGACCGGAGTTAATGTAACTAGCAAATTTGCTATTCGTGCATATACAACAAAAATTGTTGGATCGGTCACAGTTATCAATAGACTAGCTGACAGAACATTTACAATAACAGTTGCTGGTCAAAATTTACCTAGCTGGATTACTCCACCTGGTGAAATAGAACAATTATTTGTTGGCGAATTATTACAACCAGGAATACAACTTGAGTATACAAACGATAATACAAGTGGAATACCTCCTGCTATTAGTTTATACTCCGGACAGCTACCACCCGGGTTATCTATAAGCAGTACAGGATTAATATCAGGATATGTTGAACTAAATCCTGATATATCAGCTACCCCCGGATTTAGTGTTAATGGGCAGGGATTTAGTTCTTATCCATTTGATTTTGATGTTGATACACAAAACGCAAACTATGAGTTCACATTGCGAGTTACCAACGGTCGTACTTCTGCTCTACGGACATTTAGTCTTTATGTATGGAGCACACAGACATTCAATGCTTCAACTACCTTAATTACCGCAGATGATACTTACTTAACTGCTAGTATATCCACTGCTAACGTGCCTGTGATAACAAACCCACAAGGCAGTATTGGAACTGAACCTAATAACACATTCTTTGCGTATCAATTCTTAGCAAAAAATATTGCAGGAGATACGATTGGATTTACTGGCACCGGAATACCATCTGGGCTTACACTTGATTCTACTACAGGATGGTTAACAGGATATCTTCCTACAGTAGGATTAACAGAAGTAACTTATAATTTTAGTGTCACAGCATTTATAACAAATACACCATCAGTTATTAGTACTGCTTACAATTATAGTTTAAATGTAACTGGTCCGTTAACAACCGATATTACATGGCTTACTTCATCTGAGCTTGGCAGTATTAGTAATGGGTCTACTAGTATGTTTTATGTTGAGGCATCTAATACTCTTGGATTGCCATTACAATATCGCTTAGTATCTGGAAGTGATTCAAGATTGCCGCAAGGATTGACATTATTATCAACAGGCCTTATTGTTGGACGTGTAAGCTTTAATACATTTGCACTAGATACCGGCACAACTACATTTGATCGTGGTACTACTACATTTGACTTAGATTATACATTTACTGTAAATGCATACAGTAGAAATGGTTATATTAGTGTTAATAAGACATTTACTATTAACGTATTAAAAGTATATGATAAACCATATCAGAATTTATACATTGAATGCATGCCTCCTGTGAATGATAGGCAGTTAATTACTAACTTCCTACAAAATGTAAATATTTTTACTCCGTCATTGCTATATCGTGCTGACGATCCAAACTTTGGATTAAGTAGAAATGTAGTATATTATCATGCTTATGGATTAAATGCAGACAGCATAGATACCTATGTTGAAGCACTACAACTTAACCATTATTGGAAAAACTTGTTATTAGGCAGTATTAAAACAGCACAAGCAATTGATCCTATAACTGGCAACATAGTATATGAAGTTGTATATTCAGATATAGTAGATACTCTGGTTAATAATAGCGGAACTAGCGTAGGAAAAGAAGTAGTTTTACCATATGCAATTGAAAATCAAACTATAAATGTTGTTTATCCAAATTCACTTGATAATATGCGAGATCAAGTTATTGATGTAGTAGGACAAGAAAGTAATATGTTGCCCCTATGGATGTTATCTACACAAACTAATGGACAGGTATTGGGATTTACTCCTGCCTGGGTTATTGCATATACAGTACCTGGCGCATCTGGACAGATTCAATATAATATAAAAACACAATTTGGTATACAGCTAAATCAGGTTGACTTTACTGCTGATCGTTATGAGATAGATAGCGCACTGACTGTTAACTGGGATGGCGATACACAAAGTTGGATTCCAAGTCCTCCAGAATCTGTCACATTTGACATTAATCACCATTATGATGTTGCTATAGGATTAGCCGGAACCGGATATGAGGTGGGTGATCAGATTAAGATTCTAGGCACATCATTGGGCGGAGTAACTTCAGAAAATGACTTATTAATTACTGTTAATACGGTAGATGAAACTGGAGCGATACTTGGTATATTCTATTACGGTACAGCAAGCATATTAGCAGCTGATAATTCATATGATAACTTAGCAGGAGTAAATGTAATCGGCACAGGCACTGGTGCCAACTGGGATATTACAGTAGTTTCAGGTGTTCAGACTGTATTTGACGGCGGAAGCGTTACATTTAATAGTCCGGCTGACATTAATACAAATAGTAATTCTTATGATAGATACCTAATGTATCCGAAAAGAAATATATTGGTATAACTATTAAACAAGCTAAATAATATCAACTAGGAACGACAGAACATGACCTCACAAATTAACGCAAATAACATCAATGGCGCATATCCGGTAGCCGGACAAGACAACAATAGTGAAGGATTTCGTATAAATTTTACCAACACTTCAACTAACTTTGACTACGCTGCCCAGGAAATTACAGATCTTCAAAGTAAAGTTATTGTAAACTCACAGCTAACTGGCGGAGCTGCGCTAACAACTCAGAATAACATGTTGAATTCACCGTTGACTAATGCGTTAGTATCTAATTTTGCTTATACAACAGCTAGCATTGGTACAGTTAGCGGAACATTTACCGTTAACTATACTGCCGGTCATTATCAAACTGTTACTCTAGGTGCAAGTTCAAGTTTAGGATTTTCTAACTTTCCTATTTCAGGGCAGCTTGGAGTTGTAAATTTACAAGTAACGGTATCTAATACAGCATATACATTAACACTTCCTTCTTCTGTTAGTGTGAACACAACTGGGGTGCAAGGATTAGACCCTGATACGAATATAATGGAGTTTTCTGCAACTGGCGTTTATGGATTTACATTTACTACTAGCAGTGGCGGCACAACTATTGTATTATCGCAGGTAAATCAAGTGTTACAACCATTTAATGCTAGTAGTAACAGCGTGGCTTCTGCTGCCGCTGCCGGTGTAGAAACTACCACTAGCTATTTTACCACTGCTGGCACAGCTACATTAGCTGCAGGAGTAGAGGGACAAATTAAGGTCTTTACTCAAACCGCAGCATCAGTTTCTATGGTAGTTACGGTTGCTGACGCAGGTTGGAAAGCATCTACCCCAGGTACTTCTGGCACTATTACTTTAGCCAGCAGAGGCACAGGTTGTACATTACAGTATACAAATTCTGTATGGTATTGTATTGGCAATAATGGTTGTACATTTGCCTAACCAAAATCTTTGAATTCTTGTCTTTATTTCTATATAATATAGACATGGAACATCCACTTATTCCCAACATAGATAATCTTAGCACTGATGAACTCAATGCTAAGATTTCTGAACTAAACAAAAAACTTAGTATTGCCTGGCGCCTAGGCAATCATCACTTGTGCAATCAGCTAAGAATGGCTATTGAGACCTATCAAAACAAGTATATAGAAAAACTTCGTGCTAGTCAAACTAGCACTGATACTGATGGAATAATTGACATATCATGAACGTTAGAATAAAATTTCCAATTACTTTTACAGCTGGTATTTTTTACAATAATGAATTACAGATGAATAACTATATGGTTAATTTGTCTATGCTAACCAATAGTAATGATGGTGCTACTAATAATATCGCTCTTGACAGAATAAAGTACTTTATCTATACTGAAATAGAAAGCAGTGTTTTTATTGACTCTGCCGATGTTGACAGATGTAAGAAATTTATTGATGCCGGAATCAAAATCACAACAATTCCTGATACTCCAGTTGACCAGTTAATTGGTATAATGTTACACTATAAATTGTCGGCAATTACAGAAGAAAGGCTTCTAATTGAAGAAATAGAAATAAGTTCTAGCATAGGCGAAGGATTAATTTACGTACATGGTGAACATGAAAATGTCGATGACCTAGCTGTACCAGCATGGTGGAAGACAGTTGATCTAGTTCATTGTGATGCTGAATTGATTGATACTGATGAAATCGTTACCCTTGCTGATCTTACTGTTTGGCGTGATCTAAATTTAGACTGGCCAACAGAAGAGGAATCAGAATCTGAAAACACTGTTGTATTTAAATTAGATGATCACAAATAGTTACGGCGAAATGATATTCAATCAAGATGATGTCACAAACTTGCTTATGCAAGGGCGTGAGTTAGATTCATTGAAAGGCATGCTAGTAGATGATACAGTTGATATTGAGAAAATAGTCAGATTTGTTGAACATTTTCCTAATACATTTATTCCATATAGATGTCTCCCAGATTCTACCTCTATTCCCAATTGGGATTATGAAAAGCAACAAACTTGGCATATGCCACAATCTTATAAAGATATGGACATAGCAGAGTATATTTTGAAACTTTGTGATACAGACGCTGAGCTACAGCGGTGTGGTGAAGAATTACTATTGTACCAACAGCATGACTTATTCAATCTTCTAAGATATTTGAAATATCTAGTGGATGTAATGAAAGAAAATCACGTTATTTGGGGAGTGGGTCGCGGTAGTTCAACCGCTTCATATATATTATATAAATTGGGAGTCCATAAAATTGACTCTCTATTCTATAATTTATCCATCACCGAATTTTTACGTTAAATATAATAAATTCAGGAGAATATTATGACACAGAAAATTTATAGAACAGCCAAAGGAAAATCAATTGATTTTGGTTCACTGCGCTTACAGAATGAACATGTAAGAGCAGTTGGAAATATGGGAGTCAACACCAGAGGTGATAGAATTGATGTCAATGGTAATGTAATTGATTCTGCTAATGACCAATTACAAAGACGTATACAGAGGCAATCAAACGTATCTGATGGCACAGTACATTCAAGCACAAGAGCGCATCAAGCTGAAAAAGCTGCGATGGCCACAGCCGCCCCAGCTCCTGTTGCAGTTGATCCTATAGCTGCTATAGTTAATACTCAAACATCTAAAACAGCTACTACTGAAGAAACAGAAAATGAATTAGCAGCAGCAATTGCTCGCTCAAAAGCAGTTAAACAAGAATTAGAAAAGACAGCCAGTGAAAAACCGCAAACCCAACCTGTGAGAAAGATTTAATGAAAGCACAGTACGCACCACATAAAGTAGAAAAACAACAACTTAAAGCACTACAAAATACAGTACTGGTATCAGATATGATATTTGATGAACGTATCAGTACAGGCGGTATTGTACTATTAAACGACAATGGCAAGGGAAATGGTATTCGCCCACGTTGGGGTCGTGTATATGCGATTGGTCCAGACCAAAAAGATGTTAATGTGGGAGATTGGGTATTAGTAGCACATGGTCGTTGGACTAGGGGCCTAGATATTGAAGACGAAACAGGCAAATTAACTATTCGTAAGATTGATCCGAAAGATATTCTATTAGTATCAGATGACGAAGAATGTCCTACTGTGGAAGGTATTAGTTCTGCCGTACATATAGATAAAAAAGAAATGTAAGATTGACCATTATTCTTGTATAATACTAATCATTAGTGTATAATACTAGTATTACATAAGGAAAGATAGATGCAACAAGCATGGGCAGATGAATATAGATCAGATACACTTGACGAATATGTTTTTACCAATGATAAACAGCGTGAGCTAATAACTCATTGGATTAAACAAGGCAGTATTCCACATTGTCTGTTCAGCGGTAGTTCTGGTACTGGCAAAACAACGTTAGCCAAACTGTTAATCAAAGAATTAAAAGTAGATGAGTACGATATACTTGTAGCTAACGGTTCAAAAGAAGCAAGAAGATTTGAATGGGTTGACACATTAATCAATTTTTGTAGTACAATGCCATTTGGTGATTTTAAAATTGTACTGATTGATGAAGCTGACTATATGAATATTCATTCTGTGCAGCCTGCACTTCGTAATCTTATGGAAGATTATGTCAGTACTGTTAGATTTATTTTAACATGTAACTATCCTAACAAAATCATGCCTGCTATTCATAGTCGTTGTGAACAGGGACGATTACATATTGAAAAACTAGACAAGAATGAATTCATGGCTAGAGTCGCAACAATATTAGTGACTGAGAATATAGAATTTGATCTAGATACATTAGATATTTTTGTTAATGCAAAATATCCAGATCTACGAAAATGTATCCATATGGTTCAGGCAAATTCAAATACAGGCAAGCTAGTAGCTCCTAGTGATAGCATACAAGACAGCAAAGATTGGATGTTAGACGCAGAAGCATTATTTAGAAAAGGTAAGTTTAATGACGCACGAGCACTTATGTGTAGTCAAGTAACTCCTGACGATATACAAAGCATGTTTACGTGGATGTATAATAATTTAGATTTATGGAGTGATACCCCAGAAGGGCAAGACAAAGCAATTATTATTATTCGTAATGCTATTGCAACTTCTGCGCTAGTCGCAGATCAAGAAATTAATTTAAGTGCTGCTTTTGCTGAATTAGGACAACTATGAGATACCTGTTAATTACATATATTAAGAAACCTGATGGTCAGGTTGATGAAGCAACAACCATTACAACATCACTTAAACGAAAAGATCTGGCTACTGCCAGCGTAATTCTTGACTTTAAAGAAAAGAAAATTGTTAAAGCCAGCTTTAGTGGCACTCTAGCTGAAAAGAATTGGGATAGAATTAGAGATTTTTATTACGAGTTTTACCCAAAATACATTGACCTGCTAGAAGCAGCCTATCAAACTATAGAAGAGATTCAAAATGAAGTATCTACCGAAACAGAAAATAATCCTAACTGATTGTGACGGAGTATGTTTAGATTGGGAGTGGGCATTCAATGTTTGGATGCAACAACATGGATTTGAAGAAGTTCCCGGTTCCAAACTAAACTATGACATGTCTGCTCGCTACGGTATTCCACGAGATCAGGTAGTTAAACTAATACGCATCTTCAATGAAAGTGCCGCTATTGGATTTCTACCTCCTATGCGTGATGCTATGTATTACCTCAAACGACTTCATGAAGAATTTGGTTATAAGTTTCATGCTATCACTTCGTTAAGTTTAGATTCCAATGCTCAAAAACTACGGGAAATGAATCTTCATAAGTTATTTGGTCCTACCGCATTTGAGCGTATTGTATGTTTAGATACTGGTGCTGATAAAGATGAAGTATTGGCAGAATATAAAGATTCCAGATATTACTGGATTGAAGATAAGTGGGCCAATGCTGAAGCCGGCTATAAAGCCGGCCTCAGTTGTATCGTGTTAGAACATGGTCATAATATGTACGAGTATCATCCAGAAATTACTATCTTAAAAAACTGGAAATCAATATTTGACCATATTACCGATCAGTCGGAATAAAGGTGTTTACATTTATCACCGTGCCAGCGATAGAAGTTGGCACGATTGGATATCTTGCCACAATGCTTACATTCTATATCCGGTCCACGAATACTATCTAAAGATGCTGGATTGTGTTTTTTACCCCACATTGGATGTTTATCTCCATTTTGATTTTCAATAAGCCATTCTTTAGTTCTCGTTACACCATACATTCCATTATTTGCCCCGCTTCTTTTACCAATAGTATTTTTTCTTATTAGTTCTTTTGATTTTTCTGAGTGTTTTTTATTAAACATAGGATTATTAGCACCCTTAGTGTCTGGAAATAAACCACCACCTGACGATGTATTATACCCATTTGTAAGAGAGTCGTATTCGCCAATGAAAAAATCTTCCATTACAGTTAGTGTGTGAGACTGATTAGCTTTAACTGATTCTTTGGCAAGATAGATTTCATCCCAGACAAATTTATCCCAGCCATAACTACGAATCGCATCATAAAATTTATTCTTACATTCATCAGTAAAGCACCTATGTTTATGCGACGAAATTCGTGTTTTTAATTTTCTTGAAGTAAACCCAATATAGACTTTGCCAGTGATAGTATTAGTAGCTCTATATATCGTATAAATATTCATGCTGAATGCTCTCCAAAGCGTTAGAGTCCCTGGGTGTTGGTTCACCGCGAGGGACATCTTTATTTAGTCAGCGTACATTTTTAATACATGACTAATAATGGCGTGACGTTGTATATCACGATTATCCATTCCACAAACAGCTATTCCTTTAACACCTCCTTTCAACGCTCTTTCGCAGACATCTGCCAGGCCGTTGATTCCTTTTTTGTGGTCGTTTTGTTCTATATCACCAGTGATAACTATCTTGCTGCCTTCACCGATACGAGTTAATAACATCTTCATTTGAGCAGGTGAGCTATTCTGCATCTCGTCAGCTATAATGTATGCGTTCTTGAAGGTTCTTCCCCTCATAAACGCCAGCGGTGCTATTTCTATTTTTTGATCCTCTAACATACCAGCAATATCTTGCTGTCTATAATATTCACGAAGAATATCAGTTAGTGGTCTTACCCATGGATCCATCTTTTGGTTTAAATCTCCAGGAAGAAATCCATGCTTTTCGTCCTCCACGCCAACTGCTGGTCGTGTTAATATAATGCGATCAACCTCTCCTTCACGAAATGCCTTGACAGCTGCTAGCATGGCCAGATAAGTTTTACCTGTGCCAGCTGGGCCTGCTGTGATTACAATATGTTGGCTTTCATCTTGCAATGCCAATACCAACCGCTCTTGATTTCGTGTTCTAGGCACTATATCAATGGAACGTTGTTTTACTGGTTTTGTTTGAGTGAAATTTATTGTGTTTTCTTGAAATACCGTATCACGGCGTTGTGATTTTACTGCTCTGTGTCTACTCATAAAGCCTCTTGTAGAAGTTAGATTACTGCTAACAGCGCCTTGCTGTCTATAATATTTACAATATACAAATTGTTTATTGTATGAGTACTATAATATTTGCCAGAAATCATAAATATTTCTCTAGGCCTCATATTTTTCAATTTTTCAATTTTATGTCATATTAAGATTTGTACTAAATACATTACTATGGCAAATAAAGCATTCGACTCAGAAATATTCAAAGATCATAGCGATTATTGGCAGGTCGCTAAAAACATCAAGGACATCTATATGTCCGAAGGAACCTTACTAACATTGCTTGATTTTGAGCGTGTTTTGGATTCCATGGATATATACGCATTTAAAAACTGGGAATTAGGTGAACTTGTCCAAGGGCCCACTGTCACAAAATATAAGGTTTCTTGTATATTTCTTTGGCCAGAAAACTTAATGCCAGACCCACGCGGTGGTCGTAGATTACTGCCATTTGACTGCGAAGTAAAGTACAAACGTACTAACATGAAAATTCCTCTTAAAATTGAGGATCCTAAAGATTATCGTCCCGGCACCAAGATAGCTAGAATCATTGAGAAAAAGATTTGGCTAGTGGAAATTACCATGCCTAAAGCATTGATGAGCGATATTCGCACAGGCAGTGTTGAGCTAGAAGAACAAGAACTTGAATTAGATGAATTAGACAAAGAATATTATCAAGACCAAGATGAATCTGAAATTCAATCTGGCGCTGATCAAAACGCGGAAACACCTCCAACTGACCAACCAAGTGGCATAGAAAATGTACAAGCACAACCTCAACTCTAATCTTATATTTGAAACTTTAGGTTATAAAGACATGGAAGGCTTATTAAAGCCTACTATTCACGTTGATGAATTTACATCTAAAATGGGCGATGATGATGACATCATTGTTTTATCATTCTTTGTTCGTAATCCTGATGCTGCTAAAGACTTAATGAACTGGTTTGAGCGTGGATATGATTTTGTCATTGATGCTGATCGTAGTCCAGGTGAAATTAAAACAAACCGCTATCTAGTGTTTGTTGAAATTCGTCGCCGTAGTACAGCAGGTGCACATGTAAATCAATTACTAGATGATTTGTCTACCCTAACTGAATATGAACCAAAAGATTGGACAATAGTCTATGAAGGCGAAGATGTGCCATTTACACAAGAAGATTTTGAGCGAATTGTTCCATTATCACCTAAGGCATATCGTGAAGCTCACGATAAAGATTTGAATGAAGTCCGTATTGCAGCAGGTTTACCAGTAAAAAGTTTTTACGAGAAAGATGACGATATCAAGTCTATCCAATCTGCAGCCGGTATATTGTAATTTATTTTACTGAATCAAATATTTTCTTTTGTTCTGTATACCAGTTATTCCACGCATCTACTTTGTAACTACATTCATGGTATTTGCCATAATTTGTAGTTACACTAGATATTAAAACACTTAGTTTATCAGTTATAGGCGCAGCGGTAAGTTGCTCACATGCTGTTGTTAATGACACAGGCGCATCTGGAAAATTTCTTGCTACTGGTGTTGCGACACATCCTGTCAATAATAAAGATAAAATTATAACTGATTTCATTTCTTAACTCCCACTAATGCTGCTTGATTTAATATGTCAATAGCCACAGGATCAACTTTACAAGTTAAGTCAAGTTTAGCAGCATTCTTGTTAATACGATTTTGAACTACATATTGAACTTCTTTCACAACTTTAATACGATCTACATATACAGTTTCAATTTTACTATTAGCTTCAGCAGCAGCTTTTTCTGCCTTTGCTACTTTTATCTCAAGCTCAGCGACACGAGCTTTCCACTTGGCTTCATTGACAATTCCACCTTCCATCCAAACTGAAAATATCATCACCACTACACTGATCACACGAATAATTTCTACATTTGCTGAAATAAACGGTACCATTTTAAGAATATAACAAGCACCAAATGCTAGTATACTAGATAATAGTAGTAAGTGATAAACAAAGTCCGGAATAAAAGATAACAACCACATCATTACTATGCTCCTAAAACTTCTAATGCGTGATTATAATGTTTTTCTCTATCAGCAAGACCAATTACTCCACCATTAATACGTTTGGTCATATTCAATATGTCACCCGAATCTGCGTACTGATTGAGGTTATTTGTTTCCCAAAACCAGCAAGCACTTTGCACAGCACCTTCGAATGTTGCTAGGTATTCTGGCAATTGCTCGACAGGAGTTTCTATACTTTCAGCAAATCGTGTATAATTTTCTTTGCCTGTTAATTGAATAAGACCCTTACCTGCGTAACGCCATCCATCACCACTAGATTCTGGGCCGTTACCCATTCTGTCACAATACGCACGATTAGCTATGCGTTCCGGATTATGTGCATATTGTTCTGCTATATCAGGCGGAAAACGACTAGGCCATACTCTGGTCAATGATGCTGCTGTATAATTTAAGTTTTCTTTTAATGCTGTGAAATTAGCACTTTCATGGGCACATTGTGCTAGAAAAGCAGCCACTCTAGGTATTGTGTTGATTTCATAATCAGGCAATATGCGTGATAAAGCATTATACCAGTCTGTTACGTATGGATTATTAGGTATAATCTGTGCCAGTTGCTCTGGCGTAAAGTTGAATGCAAATCCTTGACTCATTTAATTTCCTTTATTTTTTAGATGCTAAATTACCAAACTCGGCTTCGGCACGACGAGTAGCTGGACCAGTAATACCGTCTGCTGTAATCTTAGCTCCTGCAGCGATTAGCTCTCGTTGACGTTTTTGAACAGCAGGATCAAATCCATATGGTTTAGCAGCAGGTTTAGTAGGAACCTTGGTAGGTACTGGTGTGCCGTCATATTTCTTGTGTACTTTAATAGTACGGCAAGTCTGCTTAGTTGTTCCGTCTTTATTTAATACAACATGCCCAGATTTGTCTTTAACTGGAGTACATACTTGTTTTATTTCAGCAGCATTGACAGAAGCTGTTATGCCTAATATAATTATTGCTAATAGAGTTTTCATTGTTATTCCTTATAGTGGAGAATCTACTTGTGCTGCCGGACCCGGTTTGTTTGTATTCATTCCATTATTAATGCCCGCTAATTTTTCTTGGGTACGTCCAAATGCGGTAACTCCCATTATGGCACCCATTGAGATGTGAAATAGACCAGCTCCTTGTAGAGTGATGGGTTGCCATTGCGTTGATACATTGCCGTTAACTAATGCTTGCATTACACTCCATAAGATTGGAAATAAAACAAAATCAAATGTACATACAAACATATACATCCATCCCATCATAGGACGCCATTTTGAATTTATCCAGTTTTCTTTTTTCGTTTCACTCTCAGATTGCAATATTTCTGACATACTATATCCTTGAATATAAACATATTTATCTATTTTTGGTGCCAAAAGCTTGACATAAATATCGTTATACTATACAATAGACCCATGACTACCTTATATACTATTACATATGAGTGATCCTTACGAAACACTTGGTGTTCCAAGGAACGCCACCCAAGACGAAATCAAAAAAGCATACAGGAAACTTGCTAGTGCAACACATCCGGATAAGGGTGGTGATACTAAAAAGTTTCAAGATATCCAATCGGCATATGCTATATTGAGTGATGAGCAAAAACGTGCTCAATATGATAATCCAGCTCAGAACGTAGAGTTTAGCTTTGGACCAGGTGGATTTGACTTCAATACCATTTTCAATATGTTTGGCGGTGGGCAAGGAGCTCCTCGCCCCGGACAGCAGCCTAGGCAAACTCAAACTCGCATGAGTTTATGGATTACATTACAAGATGTAGCAAAGGGTGGAAATCGCACAGTAAGCGTAGGCACTCAACACGGCACTTCCAACATTGAAATTGAAATACCACTGGGTATTAATGATGGAGACAATGTTCAATATGCTGGCATTGGGCCTGGCGGCACAGATTTGATCATCAATTATCGTATACATCCTAATCCAAAATGGCAAAGAAGTGGACTAACTGTAGTAACTGAACATACAGTATCTATCTGGGATTGCCTAGCTGGATGTGATGCCGAAGTAGCAGATTTACTAGGTACTCAATATACTGTAAATATTCCTCCATTAACTCCACCTGGCAGTTTGATGAGATTAAAAGACAAAGGATTGCGTAATCGGCAGGGAAAATCTGGCGATTTGTTAATAAGAGTACAAGCTAAAATGCCTAGTACAATCAGCGAAGAATTACTAACTTTGATTAAAGCAGCACAAATCAAATAATCATATTATTTGACTTTCCCATTAACCAACTATATACTAACAGTACTAAAAGGAATTTATGCAGAATAACAAAGAAATTGAACTTATTGTCAATCAGTCTATTAAGATAGCAAGAGACAAACATCACGACTATGTTCTTACTGAACATGTGTTGCTGGCGCTAATTCGACATGAGCCTTTTCGCAAGGCATTGGAAGGATTCGGCACCAGTGTGGATCTAATGGATCTAGAATTGGACTCATATCTTAACGGTCTTGTCAGTATTGCCAGTAAGAAAAAAGAAGTTAACCCACGCAAAACTAATGCCCTTGAGCGTTGTTTTAATCGTGCTATGACAGCAGTATTATTTCAAGGTCGTCGCACTATGACTACCTATGATTTATATCTTGCTATGACTAGTGAACACAACAGTCATGCTAATTATTTTCTTATGAAATATGGCGTGAAAAAACAAGAGTTCAAAGATTATTGGGATGCCAATTACAAATACGAAGAAGCTGAAATTTCATCGTCCGAGGCTGATGAAATTCTCAATGAATACTGTGTAAATCTAACTAAATTAGCTACTGAAGATAAGTTAGAACCAATGATTGGTCGTTCGTCTGAGTTAGACGAAATCATCACTGTATTAGCTCGTAAGTTTAAAGCTAATGTATTAATGGTGGGTGATCCGGGTGTTGGTAAGACTGCTATCGCAGAAGGGCTTGCTCAAGAAATTGTAAAGAACAATGTACCTACATTTCTTAACGGACATGAAGTATGGAGTTTGGAAATAGGTTCATTGCTTGCCGGCAGTAAGTATCGCGGTGAGTTTGAAGAAAAATTCAAACAGGTTATCGGCGCATTAGAAGCCAAGAAGAATTGTATTTTGTTTGTTGATGAAGCACATACAATGAAAGGAGCTGGCGCAAGTTCGCAATCATCATTAGACTTTGCCAATATGTTAAAGCCTGCTATTACCAAGGGTTATCTTAAAGTAATCGCAAGTACTACATGGGAAGAATACTACGAATCATTTGAAAAAGATCGTGCCCTAATGCGCCGTTTTCATCGTGTGTCTATTGATGAACCTAATGCAGAAGTTACAGAACAGATTCTTATTGGACTGTCGCCACGACTTGAAACATTCCATAACGTACTGATTGATACTGATGCGATTAAGGCAGCTGTAGATCTATCCGGTCGTTACATTCATGATCGCAAGAACCCAGATAAATCAATTGACCTGTTAGATGGTGCTTGTGCTAAAGAACGTGTCAAAGACAAAGGTAATGTTACTATTACTAAAGAAATGATCATGGCACAGTTGAGCCGTGTTACTGAAGTTCCAATGGATCGTCTACAAAATGAGCGGTCAACTAACATTGTTGGACTTGAAAGTAATATTAAAGAAAAGCTGTATGGACAGGATGACGCAGTAGATTCTGTACTTGAACGTGTATACATTAACTTCTCAGGCATTGGCAACGAAAATCGTCCTATTGCCAGCTTCTTATTCTTAGGACCAACTGGCACAGGTAAAACTGAATTAGCCAAGCTATTGTCACAACATCTTGATATGAAATTGTTAAAGTATGACATGTCAGAATTTGGCGAGAAGCATACGGTTAGTTCATTAATTGGTGCTCCACCAGGTTATGTTGGCTTTGAAGATGGTAACATTGGTGGTGGTAAACTTATTAGTGATATCAGTAAGAATCCATATTCAATCTTGTTGTTTGATGAAATTGAAAAAGCTCATCCAGACGTTATTAACATTATGTTACAAATGCTTGATGAAGCACGTATTACTGGTGCTAACGGTAAAACTGTCAATCTCAAGAACTGTATCATTATTATGACCAGTAATCTTGGTGCTCGTGATAACGAATCTAATAACATTGGTTTTGGTAAATCACTTGAAAAGACAGGATCAGAAGACAAGGCAATGAAAGACTTCTTTAAGCCAGAATTGCGTAATCGTATTGATCAAATTTGCCGATTCAAGAAACTAGATACATTAGCTATTAAGAAAATTGTATTGAAGTTTGTTGAGCAGTTGCAAACAAGTTTGTCTGCCAAGAACATCAAACTCAACTTAACAGAAGCAGTGATTGATATGTTGGCTGATAAAGGTTATGATAATAAGATGGGTGCTCGACCATTAAATCGTAAGATTGATGAACTTATTCGTGTGCCACTTAGTAAGAAAATCTTGTTTGAGCGCCTAGATAACTGTATTATCAATGCTATTATGACTGATGATAAGATTGAATTTACCATTATTCCTACCGCACAAGTAGCTACTGTAGATAATTCTGGTATCATCATGTTAGGTGGTGAAACACCAGCAGTTTAAGTATAAATAATAGACTATGACAACTTTCACAAACGAAGCATTACTACCAGCCACTACATACGGAACTCCATCAGGCAACTATGATGGATCTAGTACCAGTTTTATTGGTAATGCTATTCCGGCTGCTAACTATTATGGTGGTCAGGGTTCAGCCCAGACTGCTATAATTCAATCAACCGGATTTGTGGGAGTTGTTACTATTGAAGCAACACTAAATGATTGGACACAGCAAGCACTATGGTTTGAAGTTGAAACCTATGGTAATGCCAATGTTGCTACTACTGATACACAAGCAATTAACATGCTAGGCAATTTTGTATGGCTACGAGCTAAAGTAACCGACTTTACTGCCGGTTCATTAAACTCAGCTAATGTGGTTTATTAATGAAAACTTTAGTAATTTATCCGGGCAGATTTCAACCCGGACACCTAGGACACAAATCTAGCTACGATTATCTTGTTGATAAATTCGGAGAAGAAAACGTATATGTGGCCACTAGTGATGTTACTGCGCCAGTTACTAATCCATTCAATTTTGATGATAAAGTGCAGGTATTGACCAAACTAGGCATTCCTGCTAGTCATATTGTCAAGGTGCGTAATCCGTATCAAGCACAAGAAATAGTTAAAGATGTTGCTGAGCCAGATGACACAGTATTAATTTTTGCTGTAAGTGAAAAAGACATGGATGGTGATGCTGCTAGATTTAAGTTCGGCATCAAGAAAAATGGCGAAGCTAGTTATATGCAGCCTTATCCAGAAGGTGGTAAAAAGTTAAAATCAATGGTTAAACATGCCTATGTCATGATAACTCCTACTGTTGATTTTAAAGTAATGGATGAAGATGTTAATAGTTCTAGCACTATTCGTGATTTATACACAAATGGTAATGATAATGATCGTGGATATATTATTCATGATTTGTATGGCATGGATGATTATGCTATCAGGGAATTGTTTGATAAGAAACTTGGTGTAGCTAAAAAATTAGCTGATATCGTAGTTCAAGAACCAAGTCTTGATGGCGATGTAATAGATCAACCTATGCCCGTAGTACGAAATGAAAACAAACAACACAGAGCGAAACTGGCAAAATTACTAGAATCAACCCTAGTTGCCGAAAGAGACGCAAATTTAAGCTATAGCATAATTAAAGAAGACTTAGTTCCCAACTATATTGACGAAAAAACAGGCAGAAAATTTTACTAGTCATGTGCGATAGCGTAAATATCTGTACATAATTTAATGAGGAATTTATGACAACTACACAACAAGCCGATACATCAGCGGCACCTACTACTGAAACACCAACCGCTGCGGCTGCTCCAGTAGATCAAGCTCCACAAGCAGGTCAAGTACAAGTCAACGTTGACTTCTTAAAAACAACAAGAGTACATATCTGTATGCCATGCTATGGTGGTATGCTTACTGAATCTACTTTCATGAGTTACATCAAATGGGCTAACACAGCACGACAGTTAGGCATTGATTGGACTATGGAAACAATGACAAATGAATCATTGATTTCTCGTGCTCGTAACACACTTACGGCTAAGTTTCTCTCAAATCCAGATTCAACCCACTTAATGTTTATTGATGCTGATATTGGCTGGGAGCCATGGCATTTGCTAGTCATGTTAAATCGTGACGTAGACGTTATCGGTGGATTATATCCTATGAAATCGTTACCAGTTAAATGGTGTGTCAACGGATTTGACGGCGCAGAAGAAGGTCCAGATGGTCTACAAGAAGTTACCAAAACTGGCACTGGCTTCTTGTTAATGAAGCGTCATGTATTTGAGAAGTTGAACGCTCATCCTGCTGTTAAGCCATTCAATAGTGATATCGGTCTACCACCAGAATTGAATGTTTACATGAAAACATACTTTGATACAGCTGTTCGTGAGAATCGTTACTATTCAGAAGATTGGACATTCTGTGAAAATTGGCGTGATTTAGGCGGTAAGATTTGGGTTGATAAACGTGTATTATTGCGTCACACTGGCACCTATGTGTTTGACTATGCTACACAAGATCAGTTGTATAAAGATTTACATGCGTTAGCTATGCAGAATCAATCACAGTCTGTTGTTCAAGCTGCTCCTGCAGTAGCTGATACTTCACCACCACCAGCACCAGAAGAACCAGTGGCAAAAGTGGTGGCATCAAGCAAAGGCAAAAAAAATAAGTAATCAGTAGTTTTATAAGGAAAAAGCCGTCATAGTTGATTCCGTGACGGTTTTTGCTTTTTGATAAATATATTAATGAACATCCATCAATTAGAATCCTATAACTTAGCAGATGCTGTAAAGTTTCATGACTGCCTGAATCCATTACTATGGGATCGTCGTGAGAATTTACATCCTGAAATACGTGATCAATTGATGGCAATTGCCTCTGATTTTAGTGACTTTTTAGGTGTCAAAGATCTAGATCTCAAGGATATAACTATATCCGGTAGTAACGCTGCCTATTCATATACTCCGTATTCCGATATTGACTTACACTTAATTGTTGATTTATCTAACGTAGAACATGAAGATGTGTATAGAGAGTTGTTTTCTGCCAAGAAGTCTATATACAATAAAGAAAATACTATTACCATCAAAGGTATTCCGGTTGAAGTATATGTACAAGATGCCACACAAGAGCACCATAGCCAAGGAATTTACAGCGTATTAAATGGCGACTGGATTGAAATTCCTCGCAGGATTCAAGCTGACATAGATGATATAAGTGTTCGCAGCAAATATGAAGATTTAAGCAAGCGCATCAAAAAGGTTATCAAATCAAACGATTTGTCTCAGATGAATGCACTTATGGACAAGATTAGACAGATACGAGGTGTTGGATTAGCTGAAAAGGGCGAATTTGGACCTGAAAATCTAGCATTTAAGTTACTTAGAAATACAGGTGATCTTAAGAAATTACAGGCTGCTAGACAAACAGCAAAAGACCAAGAATTAAGTTTAAAAGAGCGAGTTCGCAATAGTACAAAATATGGCTATGGCACAGATTACATTGAAGAAGTTGGAATGACACCTGATGGAACAAATCCTACTACTGCTCAATTTACCAATGAAGAAAAAAGTGATCATAAAAGTATGATCAAAGATTTCATGGAGTTTTGTGCTGATGAATTAAGCATAGACAAAGATATTAATTTAAGAATTCGACAGGACCCACAGTGGTCGGTACGTAATAAAACATTTGGCAGATACAATGATGGTACTAATGAATTAGAAGTTGGTATTGGCGGCAGACATATTATGGATGTGTTACGAACAGTGGCGCATGAATTAGTACATCAAAAACAAAACCAACACGAACAAATGCCGATGGATGCAGGTGAAGACGGTAGCAAATATGAAAATGAAGCTAACGCACAAGCTGGAGTGCTGATGCGTAAGTATGGCAAATTACATCCTGAATTGTTTGCGGCAGAGTCGGATACCCAGGATGTATTAGAATCAGAACAACGTGTGATAGCACATGGTTATGAGTATAATCGTAGAGATCAGCGTATAGCATGGACTAAAGAATTTGGTAGCGAAGCAGAGGCTAAAGAATGGGCTCGTCGTCGTAACGCTACTGTGCTAAGTATTGTTCCAAAACAACAGTTAGCAGAAAGCGCAAAACAAATAAACTGGATTAAGCCCAACTTTGATTTTGAATGGCACGAAGTTGAAGAACAATCTAAGATGAAGCAAGTACCGCCCGAAGTAAGAAAATATTATCAAAAACATTTTCCCAACAAAGCCGCATGGCTTGCCGCAGTTCAAAATGGTAGAGCAGTTGTTGTGCCGCCTGATCATTCGTATGAGATTAGAAATGCCCCCCATGATAAGAAATCACTACTGCAAGTCTTGGCTCCTACTTCTCATGAAGGCGCTATTGGACCTGCCAAACAGAAAAGGGTCAACGCACTATTTTCTAAAGGTGGTCCGATAGAAATGCCTATCATACTAAAAACAAGTAAAGGTTTGTGGTTAATTGGTGGTAAGACCAGACTAGGAACCGCAAATTACATCAAAGGAATTCCTGCTAAAGTATGGATGATTGACGGTGACCAAGATGTGACGAAAGGTTTAAAAGAAGCATCCGGATACATTCCAACGGCCGC
>Ga0209191_1000950_pt1 | contig 20109 bp, 16 predicted proteins | sample S_130626_EF_Meta_FD_187320 | JGI IMG/M metagenome (GOLD analysis project Ga0209191, IMG submission 187320) | Freshwater microbial communities from Lake Simoncouche, Canada to study carbon cycling - S_130626_EF_MetaG (SPAdes) (version 2) | ecosystem: Environmental > Aquatic > Freshwater > Lake ...
ACTTACACCTTTACTGCAACGGTTGCGGGTACTTATACTTATACCGTGCCAGTATGTGCACCAGGTCAAACAAGTGATTGTCCAACTACAACCATCGTGTTTACAGTTCCAGTCAATACTTTAGTAAATGATCTTGATACTGCATTTGTGAATATTCCTAAAACAGGAAGTATTGCAACAAATGATGTGACACCAACAGGAACAACCTATGGTACACCAGTGGCAGGAACAACCAATCCAGCATTGGGAACAGGTGCTGCTTCAAGTGGTGCAGTTTTAACCATGACCGCAAATGGTACCTACACATTCACTGCAACGGTTGCGGGTACCTATACTTATACAGTGCCGGTATGTGCACCTGCTCAAACAAGTAATTGCCCTACAACAACAGTTGTATTTACTGTTCCAGTCAATACTTTAGTGAATGATAAAGACACTGCGTATGTAAATATTCCTAAAAAAGGAAATATTTCAACGAACGATATTGTGCCAATAGGAACAACTTATGGTATCCCTATAGCAGATACAACCAATCCAGCTGCGGGCACTGGTGCTGCGTCGAGTGGAGCGGTGTTAACGATGACATCAACTGGTACTTATACCTTTACGGCAACTGTTGCAGGAACTTATACGTATACTATTCCAGTATGTGCACCTGGTCAAACAACCAATTGCCCTACAACAACCATCGTGTTCACAGTGATAGGTAACAATCCTCAAGGAACTATAAATCTAAAATACAATACTTTATTAGCTTCAGATTCGGTGCATGTTAAATTGAAAGCATATGATGGCGTAGGACCTTATACGATGATCTTTAAAAACTCAATCAATAGTCGTATTGATACAGTTAAAAATATAAAGGATAGTTCAACCATCTTGCTACCTCCATTTAGTAATGATGCAGTTTTCACAATTATAAAAATCATTGATAGTAACAATAGCATAAGACTGTCTAAATTCGATAAGGATACAGCGAACTTAACTATCTTGAGACCTAAAATTTTATTGACATTAAAAGCAGATCTACCATCAAAATTACCTGATAACAGCTTCAAGACGAAGATTGTAATGAAGATTAAAAATAATGGAGGTCTTTATTTACAAAATGTTCAAGTAGAAGCGGACTTATCAAAAGTATTCCCTCCTGACATGCAATTTGTGTTAGATAGTATTAAAGTGGCTTATGGTAATTTGGCTTTAAATCCAATGTATACTGGTTTTGGTGCAGCCAAAGCTCCAAGTTATACTGCTAAAGTTGTCAATGGATTCTCTGTTAAATACAGGACCTTATCTACATTGGCTGGGTCAGAATTATTTAATAATGGTGTAAATCTAGATATCAATGAGGAAGGTTCAGTTGTCTTTTACTTGACTTTAAAGCCAGGTGTAAACATAGAACCATTGGTGCTTCAATTTACTACTGCAGGGGATGGATTGTTGGTACAAAAGGATGGTAATAAAAGTATGCAACCAACTACTTCTATATCGCATGATAATTCAAATATCAATGCACATCCATTAGTTACTGATATTGGTAAACCATTGCCTACCTATATTCCATTCTTCTTGATCAATGAAATTGGCGCTAGTTTAGAAGCATCTCAGCCAGATACAGTAAAGAATGGTTATGTGTTCCGTTTCAAATCAATCATTAAAAACTATAGTAATTCAAACTTAGATTCAGTTGCAGCTTCATTTGATATCAATCAATTTATAAAAGTTCCAGACTCTGCAAGCATTTATGGTACGCCTACGGTTGTTGGCACTACTTCACTTAATCCAAAGTTTGATGGAAAAAATGATATTCAGTTTTTTAAAGGGGTGAGTCAATTAAAAGTAGGGGATTCAATTAAAATTTCGTTTGATTTATTTGTTAAAACAGCTAAGACAAAAGCAATTTGGCCAACTTATTTAATTGCAAAAGGAATCACAACAACAGGAGATTTAAGAGTGACAGACACGTCCACCAATGGATCTAATCCAGATCCTAATGGAAATAAAATTCCTAATGAAAGTGTAAGAACTATTATTGGTATTGGACTTACTCCGCCACCAGCACCTGAAGTGATTGCTGCAGTATATGAGGTGGATGACAAACGCAATCCTAAAAATATTGGTCTATTAATTAAAAAAATACCTATTGGTACAGTGCCTACATGGTGTAATGTGGATGGTACAGCTTGTTCTATTAATCCTCCAATTTTACCAAATATTGTGGGTACTTATATCTGGTGTGTGAAATCATTAGATACGGTCACTGGATTGTCAAGTACGCCTTGTGTGTATGATACTGTTAGGATTATACCAATCAATAAGTATAGTAAATACGATTTAATTAAATCGGCTAAAAATGTTGAATACGATTTAAGTGGCAAATTTATTATAGGATTTAATTTTAAAGTAGTCAATAATACGGACCGCCAAATTGATTCTATTCTTATTCAGGATGATCTGACTAAAACTTTTAAAAGAGCGGATGGGTATAAGCTACTTAGCATCTCTAGTTCAGGAAAATTGCTCGCCAATAATGCTTTTGATGGAATAAGTAATATTGAGCTGCTTAAACCTGCATCCTATTTAGCTGCCAATAGCTCAGATTCAATTGTCATTAAAATATTAATTGAATCAGAATCAATCGATGGGGACTTTAACAATGCTGCCAATATGAAAATATGGTCTGATTATGGCAAGCTCGATTTATTAAGTAATGATACTGTTGTTAATAAGAATGGTTTAACCAGCCGCTTAGCAACTAAATTTAAAGTTCCAAAAATTGAATTAAATATTCCTGAAGGATTCTCTCCAAATAATGATGGTATTGATGATACTTGGTTCATTAAGCATCCATTTGGAATGAAATTGGACGTTAAAGTTGTGAATCGATGGGGTAACGAAGTGTTCGCTAATCCAGATTATAAAAACGATTGGAGAGGCAAAGGGGTTAAAAACTTCCTAGGTGAAGATTTACCAGAAGGAACTTACTACTATATTGTTCGTACAATCGACAGAAATGGAGTTAGTAACAAATTTGCAGGACCATTAACAATTATTAGATAATGATGCATAAAGGTGAATATATAATGAAAATAAAATCTGGCAGCTTTTGCCTAAGGATTTGCTATATGATTGCATGCATTGTTACTTTATTGAACAATTCAAAAGTATATGCCCAAACAGAACCTATGTATTCTCAATATATGTACAATATGTTAGGTGTGAATCCTGCTTATGCTGGTAATAGAGAGGCTATGAGTTTGAACTTTTTTCAAAGAAATCAATGGAATGGTATCAAAGGTGCGCCCAAGACAACATCAATAAGCATGGATCAAGCAATTAAAAATGGGAAAATTGGATGGGGTGTACAAGTTTATGATGATCGACTTGGGGTAGAAGCGGCTACAGGATTTAATGGAATGCTCTCCACCAGAATACAAGTATCAGAAAAAGGGATATTATCTGGAGGATTGAGTTTTGGTTTGATGAATTATCGTATCAATTTAAATGATGTTCAGAATCGTAATAATCCAAATGATCCTAGTTTTATCAGTATCAATAATCCTTCTTCCTGGACACCTTCTATTGGAATGGGGATCTATTATAATACAGATCGTTTTTATGCAGGTGTATCTACTCCAAGCATTTTAAAATCTCGTTTAGCAAGTTATGAGGATTTTGTTTCAAGTATTGATAAATCAAATGCCTTTCATTTATTTGCTAATACAGGTTATGTTTTTGACGTCAATGATGATCTTAAATTAAAACCATCGACAATGGTTAAAATGGTTAGTGGTGCTCCTATAGAGGCAGATATTAATTTGAATGTTTGGTTAAAAGACATATTAGGAATAGGAGGTAGCTATAGAACAGGAGACGCATTTGTGGGTATGGTTGAATTACAAGCATCTCCAAATTTAAGAATTGGTTATGCTTATGACGTGCCTTTTAATCCTTTAAAATATTTTACAAAAGGATCAAACGAATTGATGTTGAGGTTTGAGTTTGGGAATTATAAGACAAAAATTAAATCTACTAGATATTTTTAAATCAATGAAAAATATAAAATTCATATTTCTACTTTTATTGTTTGCGATATCCTTTAGTACAATAGATGCGCAATCGCGAAAGCAAAAAGGCTTATTTAAATTGGCTAAACAAGAATATAGTCAACTAAGATTTGCCTATGCGATACCCGTCTTTAAACAATTGCTATTAACCCAGCCTAAAGACACCAATGCACTAGTGCTTCTTGCTAAAAGTTATCAAAATGTAAATCAAATTGATAGTGCTGTAAAATATTATAATTTAGCAAATTTATCAGGTGTTAAATATAATACTGATATGGCTGAATCATATGCCATGTTAGGAAATTATGATAAAGCGATACAAATTTATAAACAGCTGATTGATAGCAATAAAACAAAATTGGCGGATGCACGCTTTTTTGGTTTTAACAATCCAAAAAAATTAGTGGGAGATTCATTAGATTTTAAAATATTCAATACAAAAATAAACAGTTCATTTAATGAATTCAATGGCGTATTGTATCAAAATGGTTTATTCTATGAAACCAACCAGTTTGAATCTACACCAGTTAAAAAGAAATTCTTTTTATGGAATTGGTTTATGAATAAATCCAAATTTGCTCCAGAATTTGCATGGGATGGTGCTGGCTTTACAAAATTATATTTTTATCCAAATACAGATAGTTTAAGAATAGATACCTTGGTAAGTGGACAATGGGTCGAAAAGAGACCATTGTATAATTACACGAATTATTCTTCCAATAGTCCTAATGACACAAGAAAAATAATGAATACTTATGACGTAAAATCAAAAGGAAATAATTTAATAGTTGGCGAAGTTTTCAATGGTTTTAAAAGTGACAAGATGAACCTTGGTGCTGTGAGTTTTACAGCAGATGGTAAAATGGCTTATTATACAAGGAATCAAAAAAAGTCTACTAATATTTATCAATTAGAAATTTGGGAAGCAATATTGAAAGAGGGCAAGTGGGTGAATGCACATAAAATGTTTTTTAATAATCCAAAATTCAGCTATTTCCATCCTGCTATTACACCTGACGGAAAACGTTTATACTATGTTACGGATGACAATACTGGCGAAGGCGGGACAGATATTTATTATGTAGAACGCAATGAAGATGGATCTTGGAAAAATACAGTCAATTTAGGTCAAGACATCAATACCGCTGGAAACGAATTGTTTCCTACATTTTATGAAGGTAATCTGTTCCTTAGTTCCAATGGACATCCTGGACTAGGAGGATTAGATATTTACCGTCTTATCAAGGGAACAAATGGAGAACCGGTTTTAAAGAATATGGGTTATCCTATTAACAGTTCAAAAGATGATTTTGCATTTAGTATCCAAGGAACTAAAGGTTTTTTTAGTACCAATAGGAATGGATCAGATGATATTTTATCATATGATTACAAACAAAGCTTTGTAAAACTAGTTGGAAAATTACTTGTTGATAGTGCGGTATCTATTGGTCAAAAAATATACCTCTATCAAAAAAATGATCAAGGTAGGTCAATACTAAAAGATAGTGCTATTGTAGATGAAAATGGTCAATATGAATTTAAAATTAGACCGAATCAGTCGTATGATTTAGTTGTTTTTAATGACGAGGGCAACCGTTTTCAACAAACGATCATTTCTGATGGATATCAAAAAGATAACAATGACTATGTCAAAAATCTAGCTGTAATTAATATGCCTTTGAGTGATCAACTGAAACAGGCTAAATTAGCTGCTGCTGAAGCATTAAGAAAAGCTGAATTAGCTGTTCAAACCACTAAGTTTATTAGGGCGATTGATTCATTAAAAACCTTGACAAAAGATTATGTGGAATTACACCATCCATTTGATCAAGTGTATATCATTGAAAAAGATCTTCCTAATTATTATAAGGTGATTGAAATGGTAAAACGGATTAAAAATAAAAAGATCGTCATTGTCTCAGCTGCAGATTGTAATGGTAGTTTAGAATACAACGAAGATTTATCCACTCGAAGGGCAAATCGTATTTACCGTACTTTGTCTAAATTGTCCAATAACGATGTGGTGATTCAGAATGTAGGTGAGCGTGAATTATTGAAAGATTGTACCGAAGCTCGAAAAGACATTGAGGCACAGGTGGTGAATAGGTATAGCTATATCTTCATAATTGATAAAAAGTAGCTAAATTTGAAAACTAATTAATTAAAGATTTTTAAAATATAAAATATGAAAAAGTTCATTTTATTTGCAATTGTATGTTTTAGTTTTGCTCAGCTTACTGCACAAACTAAACCAGCTAACTCCGCAACACAAGTTCAAAAAGATATCAATAAGGTGTTGAAGTTTACAAATGACAATTATAACATGGGAAATATCCCTTATGGTAAACCAACTGAATTTGTTGTTACCATAGAGAACATCAGTGCAGCACCAGTTACTTTAAATAATGTACAAGTGAGTTGTGGTTGCACTACACCAAAATTTCAAGCAAATGCGGTGATTGCACCTGGTCAAAAAACAACAGTGACTTTAGGTTTTAATGGATCTGCTATGGGAAATTTCTCAAAAAGCGCTACGATCTTTTTAAGCGATAATTTAATTAAGACAGTGAGTTTTTCTGGAGTGGGGGTTCAGCAGTAAAATCTTCTTACAATATTATATTAAAGGCTACCTAACTGGTGGCCTTTTTATTTTTCTAATAAAAGGATGGCCGTCGTTGCACTCCGGCATCCTTTTGGGGGGCGAGAACTAAGAAAAAGAGCTATTGTATTATTAAATATGCCCAAATGAATGGCATTATAAATCCTTTGGATTTACCTATGCTATAAATTCATTTTCGACCTCAAATCAAGATTTGGGTCTCATTTTCTTTATACCCTAGGTTTCACTTCGTGAAAATGCCTTTCATTTAGGAATAAAAAAAGAGGCTAAAAGCCTCTTTTTCATAGTTCTGCGGAGAGAGAGGGATTCGAACCCCCGGACCTGTTACAGTCAATAGTTTTCAAGACTATCGCAATCGACCACTCTGCCATCTCTCCGCGGCAAATGTAGGAAGGGAAAAGCAATTTTGCAAAAAAATGCCCAATTTATTCATGAATTCGATGGTTCTAATTACTTGACTACCATGTATCTTTACAAAAAAGGACCAAGTGAGAGAATTAGCTGCTTTAAATCAATTTTTCTGGAAATATAGATTCCGGTTTTTTATAGGAATGCTATTGGTCATTGCGACAAACTATTTGGCCGTTTTAGCCCCTCAGATTACTGGTTATGTGGTTGGTTTGGTTCAAGCTAAATTACCTGGAGGAAAACCTGTTACGGCTGCTCCAAATGACCTTATTATTAGAGCAATATCTGGTATCAGCGAAAACAACCATTTTAGCTTTGGATGGTTAATCACTTTTTGTAGTGTCACCATTCTGGTCTTGGCTATTTTAAGAGGGGTGTTTATGTTTTTCATGCGCCAGACGATTATTGTTATGAGTAGGCATATTGAATATGATCAAAAAAATCAGGTGTACGAACATTATCAAGCACTCGATACAGAATTTTATAAAACACATAGCACGGGTGATTTAATGAGTCGTATTACTGAAGATGTGAGTAGGGTGAGGATGTACACCGGCCCTTCCTTAATGTATTTAATCAACCTCATATCTTTGATTGGTTTTTGTTTGTATAATATGTTTTCAAAAGATGTGCGATTGAGTTTGTATGTACTTTCACCATTACCCATTTTAGCCATCACAATTTATTTAGTCAATAGCATTATCAATAAAAAGAGTGAGGAGATACAAGGGCAATTATCGGATTTAACCACCAATGCACAAGAATCTTATTCTGGTATAAGAGTGATTAAATCTTTTGTGCAGGAAAAAGCAATGTTGGGATTCTTTAAAACCAATAGTGAATTGTACCGTAAGAATGCAGTTGGCTTGGCGAAAGTAGAAGCTTTTTACACGCCTACAATGGCTTTGATGATTGGGCTGAGTACCTTATTAACCATTTATCTAGGCGGATTACAAGCCATTAAAGACCCAAGTCAAATCGGTACCATTGTTGAGTTTGTTATCTATATTAATATGTTAACTTTCCCAGTGAGTGCCATTGGTTGGACTGCAAGTATGATTCAAAGAGCGGCTGCTTCTCAAAAAAGATTGAATGAATTTTTATCCATTGAACCAACCATTCAAAATAAGGGTACCCAAAAAATAGAGCATATAAAAGGGGATATCCAATTTAAGAATGTGGATTTTATCTATCCTCATTCTGGCATAAAGGCACTCAATAATTTTACATTAAACATTCAAGCAGGGCAGAAAGTATTGATCCTTGGAAAAACGGGTTCTGGAAAATCTTCCATTGCACAAGTTTTGAATAGAATGTACCATGTGCATACTGGAGAAGTATTGCTAGATGGCCAACCAATTGAATTGATAGATACTTTGTCTTTAAGAAAGCTTATTGGCTATGTGCAACAGGATGTTTTTTTATTCAGCGATTCAATTAAAAATAATATCCAGTTTGGCGTCCTATCTTCTGACGAAACCATCAAAGCAGCAGCGAAGTCGGCCCATATTTTAAAAGAAATTGAACAATTGCCAGCAGGATTTGAGACGATGGTGGGGGAGCGCGGTACCACATTAAGCGGGGGACAAAAGCAAAGAATTTCCATTGCGAGGGCATTAATTAAAGAACCAGATTTATTCATTTTCGACGATTGTTTGAGTGCGGTGGATGCCAATACCGAAAAAACAATATTAGCAAGTCTGAGTGGATTAATGCAAAATAAAACGGCCTTATTTATTACACACCGTATCTTTTTTAATTTCCATTTTGACCTGATTATTTATATTAAAGATGGCCATATCGCAGAATCAGGCACACACGAAAGTTTGTTAGCAAAACAGGGCTTATATGCCGAATTATACCAAACCCAATTGAGCCAAAACCAAGAATAATATCGGTTTAATGGGTTTTCTTAAATTTTCGTTTAAAATTTCAAATTTTCATAAAGATTTTATATTTTAGTGAAAGATTTTTCTTAACTAAAAATGATATTGTGGAATACGAAAACAACGACAAAAAGATTGAAAGTGTATTTAGTTCAAAAATTCGTGCAGGAAAAAGAAGAACTTATTTCTTTGATGTTAGAGCCACTAAGGGCAATGACTATTTTTTAACCATTACAGAAAGCAGAAAACGTTTTGATGACAATGGGTATGACCGTTCTAAAATTTTCTTGTACAAAGAGGATTTCAATAAATTTTTAAAATCGTTGACAGAATCTTTGGATTATGTGAAAACGGAATTGATGCCCGATTTTGATTTCGATGCATTCAATCATGAGTTTGATCCAGAAAATCCACCACAATATCCTAATACTTATCCCGCAGCGTCAGAACCAATAGTTGAAGCAATGCATCATTCAGTTGTACCTGAAGCACCAGCATCAACGCCTGAAGTTAATGAACCAACAATTGCTCCAGAACAAAGTGGAGATAATTTAAGTGGAGAGGAAGTAGATAAATGGTAAGAGATAAGAGGTAAGATCAATTTGGAAAGTATAAAAAACTACAAAGTTTTTAGCATCCAGATACTACATCCATCATGACCAGAATTGCCCAATGATTTTGTCAATCTATTGTAGCCTAATTTTTCATACATCGTAACCGCATTTGATAGTTCAGGCATTGTTTCAAGATACACTTGTGCATATCCATTTTCTTTTGCCCAAGCCATTGCTTTAAGCATCAATGCTTTTCCTAATCCTGTGCCTCTTGCAGATGGCGCTAAGTATAATTTAACTAATTCACAGGTGCCATCAGGTAAACCTTCGGTGGGGAAAATACCACATCCACCAACAAGGGTGCCTTCAATTTCTGCTATATAATAAATGGATCCTGCAGTTTGAAACAATTCAAATAAATGATCGGTCGTTGGATCATAATAAACAGTACCAGGTTTATTGGCGCCAAATTCAGTCAATGCAGCACGAATCACCGCAGCCAAAGCCACATTGTCTTTTGTTTCAATCAATCTTATGCTTTCCATTGCTTGTATTGATTAATTAATCCATTGGTTGAACTATCGTGTTCCGTTACTGGATCGTTATTGCTTAATTCAGGTAGGATTTGATTGGCTAATTCTTTGCCTAATTCAACACCCCATTGGTCAAAACTATAAATATTCCAAATCACACCTTGTGTAAAAATCTTTTGTTCGTACAATGCAATCAAGAATCCTAATGTATTTGGAGTAATTTTTTCAATCAAGAAAGAATTGGTTGGTTTGTTACCTGCAAAAACTTTGAATGGTGCTAAGGATTCAATTTCGGCTTCTGATTTTCCTGCAGCTTTTAATTCTTCTTTCACTATTTTTTCAGTTTTACCATTGAGTAATGCTTCGGTTTGTGCAAAATAATTACTCAATAATTTATCATGATGATCTCCAATTGGATTATGACTTTTTGCGGGTGCAATAAAATCACATGGAATGACTAAAGTACCTTGATGGATCAATTGATAAAATGCATGTTGTCCATTGGTGCCTGGCTCGCCCCAAATTACTGGGCCAGTTGCATAATTCACAGTGGTGCCATTGCGGTCTACATATTTACCATTGCTTTCCATATTACCTTGTTGGAAATAGGCGGCAAATCGATGTAAGTATTGGTCGTAGGGTAGGATGGCTTCGCTCTGAGCGCCAAAAAAATTGGTGTACCAAATGCCTAGTAAGGCCATGATCACTGGCATGTTTTTTTCGAATGGCGTGGTTTTAAAATGCATATCTGCATCATGCGCGCCTTTTAATAAATCCTCAAAATTGTTGTATCCAATGGTTAAAGCAATGGACATTCCTATAGCACTCCATAAAGAATAGCGTCCGCCAACCCAGTCCCAGAATTCAAACATATTTTTACTATCAATACCAAACGCATTCACTAATTTTTCGTTGGTACTTAATGCAATAAAATGTGTTGCAATATGGGCTTCGGCTTTTGCATGTTCTAAAAACCAAGTTCTTGCCGTATGGGCATTGGTCATGGTTTCTTGTGTGGTGAATGTTTTAGACGCAATTAAAAACAAGGTTTCCTCTGCATGCACTTTCTTCAAAGTTTCAGCGATATGCGTTCCATCCACATTACTTACAAAATAAGTTTGTATCCCATCCACCCAATATGGTTTCAAAGCTTCGGTCACCATCACTGGACCCAAATCACTTCCACCAATACCAATATTCACAATCGTTGTGATTTTTTTTCCTGTAAATCCTTTGTGTTCGCCCTGGTGAATGTTGTTACAAAATGTTTTCATTTGTTGTAACACTTTCTGAATGCCTGGCATCACATCCTTGCCATCTAATACAATAGGTTGACCACTAAAATTTCTTAATGCGGTATGTAATACAGCCCGGTTTTCGGTTTCATTAATTGCTTTTCCAGAAAATTGTGATTCAATGGCTTTATCTAGTCCACACTCTTTTGCTAATTGAAAAAGTAGTTGAAGTGTTTTTTCAGAAATAAGATTCTTTGAATAATCAAATAATACACCGTCTTTTTTGATAGAATAAGTTTCAAATCTATTCGGGTCTGCCGCAAACAAATCTTTCATTTGTTTTCTGTTCATCTCTTCTTCGAAATGTTTTTTCAACACAAACCAGGCTTGTGTGGTGGTTGGATTAATTCTTTCTAACATAATTATTTATAAATTCTTTACGACTTAATTTTTTGAATGGTCTCAATTGTTTTAGCTAAAGCTTCCGGGGAAATGTCAAGGTGTAAAACAAAACGAACTTGAGTAGGGGTCATCACATAGGCCAATATATTTTGTTCTTTTAATGTTTGAACAAATGCGGCAGGGGTATATGCGCCCGTCATGACTGCTATGACAATATTGGTTTCAACTGGTAAAACATGATCAACAAATGATTTTGCTTCTAATGCTTCTTTTAATGCAATGGCATGTAGATGATCTTCTGCCAAACGAGCCACATGATTTTCAATGGCGTAAATTCCAGCAGCAGCTAAATAGCCTGCTTGACGCATCCCACCACCAAAAACCTTTCTCCATCTTCTGGCTTTTTTGATAAATGGAATAGATCCTACCAACACACTTCCCACTGGAGCGCCTAATCCTTTACTTAAACAGATAGATACTGAATCAAAGACTTTCCCATAATCTGCTGCATTTTCCTTTTTGTGGACAATGGCATTGAAAACTCTAGCCCCATCTAAATGGAGTGCTAATTGATTGGCCTTGGCTACCTTTTGAATTTCGTAAAAAGTATTAAAATCATAACATGCACCTCCACCTCTGTTACTGGTATTTTCTAGGCTCACCAAACTAGTGATGGGCTTATGCACATCAATTGGGTTGATGGCTGCTTGAATTTGGGCTGCATTCAAAAGGCCTCGGTCTCCGTGTAGAAGTCGGACAGAACAACCCGAATTAAAGGCAATGCCTCCACCTTCATATTGGTAAATATGGGAAATCTCGTCACAAATCACTTCGTCTCCTGCTTGTGTATGGGTTTTGATGGCCAATTGATTGGTCATGGTGCCGCTTGGGCAGAACAATCCTGCTTCAAATCCAAACATCTTGGCTGTTTTTTCCTCCAAACTATTGATGCTTGGGTCTTCCCCAAACACATCGTCACCCACAGGCGCAGCTTGCATATATGCTAACATGGCTGGGGTAGGCTTTGTAACGGTGTCAGATCTATAATCTATCATGGAACGAAGATAAATCTAGGCCGTCGATAAAAGGTAAAAAAGACCATTTTGGGTATAAATATTTCTAAAATGTGAAATTGAGGGCTATTCTAGGCTTTATTTGTATAATTGACTCCAAAAACTTAACTTTGCAGACTCCCGCAAGGGATATACTATTTTGGACTTTCCATCGTTATACTTATAAATAAATTCTTTGCATGAGGCAGCTTAAAATTGCTACACAGATTACCAACAGAGATTCTCAAGCGGTTGAAAAATATTTACAGGAGATTTCTAAAATCTCTATGATTAATCCCGAAGAAGAGACCACGCTCGCTCAACGTATTAAAATGGGTGACCAACGCGCTTTAGACAAGTTGGTTCAAGCCAATTTACGTTTCGTTGTGTCTGTGGCAAAACAATACCAACACCAAGGTTTATCCTTGAGTGATTTAATTAATGAAGGAAATTTAGGTTTGATCAAAGCTGCTCAGCGTTTTGATGAGACCAAAGGTTTTAAATTCATTTCTTATGCGGTATGGTGGATTCGTCAATCTATTTTACAAGCTTTAGCTGAACAAGGTCGTTTGGTTCGTTTACCACAGAACAAAATTGGTACCTATAATAAAGCGAACAAAGCCTATATGGCATTTGAACAAGAGCATGAGCGTGAGCCTTCTACAGAGGAACTTGCAGGTATCTTGGAGATGTCAGAAACAGAAATCAATAATATTTTCCAATCTAATACACGTCATACTTCATTAGATGCTCCAGTGCACGAAGCTGAAGATGTGGCGATGGGTGATTTATTAGAAGGTGGATCAGATACGGATGAAGATGTGATGAAAGATTCTTTAAGAGAAGAAATTAAAAGAGTCTTGAAATCATTAAGTCCAAGAGAAGCGGAGATTGTGAATGCCTATTTTGGTTTAGATGGCGAAAATGGTGTTACGATCGAGCAAATTGGTATCAAATACGATTTAACAAAGGAACGTATTAGACAAATTAAAGAACGTGCTATTAAACGTTTACAAAAAGCACGATACAGCAATGCATTGAAAGCTTATTTGGGCTAATAAAAAAATTAACATTATCATAAAAGCCCCAACGATCTTAAAGATTTGTCGGGGTTTTTTTATAGCTACATTGTAGCAACAAAAAACAGGATTATGGAAACAGAAAAAGTAGACATCTTAATTATTGGATCAGGACCAGCTGGTTATACTGCTGCAATTTATGCGGCTAGAGCAAATATGAAACCATTGTTATACCAAGGTATTCAACCAGGTGGACAATTAACCATTACTACAGAGGTTGAAAACTATCCTGGTTTCCCAGATGGTATTCAAGGGCCAGAGATGATGGTGAATTTTGAAAAACAAGCTGCAAGAATGGGCACAGATATCCGTTATGGCTTAGCCACTAAAGTTGATTTTAGCGGCTACCCACATAAAGTTTGGATTGATGATGAAAAAATCATCGAAGCTGGTGCAGTGATTATTTCTACTGGCGCAAGTGCAAAATGGTTAGGTATTCCAAGTGAAGAAAGATTAAATGGTTTTGGTGTGAGTGCTTGTGCAGTTTGTGACGGATTCTTCTTTAAAGGAAAAGATGTAGCGATTGTTGGTGCGGGTGATACAGCAGCTGAAGAAGCACACTACCTATCAAAAATGTGTACGACGGTGCATATGATTGTTAGAAAAGACCAAATGCGTGCAAGTAAAGTGATGCAAGATAGAGTATTGAATACCCCAAATATTGTGGTGCATTTTAATTCCGAGACAGATGAAATCTTGGGTGATAAGAAAGTAGAAGGGGTGCGTATTAAAAATAACAAAACCAACACATTGGAAGAGATTCCAGTGAGTGCTTTCTTTGTGGCAATTGGACATAATCCAAACAGCGGTATTTTTAAAGACTATTTAAAGATGGATGAAACAGGGTATATCTTAACAGAACCTGGCACCACCAAAACAAATATTGAAGGTGTATTTGCTGCTGGAGATGTACAAGATAAAAATTATCGTCAAGCGGTAACTGCTGCAGGTAGTGGTTGTATGGCTGCATTAGATGCGGAGCGTTTCTTAACAGCGAAGGGTCATTAATTAAATCTTTACTATGCACATTTATTTAAATGATTTAATTTTCAATGGTTTTCATGGGGTCTATCCTGCAGAAAAAAAAATTGGAAATACATTTAAAGTAGATCTGCGTATTCAATTGACGCCGGTAACCAAAACAATCGAAAAATTAGAACAAACCATTGACTATGTGCAAGTATATGCCTTGATACAAAAAATCATGTCAGTGCCTACACCACTACTTGAAACGATTGTAACCAATATCGCGGATCAAATTTTAGCAGCGCATCCTTTGGCTGAATCTGTGTATGTAAAAATCACAAAACAACAATTGTCTGTAGCTTACTTTGAAGGAACGACTGCGGTAGATATTGAACGTAGTAGGTCAAATTATTCCAAATCAACTTCGTCTATATAGTCTAGATAGATTTAAATTTTCTTATTCTTCCAGCGCATCGTCCTGATGTAGAAATAGGAAGGAATCAATAAACTCAACCAATAGATGACCTCGCTAAACCATCCATAAGTGATAGGCATTTGGTAATATTCTAGGACTAGATAGTTATAGATAATGTAAATAACAATGGCTACAAATTCAATCATTAAAGTCACTTTAGATTGTCCTGTACCGGTCACAGCACTCAACCAAATGGTAGAAGCGGACATTAAAAGCAGTGCTACAGAAACGATTCTTAAAACCGGAATACCTTCGGTTAAAAATCCTTCCCCTTGTCCATAGATGGAAAGAAATTGTGCAGCAAATACATTGATCATAATGGCTACAAAGAAAGCAAATCCAAAACTCCAGCGCATGATTTTATGAATTAATTCAATCACTTTGTCTTGTAAATCTTGTCCAATGATATTACTCACCATGGTGGTAGTGGTGGCAGCGAATGCCCAGGTAAAACAACCAAAAAAGCCAAATATATTGCGCATGGCATTGGACACTGCTAGAGATTGTTCTCCTCTATGTTCTATTAAAATATAAAAGAATTCCCAGCTAATAATACTTATCATGTACTGCATCATTAGTGGAGAAGATTGCACCAAAATGAGTTTTACATAATCCATTTTGAGTTCAAGCTTTTTGAATAAATCAAATCTTGCCCCAATCTTTTGATAATGAATCACCAGGTATATCACAAGTAAGCCCATGATTTCGGCAATGATAGAAGCATAGGCTGCACCATTTAAACCCATCGCAGCAAATCCAAAATGTCCAAAGATCAAACTATAATCAAAAAAGATATTGAACAAAGCTTCAGTGGCTGTACCAATGATTAAGAATTTACTTTGATTGGTGCCTACTAATAAGGCATTGCGCATTTGATAAATGAATAAAAAGGGGAGGCCCCAAATACGTATTTTAAGAAATTCAATGACGGTATTGGCTCTTGATGCATCTATTAATAAAGCATGAAATATTGTTGGCGCTATAAAGTAAGTAAAACCAATACCAACAACAGATAAGCATATAGAAATAATGACGCCTTGATTAAATAATACACCAATCTCATCCACTCGGTTTTCGCCTGCTCGTCTCGAAATAAGGGCTTGTAATCCATTGTTAAGCCCTTGTCCCATCACCCCAAATATCAAATAATAGACCCCTGTAATACCTCCAATGGCGAGTGCTTGCTTACTTAATGCACCTAAAAAGATATTGTTGATGATAAAATTAAACTGAGGCACCAAGATAGCCAACGCGATAGGGACAGAGATCGTCAGTATTTGTTTACTACTAATATTCACCTGTAAGGATGGGGTCGCTGCTGGTTGACTCATATAATTGCAAATCTACAACTAGTTTTAGCAATACATAGCCTCTTTTTTTTGTATCATTGCAGTAGAAATCGACTATGAAAAAAATTGGCATTTACGGCGTACAAGAAAGTACAGCAAATAATAAGGTGGAAGATCTTTATTTGATCGTGGACGAACAGTCTATTTGTTTTGTTATTAAGAACCACATCAAAGGTGAATACATCGCTTTTGAATATTTTGAAAACACGACAGATCAAAATGGATGGAATCAACTTTTAGGTTATTTGCAAAATAATTCAAAACTGATTCAATCTTATTATAGACAGGTTCAATTTGTGATGAATACGAAAAGAACCTTATTAACCAAAACTGTGAGCACTGGTGCAGATGCTTTTTACCATAATGAATTTAGTTTGGTGGTAGGCACAAAAATGGAAGAAGAATTGCAGTTGCAAAAAATTGGGCAAGATCAAGTGTTGGTTTATAGTGTGCCAGATGCATTAAGTACTTTATTAACGAGGTCTTTTCCTACAGGTAAATGGATCAATTATTTAAGTAGTTTGATTTCATCAAATCAAGGGGATGGGGTTTGCATTTCTATATTTAACGATTATTTTATTTTGTTAATGATTCAAAATGGAAAACCTCATTTTGTAAATTATTTTAATAAAAGTGGAGACGATCAGAATCAATACCTAGTGTTGAACGCTTGTATTCAAGCAAATATTCAACCTAAGGATACGAATTTGAATGTCATTGGGTACAGTGCAGAAAGGGATTTATGGATGCAGGCATTAGCTAGTTATTTTGCAGGCGCACATATGCAGCAAGTGCCAGATGAAGGAATTGGAGCTACCTTAAATGCGGATTATCCAAACCATCATTACGCGCCTTATTTTATCTTTTAAGTTGTACGCATGAGAATTATTTCAGGAAAATTTGGAGGCAGAAGGATTCATCCGCCTACCAATATGCCACATACAAGACCCACAACGGATATTGCCAAAGAGGGGTTATTCAATATTTTACATAATAGAGTAGCCATTGACGGCGCCCTTACTTTGGACTTATTTGGAGGGACAGGTTGTATCAGCTATGAACTAGCATCAAGAGGAGCTGAACAATTAACCATTGTAGAGAAGGATAAAACAATGCTTGATTTCATTAAAAAGAATATTGATTTTTTAAAGATCGAAAACACCATGACCATTCAAATGGATGTGTTTCAATTTTTAGCCACCTGCAATCAACAATATGATATCATTTTTGCAGGCCCGCCCTATGCTTTAAATACCATTGATGACCTGCCGAAAATCATTGTTGAAAAGAAATTGATCAGCCCTAAGGGTTATTTTATATTGGAGCATACCCCTCGTAACGACTATAAAACATTTGAAGGCTATAGTTTTCAAAGAAATTATGGTGCCACCATATTTAGTTTTTTTGAATGCATATAACTAAAGCCGAAGCGCGTACCATATTATCCCAAAAAAGAGCTGCTTTGACAGAATCTGAATGCATGAAATTGGATGACTTATTACTGATTCAATTGCAGCGTATTAATTGGTCTAGCACCGAAATCCTTGCTAGCTTTTATCCTTTAGCGCATAAGAACGAACCCAACACCTTATTATTCGAAAAATACATCAAGACTTTGTACCCGTTTATTAAGTTCTGTTATCCAATTGTTAATAGCAAAGAACATCAAATGGATTTTTATTTTGAAACCGAGACCCTACAATTGAATGCATATGGCATTCAAGAACCGCTGCCTTTTAATCAAGTTCCCACAGCATTGATTGATACCATGTTGGTTCCTTTACTGGGGTTTGACCAAAAAGGACATCGTGTTGGCTACGGTAAAGGCTACTATGATCGCTACTTAGCAAAAGCCAATAAAAGCTTGCAAAAAATAGGGGTGTCTTACTTTGAGCCGATGGACAATTTCACTGATACCAACGAATTTGACGTACCTTTATCTAGTTGTATCACGCCGTGGAATACCTATGAATTTGAATAATCTTTTTTTAAAATCTTTTAGAGTACTACTCTTACCTTTTGCTATTGTATATGGTTGGATTGTGGCATTGCGCAATTGGATGTACGCTAAAAAATATTTAAAATCAGTTCATTTTAACCTGCCTATTATTTGTGTTGGCAATCTTTCTTTAGGTGGCACTGGAAAGTCACCCATGGTAGAGCATTTATTATCCATTCTTTCTAACGATTACAAAACAGCTACATTAAGTAGAGGGTACAAACGAAAAACAAAAGGCTATGCATTAGCGACGGATCAATCCACCGCATTAGAAATTGGGGATGAGCCGATGCAGTTTCATTTGAAATTCCCAAATGTAGCAGTTGCAGTAGGAGAGCGTCGCATAGAAGCCATCCCACAATTGGTTCAAGATATCCCCGATTTGCAAACCATTATATTGGATGATGCTTTTCAGCATCGTGAGATTGATGCGCATTTTAGCATTCTTTTAACCGAATACGATAACCTGTATTGTGATGATTTCTTTTTCCCAACTGGAGATTTAAGAGATGAAAGAAAATCAGCCAAACGAGCCAATATCATTGTTGTGACCAAATGTCCTTTGGATATGACTGAGGATGACAAAGCAGCCGTATTGGAAAAGTTGTATCCAGCGCAACATCAATCTGTATTTTTCACAGCCATCGCTTATGAGACACCTTATCATATTTATAACCCATCTGACCAATGGGTATTGACCATGCGAGATGAGGTCTTATTGGTTTGCGGTATTGCCAACCCCATTCCTTTAAAAAATTATATACACGAAAACACACACACTTATTATCAATTAAGTTACAGCGATCATCATATTTTCTCTATTGAAGATTTAAATGAGATGCGCAATAAATTTGAACAGATTAACGCAAAGAGTAAGCTTATCCTTACCACAGAAAAAGATGCAGTTAGATTAGTGAAGTATACCAATGAATTAAATGATATGCCATTGTATGTACTACCTATCAAACCATTTTTTCTATTTAATCAAGCACCTGAATTTAATCAATTGGTCATTGATTTTGTAGCACAATACCATCAACAAACAAATGAACAGTAAAAAAGACAAGAAGAAGTCAAAAACAACTACAAAGCAGACCCATTTAACGACTACGTATAAAGGGGTATTAGATATTGCCAAATCAGGCATGGGTTTTATCATTGTACAAGGATTAGAACAAGATATTTTAGTATTCCCAACCGATTTTAATACTGCACTTAAGGGAGACGAAGTCCGTGTTAAAATCACTAAAATTAGACAGGGTTCTGGAAAGAAAGAAGGCAAAGTCGTAGAGATAGTAAAAAGAAAACAAGTTTCTTTTTCAGGTACCATGCAGATCATGCAACACCATGCTTTTTTCCTACCCAATACCATGCATCCAATGCCAGATATTTATATCCCAATGGATAAATTAAAAGGCGCTAAGACAGGGGATAAAGTGATTGTACAATTGACTAAATGGGAGAACTCGAATAAGAAACCAGAA
>Ga0209191_1000951_pt1 | contig 20108 bp, 28 predicted proteins | sample S_130626_EF_Meta_FD_187320 | JGI IMG/M metagenome (GOLD analysis project Ga0209191, IMG submission 187320) | Freshwater microbial communities from Lake Simoncouche, Canada to study carbon cycling - S_130626_EF_MetaG (SPAdes) (version 2) | ecosystem: Environmental > Aquatic > Freshwater > Lake ...
AATGAATTTTTTTCTGTTGCCATTAGCAAATTATAAGTAATAAAAAAAGCCATCTTAAATCCCAAGCATCCGACCTCTTGTTCATTAAAATGGCTAATAATATCCTTGCGTTTATATTGTCGGATGAACGCATACAAAGATAACGAAACTTATTCTAATAAAGTTGCATTAGCATCAAAAGTTTTATATCTACCTTCTTTGATCCATCGTTTAACTCTCTGGAGCTTATACAAATTAGTAGAATCCATAACGTCTGAAATTAAATCTCTTGGTTCAACATAATACTCCGTGTTTTTCAAGAATACCTGATACTCACGAATAATAGTTGTGTACTCGTGTTTATTATACTTGTTCATATTCTTATGTGTTTCGATGTTATGTAAAACCGAAGCGTGATGTTGATTAAAGTACGAACCTATTTCGCCAAGAGTTAACTGCTCTTTTCTTAGTCTGTGCATTAAGTAACATTTCTTGTAGATTATTTCTCTGTGTCTATTGCGTTTGTTTAATCCATCTCGTTCTATCAGGTACGTTACCTTGTCCATTAAATTATCTTTCATAACTTTAAAATTTAAATTCTTCTATGTAAAAAATACCCATATTAAAACGTCCTGTTTCGATTAGATCCCTCTTCTTCCAATAGCACAAACTCTTAGAAGTAAAAATCCACTCCTGTACAGTTGCAAGTCCTACCTTGTATGTTAGTTTGTATTTCATAACGTAAATAATTTAATGATTCCTAATACTAAGATTAATACTGCTGCGATTACTAAACTTACTGCGATTCCTAGCATTGAGGATTCGTAGTTTTCTTTTCTCTTGTAACTCAAAATCCGTAAAAGTTTTCTAGTGTTTCTTCGTCTGCATACTCAAGGTAGACTTCTTCTCTAAAGTTTTCTTCTATGTTTCCGATTCGTGTTTTAGTAGGTTTGACCTGACTATTTCTCACAATCATTTTTAACGTGTTGCGTAAATGCGTTTCAGACATTTGATCAACATCAATTAAATTTCCATTTTTCATTTTCCAGTAATACTTCATAACTCTTCATTAAATTTAATTTCACATATTTTCCTGTAAAGTTCCTCATTGAAACTTCCTCTTATTGTTTCGTGCGATGACTTCGTTTTCCAGAACTTAATCATTCTTTGTAGTTTAAATACCATAATAGCTCCAATCTTTTTCGTCAGTATCTAAATCACGCATTTTCTCTAGTGATTCGTTGTATAGCCAAAGCGTTTGGTTTCTGAACTCTTTTACTTTGTCTTGTAGCCATTGCTTGTAATCGTCCGTGATTTCAATGTTTCCTTTTTCGTCTGTAGTTTCGTGAAAAAACGTACCCGACAAAGGCGTAATAGTAAAGTCTGTGTAATGTCCTGTACAATCATCCGACCAATCAAAGTCGCAAAGAACTTCGTAACAATATTCTCCGTACACATATTCCAAGTGCATATTAAAAGCCGAAAGCGTGTAATCTGTTATTTCAAATTTGTTCATCTTATTTGTTTTTAGTAATTAGTTCTCCGTATTTTTCTAGTATTGGACTTTGAACGTGCGTAGGTAAGTCCTCAATGATTTTATCTTCTTTAATGTAGTTTGGTGCCGTAGATAAAAAGAACGTCATTACCGCCCAAAATGCTATAAACGGTAAAACCACGTTTAAAATGTCTTTTTGATTTTCGTTTAGTGTTTTCATATTCCTCTAAGTTTACATACTAATTTATTTACAGATGACCATCTTGCAACTGCAAAATCTGTAATAGTGTCGTGTAATCCTAGTTTGTCAATACACTCCATCATTTCTTTCCATAATTGCTTTTCCTCTACAATCATAATTTTAATCATTTCTTGTTTTTTCATAGCTAATAAGTTTGTTATTTGAATTATTTATACACAAATATAAACATAAGGTTTCAATTATAAACAATTTTTTTTATTTTTTTTACATTTATTTTTAAAATGCTAGGTTTTACTAGGAAATATTTATACCCGATAAGGTACTAATGTATAGGAGAAACGCTTAATTATACCCGATTGGGTGCAAAAACATATAATGAAGGTGAAATTCACGTAATTATACCTAATTGGATATAAAATGTCAAGTTATTAGTCCCGTAAACTTGATAAATTAGGGACAAGAATGTCGCAAATATCTGCTAAATATGCGACACAATTATTTACTAAAAGTGTTACACGTGCTATTTATTCAGGTTATAGCCTTACGAATGGGGGTTCGCTTTCAGGTTATAGCCATAAAAAAAGGGATACCTTTCGATACCCCTAATTTAAAACCAAATAACTATGAGCTGCAAATATATTAAAAAATATGAGTTAACCTAGCAACTTGTCCTGAATCTTTATGATGGATAAATCCTTCTACTGCTTTAGGAGAATGCTGATACCCGTTGCGATGATGCCAAGAGTCTGTGCCTGAAGGACTTCTAAGAGATTCTACACATACAGACATTATATCTTTACTAGTCTTATGGTGAACGTGGTGAGTATAAACGTACCTGTGCTTAGACAAGCTCCATTCGTGAGGAAACTCCGTAGCCATCAACAAAGGTAAGTCTCCGTGTTTTGCTCCGTCTCCGTGAGTTGTTCCTATTAGATTTTTTCCATATAAGTACCCCTTGCGATGAGCAATAGAGCAATCAAAAGTAATATTATCACAACCTCTAAACCACGTTTGTATAACGTCTGCAAGAAAAAAGCCGTGTGTATAATCGTGATTGCTGGGATTGAAAGTAAAATGAACATCAGCCACAGATAACAAAGTTTCCAAGATATCAACATATAAACGTTTTGCGATTAGAAAATTAGAATACCACATTCCATCCGTATCTTGAGGAGTTCCTGCTGTAGTTTGTCTTTTAGGAGTATCAATATGAAGTATATCGTTTCCTCCAATAAATAATATTTTGTCAATGTTAAACCCAGTACACTTGTCAAGGATTCCTTGAACTCCTTCTTTTACTCTTTTAACTGCGATTTGATTGTTGTAGTCTTCTCCTGTTTCAAATGCATCGCATAATTTACCAATGTGTATGTCAGCAGGATCAACAACTAGTAAATGTCCGTCTGTTGATGGGTTTCGAAAGATGGTAGGATATTCAGGTTTAAAATCTCGGATGTCTTGTAAGACTTGTTCCTGTAATTCCTTGTAGTTTACTTCCTCAGCTTCCTTAAAGTTTGGATTCTTAAAGAATAATGAAGCGTTTTTAGACTTTAACCATCCGTGTTTTACATCTGAATCGTCTAAACCCATTCCATTGGATTCGATTTTTATTGCCCTATAAGATTCTAAAATTTCAATCTCGTCTTCTTGTAATCTGAATCTCGTTTGTTTACTCATCTGAATAGTTTAGTGAGAAGTTGTAACCTACTTCTAAAGGTTTCACTCAAGGTCAACCTAACAAGGAATCCTAAAACGAATGCAAGTATAACTAAAAACCAACGAGTTTTATACTTTGTTATAAATTTATTTTGGTATTTTACCTTTTGAGCTTCCGCTTTTATGTATTTTACTTTGTACTTATATTCAATACGTGTCTGAAATCTCGTTTGAGGTACATAAGAACGCTTGTAACGAACGATTGTATCTTTCTGAACGATTACCTTCTCCCAATAAATTGAGTCCCTTAAAACGTAAGGAATTGAATCTATCGTAGAAATAGTAATTGTGTCGCTGGTATCACCGCAAGTATATCCTTTTTTGATTGCGCGTAGTACGTGATAATTAGCAGAACACGAACCTAAAATAATTAAGGTCGAAATGTAAAGCGATAATCGTTTAGCCTGTTTAACCATCCTGTTAAAAATTTAGCGTTTTTACCTACTCCGATTGCATAAAAGAATCTCTCTCTTTCAGCAGTTAATGCATCAAATAATTTCTTAGGTTCTATTGAGTTAGCTAGTAGTATTGTTTTTGTTCCTATGATTCCGTCTACTGTACAAAGTAAGCCACAATGATTGATTGCCACCTGTAGAGATTTAGATGCTTGTTTAACGCCTGATCCCCACGCCATACCAGTAACAAATATTGAAATGTTTTGTGAATTATAAGCATCACCTCTAACTGCATCCCAGTAGCCTTTTTTAAATATCTTAAACCAATCCTCAGCATTCATTAAATAAAATCTTGCATCATTGTCAGTACCGAAAAACGAAACCCAAGCTTTGTAAGTTATTCCTACGTTTGTGTGATATCCCGTTTTTCCCTTGTAAGGAGTTGGACACGGATAGCTAGATGCTGAATCTGATTTTTCTCTGCTGAGAGTTCCCTCCCATTTCTTTGTGAACTTAACGTATTTTTCTATTAATGTCATATTGTTTTATTTTAGAACAATAGAATTTCTATTTGAGGTCTTCTAAGGTTTCTTTACTACGTTTGGCAAACTTAATAAACTTATCCCATACATTAACACCTGTAACACTAAAGTAACTTTCGTTGATAGATTTTATTTCCGTGTAAACGCAGAAGAAAGTAAACGCTTTTGTTAACACTAAATCAATAGCAATGAAGTGAGCAAGAATATCAGCTATAACATACTTTTCTAACAGGAATACAAAAACGATTGCTCCACTATACAAAAGTGTTTTAGAAATCGTGTGAGATAGTCTGCGTGAGCGAATGGACTTCCATCCTCCTTTTTTAACTGAACGCCAGATACCAAAACACGTATCTAAAATAATAGATAATATTGCAATGATTACTAAAGGTTTAACAGGGGTAAGAATTGTAAGCACCGAAAAAACGAGGAGAGAAAGTTTAGTTTTCATTTAGGTACTTCTTTTGTATTTAGTTTAGCGAGAAAAACACGAAGCTTCTCTACGTTAGTTTTTTTAGGTTTGTAAGTTTTTATAGATACCATCCTATGTTGTTATTATTTGAATCAGGGAACATATCGTTATTCTTGTTTGCTCTAAATTCTGGGAACAAAGTCTGATTGAATGACATATAGTCTATGAATCTTTCTGTGTAGTGTTGAGCAATACTTCTTTCTTTTTCGAGTAAATAGTCAACTTCGTTTTTATCTACGTTCTCAGCGTTCTCAGATGAATGTTTGTAGACTCCTTTGTTTGCAATTGTGTAAGCAGCGAAAGGAAGATATTCTACCATTGCCCAGTGAACTAACATCGGTTTAACGTATGTAGTTACAAGTGATAAATAATTACCTGCAAGAGTATTAGCAATAATATCTGCTTGTATCTTTTGGAATAGTTTAGATCCTAAGTAATTCTGAATGTGAATGTCCTGTGCAATCTTGATAAATTGTAGGAACTTGTCAGTATCTACATTGCCGTTTAAAGCCGTGTAACGAACGATGTCATCTCTCGTGATAAATAGTGCTTCTGCCATTGGTTAATCGTTTTTAGGTAAGAATCCTTGATTAGGCATATCAATAGGACGAGTTGAAACAAGTTGTGGATTAGTTACTTTATAACCGAACTTTGCAGCCTTTGCTTGTGCGATTTGTCTTTGGTTTGGTAAGTCTAAAGCAGTACCTTCAAAAACTGCGTATACTTGCTTATTCCATCTATGATGACAATTACCTCCACCTTTGTATAGCCAAATAGAATAAGTATCAGTTCCTCTTGGCCCCCATCCTGCATTGACTACTTGGTTCTCCATATTCAAGATGTCTTGTTTACGGTAAAGTTTATTAGCTTTTACCATAGCAGTACAAAACTCACGAGGATTCTTAGTTAATTCACCTTCGTATTTGTATCTAACAACGAATTTAACGCCATCAATTGTTTTATCTTGCTTATCTGTTATGTTAGGTCTTGCATCACCCGTAGAAACGAGATTTACAATTTTACTTAAAAGACTTTGTTTAGGTTCTTTTGCTAGGTTCTCGTTTTCTAAATCATCATTGTCGTAATCAACAGGTTTTTCGTCAATCAGAATCCAAGTAGGATCTGCATCTTCTCCTAAATCAATTAATGCGTTTGTTTGTGAACTTAACTGAGTTCCATCAGTACCTGTTTCTTCAACTACCTCTTCTTCGGTTTGCGTGTTTTCAAGGTCTGTAAACTCTAAAGGTTGTAATGTACGGAAGTAAAGTTTTAATGAGATTCCGTTTACTGCTAGAATAGAATCAAACGCTTCCAATAATTCCTCTTGCATTGGACGAATAACCATATTGTCAAACAAGATAGCAGAGTTTTTAAGCTCGTCTGCATTAGAACTGAATCCATTTGATGAAGCAACCCCAAATAATAGCGGAGAAGTAACGTTATGACCTAGCATAATCTTGCGTAAACACTCCTCAGATAAGTAAGTGTAATGTTCTGGAGCATCGTTTAAAGGAATATCCTCAACAGTTGTTTTAGATTCAGCATTGTCATTAAATGCTACGATTACTTTTTGACCTCTTGAACCTGTAAGTTTATTCATTACTTTAGAAGTAATGATTGCTTGTTGTTCTTCTGTTGGAACTCCGTTATTGAAGTTGACTACTTTAGTTCCTGAGAATCCGTTTTGTACTTCGTTGATTAAGTAATCTGCAATCTCCTCCTCTAAAAGTGCGTATGGTAAAGCTCCCTGATAATCAGGATAAGCATAATACTTCATCCCAACTGCATAAGGTTTACAGAATAGAATCTCTACCTTGTCTTTCGATGTTCCGAATGCTGAATAACGAACGGGAGCATATTTCTTAACGTCTGTCCAATCATCAGAGTAGTAATAACCTTCGATATCTCCATCTTTATTGCATTTCTCAGCACGAAGTAAGTTCACTGGCATATGATACGCCTTTAGAATCTGATCGTGTTTGTCGTTGTAGTGTACTTGGATAGCAAATTGACCTAACATCTTGCGATCAATAACCATTTTACGAACGCAATCCTTATTAAATAAACTCATCATTTGAGCATACTCGTTAGGCTTACGATTAGCATCTAAAGCAGACAATCCTTTTCCATAAACAAGACGTGAAATGTTGTTTATAATTGCCGAGTTCGTTGTGGAGTTCGTGTATCTATCTATCAAAAAAGAATAGAAATTATTGTCCTCGCCAAAATCAACCCAATTATCACGCTTGGATTCTTGGATTGTAGGCGTTGTGTAAGCCGATAGACTTAGTATGTGTACGTTATCACTCATAAACTATGAAAGTGTTTGTGGTAGTGTTTGATGTATATTGTCCGTTGTTTACGGAGAAAGTCGAAATGCTTTGATTAGTACAGAAAATTCTATCCTTATGACAGATAGTTGCTCCGTTTGTTAATAGTAAAGTATATCCGTGATTGTTTTTAAGAGCAAATGTTGCAGTAATCGTGTTTACATAACCCGTTTGAGTTGAGCTTGTAATCGTTATAGTTTGAGTTACGTTGGTTTGTTCATCAGTTATAGTCATCGTTGTGTAGTTCTCAAATCTTGGAATGAAACTAAACGTCTGTGCTGATGTTGATGGAGTTAATACTATCATATCTATTAAACGTACAAACTATTAAAACGTTTTAAAATAAAAAAGGGATGACCTAAGCCACCCCTCATTTAAGCTATGAAAAAAGAATTAAGCGGAGATAATAGTTGTAGTTGCTCCGAATACACTTCCTGCAGTTCCTGCAAGTCCTGTTGCACCTGTTTCTCCTGTTGCATCAATTAGATTGGCAAGCAGTTTCTCTGTGCCTACGAAGGTCAAAGTGTAACCCGACATATCACCCATTTGAACCCCACTTGACACGTTTGCAGTAGTCAATTCCATACCAAACTCAAGTCCTGCCATAAAGAATTGGTTGTTACGTGTTTTCACGATAATGTTAGGTCTTCCGTAAGAAAGTAATTTAACCGCTTTGTGTGTAGCAGCATCTTGTTTTTTCAATGTGATTGAAAGTGTTTGCTCTACGAATGTAGTTCCGTTCTCACGTGAAGAAGTAATTACTTGATCAAAAGAGTTCGTTCCTTTCACTTGGTATTTGAAAAGTGAAGTTACGTTTGCAATTGTATCAATAGTATCAGTAGTTGCCACGTAAGCAACGTCTGCTGGGAAAGAATAATCCCCATAATTTAAGAAGTAAATTGCATCAATTCCTGCAACTTGGTCTTTACAAACTTCGAGTCTGCCTGTTGTTATTTCGCACATTTTCTGTATATTTTATTTAGATTAAACAAAAAAGGGAAGGCACTTTACCTCCCCTTTCAATATTTGTCTGTTAATTTTAGTTAGCAGAGTTTGTGATTCCGTAAGTAACTACGTCAGAAGCAAAACCGTATTTAGCATCTGCAGTGAAACGCATAATTACACGAACGTTTTGTGATCCGTCCAAATCTCCCATATCTAAAACTTTCACTTGGTTCATATCGTTCAACAATCCTGTTGCAAAGTACAAGTTAGATTTTTGAGAAAGTAACGCTGTGTTAGAAGCTAATCCGTTAGCCAAGAAGATACGAACTCCATCAAAGTACAAGTCAGTTAAAACTTGGTTTGTTCCTTTGTTGTCGTAACCGTTAGCACCTACTCCTGCAGCAGCAAAACCACCCAAAGCACGTACATAAGCACGGTAAATATTGTTAGATACATAAATGTTCAAGTCTTCTTTTCCGTAGATAGCAGCAGGACAAGCATCAACAATTTTACCTAACTCAGCAACAACGTTAGCAGCAGTAACCGTAGTACCTGCAACTTCTTGAGCAGATGGTAAAGCAGCATCAGTAGTAAGTTGTGTCATCAAACCTGCGAATTGACCTGCAGTTGCGTTAACTCCTGTCCAAATAGATGTTTCCATTGCAGCAGCAACTTTCTCGATTGCGTGTGCCAATAAGAAGTCTGTAAAGTTTTTCGGCATTACTTCAAATGCTGAGTAACCCATAGAAATTGCTTCCCAATCTGATACGAAATCTTTTTTACACAATTGAAGGTTCACTTGGAACTCCTCAGGTTGTAAAACTTTTTCAGTAAGTGTGATTGTAGATGTAGCATCGAAGTCGCAAGTAGCGTTCTTGATAATGTCATCCGTAGCCACACGCTTAATTACTTGTTTGAATTTTACGTTAGGAACGATAGTGATTCCACCTTTGTCTAATGTTGGTGCAGACAATAAAGCTGCAGCGATGTACTTACCTGCAAATTCTCCTGCGTAAGTAGTTGTAATTGATGTTGTAGTTGCCATTTTTTAAAAATGTTTGTTAGTTAATATTATTTGTTTAATTTTTCAAAGATTGAATCGATAGTAGAACGTTGTCTGTTTTTCTCTAAACGGAAGTGTTCAACTACATTCGTGTTTTCAGGATTAAAACTAATTGGTTTAGGTTCTTCTGAAAGTTCGGTTACTTCTTCTGTAACTTCGTCAACTTTAGAAAGCAATTCCAATTTAGCTTTCAATTCAATATTTTCTGTTTTTAATGCTTCGATTTCCGAGAAGAAAGTTTCTTTAACGATAGATTCGATAGTTTTCTTTGGAGCAGATACTTCTTCAGCAGCAGCTACAGGAACTTCAGGAGCAACCTCATCTTCAGGCATAACTTCTTCCGCCACTGGAGCTTCTTTAAGTTCTTTGATGATACCTTCAACTTCTACTACTAGGATCATTCCGCTTTCTAATTCGTATTCACCTACTGGTAAAGGAATCTTTTGCTCATCTTCTGTAACGATAAAAACCTCGTTATCCATTTCAAATGCGTCTGCTTCAAGAACCGTAACTCCGTCTGCTAACTTCATCATTTCTAAACTCACTTCCATTCCTAAAAGTGATTTGATTTTGTTAATTGTGCTATTTTTCATTTTTCGTTTTTATTACTTTAATTTATTATTGTTGAGATAAAACACGTTGTGCTTCACCTCTTAATTTTCCAATATTACCAATTAACTTTTCTAATGCTCCAACGCCATTTATTTGCTCTTTTGCAATACCCAAATCTTTAGAAGCATCAGTAATTTTTTTATAAACAGGAGTAGATTCTTGATCCCATTTCTGTGCTTGCATTATAAATTTTTGAACTTTATCGTAACTATCATTCGACTTTTTTAAAATTTCATCAAATTGTTTTTTAATAGTAGCGTGACTAATTAATGAATCGTTTAAGTCTTCATAAGCAAACTCTCCTTTTTGAATAGCTGTTTTAATGTCATCTACTAATCCTAAATCAATTTTATGACTTGCTAACTCAGTAGCATTTCTCTCAATGTCTGCTACTTTCTGAAATACTTCGTTTAATCCCATTGTTCTTTTTTTTATAAAACGTGTTAATTATATTCTTGTTGTATTTTATCCGTTCTGACGCACGATAGTTCTCGTTCCGCCATTAGTTGTTACGGAAACTGATTCAGTTCCTGTGGTAGCTCCTATACCCTGTGCTTGTAGACTACCATCACAACATTTCTTTGAGTATGTTCCGTTTTCGCATAGACATCCTCTTTTGCTTCCTGCTTTCGGGGAAGAATAACTTGGTGTTTTAAATTTGCTCATCTTGTATAATTATTTGTTTGATTTTTTCTAATAAAATATCTTCTTCACTCATCATTGACATTTCTAACTTGTCAGCGAAGTAACCTTCAATGCTAAAGCCTTTTACTTTACCCGCTTTAACGTCACTCCAAACTTGCTCGTTGTTTACCTTCATTGATATCATCCAAGTTCCTTTTGGTAAATCAAATCCGTATTTAGCTGACTTGTCTAGTTTAGAATCTTCAATGATCCAACTTTCTACAACTGACATTCCTTCGAGTTTCTTGTCGTGTTCGTAGGTTGCGTTGTTTTGATTGGAGTTCATTAAAAATAACTCTGATGCTTGTCTTACCGTGTTTTCAGAAAAGTAAATATGATATTCCTCTTTCGTTTTTTCGTTTACTCGGTAGATTTGTTTATTAGGAACTAATGCTGCTCCCATAAGAATCTTTTTCTCAGCGTCAATTTCTTTTAGCTCTATTTCGTGTTTTGCTAGTGCAATAAAGTTTTCCTCTATTGCTGGAGAATGAACTACCGATACTGCGTCAATTCCGCTTAATTCATCCTTTGAGTCAATTACTAATTCTATAATCTTCATAATATTTAAACGTTTTATTGTACTAATGTTGCATTTTCAATTCTGTTTCTATCCAAAGATTGTCCCGATGTTACATCACTAGAAACGACATATGCCTTTGTTGGAGTTTGTTGAAGTTGTGCTAACTGATTAATTCCTGAGTTACCTACTACGTTAAAGTTTGCAGACATAACTCCACCTGCTCCACTGCCACCGCCACCCGAAGGAGAACTTGGCGGACTTCCACCGCCTAATGTTCTTAGTGCTTTAGCAGTCGCTGCTATATTGGCTGCGATACCTATTCCAGTAGAAATATTATTCATTGCTATTACAGGTGCTGCTGCTACCCCACTAGTTGCTACTGCTTGTGGTGTTGCTAGTGCTGCAACGTTTGCTAATTTATTCGCGATAATCATCTTAGCAATACCAATAGCCGATTCTGCAATTACTGCTGCTTTCTGAACTCCTTTTTGTTTTTCAAATAATCCCTTAATCAACTGAACTCCTTGTAAAGCAGTGTCTAGTCCTTGCATTTGAATAGCAGCCTTTTGTTCTGCTACTGCTTTTGCTTCTTCAAGTTCTTTTTTAGCAGCGTCTTTATCAGCTTTTATTTTTTTATTTCTAGCTTCTATTTCAATATCTTGATACTTTAAGTTGATATCATTCAACTCATTCATTTTAGCCAGTTCTATTTCTGCTAGTGCATCTTTATTTCCTTCTGCAAGTGTTTCAAGGGTAAAGTATTTATCTTGTATTGCTAGTTCTTCTTTCTCTTTGTCGCTTAAAGTGTTTAAATAATTTTGTTCTGCAATATCTTGCTCAAGTTGTATGAGTTCGTTTTTCCTTTGTATCTCAAGTAATTTTGCATCAGCATCTGCTTTGGCAATTACTTCATTATTTTCTTTTTTCTGTTGTTTTAATGCTTCATCTGCTGTTTTTTGATCGTCGGCTATTTTATCATTTGCTTCCTTAGCTGCATCAATTTTACTTTGCTTTAAATCTGTTTGTTCTTGTTTGACTTCAACTTGATTTGCTCTTGCAACTGCTTGTTTATTTTTGTAAGCGTCTGCTAAGTCTTTGTATTCTTCTTGTAGGTTTTTGCGTGATTCAACTACTAACTCTCTTTGTTTAGTTATTAACTCATCACTAACACCTGCATTTTTATAACTTGCTAACGTGTTTTGTTCCTTTTCATAAGTGTTTCTTGCAGTTGCTAAAGATGCTTTCTCTAAAGCAATTTCCTCATCTGCGTGTTTTAATGCGAGTTTTCTGATTGCTTCTGCGGATGCACCTGACGCTTTAGCCATATTAAGCTCGTGAGCATTCTTTGTTTTTAGTGATTCACTAGCTCTATCATTTGCTTTTATTTGTGCATTTAGTGCATTCGTATTTCTCTTAGTTGCCGCTGCTGCTTTATCGTTTACTGCTGCAGAATCTTGAAACATTGTAACCAACTTGTAACCGATTGCAATTAAAGCTGCAATACCTGCTACGATAGCCATAACAGGATTAGCTGCCATAATAGCATTGTATGCTGCAGTAACAATATTTACTCCTTTTTGTACAATAGAATTAGCTTTAAGAACTGCTCCTAATTGTTTGAAACTATCAATGCTTTCTCCTACTGCTTGAGCACCTGATGCCAATGCCATTGCAGATTGCACTTTTAATAAGGCTTGTTCTACACCTTCACTTTGTTTTCCGAATGCACCCATAGCACCCGTTACAACAGAGAATCCACCTGCTACACCTTGTAAAGAACCTGATAACGCTTTAAACTTTGCGTCAGGATTAAAGGCATCAGTTAACGCTTTTGCATCTCCAATCTTGTCTTTTAGTATTGCTGCTTTCTTTGCTGCTTCAACTGCCTGTGCTGATGTTGCTCCAAACTTATCGGCTAAGGTTTGTACTTCTTGCTGAGCTTGTTTTAATTGACTTTTAAGACTTCCTAAGTTTGTTTGTAAGTCTAATTCTATTACTTTCTTTTCAGCCATCAGTTAACTTTTTTTCTTGCGTTTTTTCTTATCTCTTGTCTTGTCATTTTACGGAAGGAATGTGTCAATACATATTTTCCTTTTGCGATGTCGATGTTCTCTGATACTCCGTAGAAATTATCTATGGTAAGCATTGCGATTATGTTCTTTATCATCTTTGTATAATGTTTATTGTTTGAATTTCTATATCTCCGTTGATTAATGTGTACTCTACTTCTAAAGGGTAGATATCTCCGTCTTTTCCTGCAGGTAATGTAACATCAACAAATTGGCTTGTAGTCGTAGTGCTAGGAGAAACTGTTACCCCGCCAACTGTACTTCCTATTTTAGTAGATACAGCATTGTTAATCATATTGATTGCAACTCTTATTGTTCCGCCTCCAACTCCAACATAAGGGATTTGAGTCAAGTTTAGTATTGGTCTAAAATCTAAAATCAACTGAAAGTTTACTTCTCCAGTGGTTAAGTTAGATTGCATTGAGTTAATGATGTAGCGTTTATCTCTGATCATTAATCTATCGTTTAAACGTAAACCCGTAAGTAAACTAATTGGAAGGATAGTTTTTAAACTTAATAGTCGTTGTTTTAGGTTGTAAAGATTGTATAAGTAACTAAAGTAATATGTTCCGAACAAAGTTTGTTGCACAGGTACGTTTAACATTGTGCTAATATCAGGTGCGAAGTTTAACGTGTAGTTTGTTAAGTTCGTTAATAAGTCTTGACCGAATGGTGTGTAGTTAGTTATGTTAGTAGTTGTTGTTCCATTATTAAAATGAAAATCAACAGTCTTATTATTATATTGATAAAGTAACACAGGTTTAGGAACGTATGGAGCAAACTCGTTGTTTAAAGAGTAACCTACTTGTAAATCCGTGCCTGTAAATTTAGTCTGTAACAAATTCTCGAAAGGAACGTCTAAAGTAAACTCATCTCCATCGTAAGAATATTGGTATGAAGTATCTCCGTACTCACGCATAAATAATTGACTAAACTGCTTGTTTAAGAATGATTCTGATGTTTGATATTTCATCGTAATCTTCTTATAGAGTTTCATTCTGTCTATGTCAATAGAATTTACGTCTGTGTATTTTGATATGTTAACTATTGCTCCTGCTGAATACCAATCGTCTAGTGGTTCTATTTGAAAGTTATTCTCCGTGATTGCATAGCAAGTCATATTGAAAATCTTAAGGATTCCACTAAAGAAATCACTTATCTTCATCGCAGGGGAATAAGAAGCTAAATCAGTAATAGCAGTTAAGGTTACGGCATTACAACTTACTGCTCCATAATCAATAGTTACTGATGGAGGAGTAGGATAAACTATTGTGTAATTAATTGTAAAATCAACAGTTGCTGCTAAATTAGATTTGACTTTAAAAGTATATGTATCATCTAATCCTGTTACATTAAAAACAGATGCAGCAGTTATGTTTCCAGTTGTAGTAAATGGAATACTTTGATACAGGTTTCCGTTTTGATATACATCCAAAGTGTAATCAACACTACCCGTTAAACTAATAACATTAACAATAATTGTGTGAGCAGACGCAAGAGTTTGATATTGTACTCTTATTGAATCATCTGTTAAATTGAATGAATCAGTAGCAGGGTTTGAAGAAGTTGTTAGTGCATCAAATGTAATTGTTTGTGCTTCAGTTAAAAAGTTAAACTCGTTTCGGTTTTTATACCACAAGAAAAGTTTAGTAAATCTTTCATCACTTAAAAAAGTACCTAAAAAACCTACTGAATATTTATCAGCAATTGCTTCAAATATATTTTTAACTCTAACTGCAGGAAATAACTCATTGTAATGAATATGTCCACTTGTATGATGGATATCATTAGAAGAAGTTGTAGGTATCGTTAACCAACTTGGAGTAATTGTCGTAGGTGCTTGTCCTGTCCAAGTCCATATTCTTTTTGAACTAATTAATGGATATTTTACATCGTAAGTATTCGTAGAGTTTGTTACCCTCGTCTTTACTTCCGTACCTGTATAGGAATGGTTTAAACTTGTGTAATCTAAATTAGAAAGTAAGTCCTCACCAAAGTAATCTAACAACGTTCTGCCTTCTCCGTAAAAACTTAATGAGTAGCTTTCTGCTTTTCCGTTTTTTAGTTGTGCTTTGTCAATCTGAATTTTACCACGTCTAAAGAAAGTTAAGTCAATTTCTATAAATGCGTTTCTTCTTAGGTTGTGATCTAATGTTGAATCTACATCACTCTGGTAAAAGTGTTGAAAGATAGCATTGTTTATCTCAGAAGCAGGAACGGTAAAGCTCTGTGAAAAGTCCGTGTAAGTCTTTGAAATGTCTGCTACGTTCTGTTGCGTTGATGTTACCTGAATCTGTTCATCGTTGAATAGTTCGAGTCTTTGTCCTTCGATGTATACTTGTACTTTTCTATTCATTACACTACTGAGTTAATTGTGTCGTATGCGTATTCAAAGTCTAGTTGGTAGTTAATCATATGCGTGTTGATGCTTTTGAATAACTCAGTTGATTTCGTGTTTATCTTAACAGGTGATTTGTCTAGTAAGATTCTTTCGCTTAACATTAGTTGTTTAATCACTTCTGAGTAACTTTCGTTTACCCAATCGGTATTTACTTTAATCTGTTCTTTTCCGTTTGTGTTAAACACTTTTCTTTGACCTTCTAAAACATCGTAAGAAGGATAAGTTGCAGGCATTAAATTGTATTCCGTGTTTTCAACGCTGATAGATTTGTTGCTTGCTTTAAAGAACCATTCAGTCTGCCAAGCTCCGTATTTATTTACAAAGTCGCATCTTACAGGCGTGTATTTACATTCTCCTTTAGGTTGAAAAGTTGCAGTCCATACCGTGCTACCTGCGTTGATGATTTCTACTTTGTTTCCTGCACTTAAATACGATGCGAATACTCTAGGATAGTCAAGCACGTTTAAAGCCCCTAAAGACGAAGTATTGGTTGCACCTGAAACTAAGTTAGTGTATTTAATTGTATCTCCTGAGATGTTCTCTATTGTTAAATGTCCGTAGCTTCCTGTTCCGTCTAAATAATAGTTGTAAGTACCTTGGTCTAAGTGAACTCTAAATAAGTTAGGATTTGCTCCGTCCGTATAATTTCCGTACCCTTCGTATGCTCTGTAAGTAAGCGTTGAACCAAACTGAACGAAAGCACCTGTTGTTTTCTTGTAGGTTTTGATTCCTATCCAACACCATTGAGCAGATGGATTCGCAGCACTAGTTGTTGTGATGTTTTGTAATGTGTTATGATTTATAAACTCACGGATGTAAGGTGATAAGTCGTAGTAAGTCGAAGGTGCAGTTGATGAAGGTATTTGCTTACTTAGTGTATAAGCAGGAGAAGCAGGCATTGACGTACTATTTCCGTTCCAAAGAAATATTTGAATTTGTGTAGCAGTTTGTGATGCTTCGTTTATTGTTAGAATATAAGGTGAACGTGCGAAAATTGCCATCTATTTTTTTGTTAAGTATACTGATTCGTTAAATAATTTAATTGCATCCACTCCGAATGCGTCCACTAAATCTTGTGGTAATTTCTTATATGCTTTTTCAAATGGTTTAGTAAAGAACAAACTAGGTTTGATTCCTTTCTTAAATATGTATCTAGACAAAGCAAACTGCAATCCTTTCCTCGTTTGGAACTTTCCGTTTTTTCGTGGTGCTAATCCTTTACGAACAATCCACTTATCAAACGCTTTCGGAGGAGGAGCTTTAGTAGTGTACTTGTACTGGGTATTGTATTTCTTTTCAGTACCTGAAACTCCTTTGTCCTGATAAATCCCGTACTCCTCCATTGAGAACTCCATCTCGAATGAATTAGGATTAGCTTTTACACGAGCTTGAATTGAATCGTAAAGTTTACCTCCGTCTTTTCCTAGCTTACGCAAGTTCTTCTGCGATTCGCTTATGACGTAGTTTTTAAACTTGTCTAATTCTTTCTGAAGTTCACTCTGCTTCATCTTTTGGTTTACTCGCTTCGTTTAAGATGTTTAAAATAGGAACTCCGAATTTCATCGGTAACTCCGCAAGGATTGACTCTAATTGTTTTACTTGTTCTTCGTTTAATGTTAACATACTTTGTGTTTTAGATGATTACTACTCCAATAGCATCAGCAACGTATTCGTTTACTACTGAATTATCAGTCCCCCAAGTTAAGAATTCTTCCTCAGTTAACGTATAGTTCCCTTGACTTAATTGCTTTCCTTCCTCAGTAAGTAATTGCCAATAGGTTGTGCAAGTTGTTGCAGTCGTTTCAAAGTTCAATACAAGTACAGTCATTCGTGTCGCTGTACCTTCGTTAAGTGGATAGACGATAGGTTGTATCGCTACTCCGTTTGTTGTTAAAGTGTTGTCCATACTGTTCCGTTATATAAAGCCATTAAGTTAAGTGTTGTATCATATACCATTAGTCCCGCAGTTGGTGTAGCAATGGCGTTCTTTTGTGTTGTTGTCATTCGTGGCGGTAGGAATCCTTTTGTAGTTGACGTAATATGAAATACAGATGAAGCAATTTGCGTTGCACTTCCAACTGATGCCCATCCACCTAAATGTTGTATTGCTACTCCTCCACCATAACCAACTGAACTTTCACTAGTTTGTAAGTAAAAATATCTATCATTGATTAGTGATGCACCAATATAACCAAAGTCCATCGCTTGTTGATTAGTAGCATCATTAGAATTGAGCGAGAATAAAATACGTTCGGCAGTTGATGTTTTAGTAGTTGAAGTAGCTATTGAAAAAGCTCTATTTGTAGAATTTTGATAAATTGACAATGAGCTACTAAATAAAGACGAACTACCATTTATCACTAAACTTGTAGCTATTCTCGCAGTTCCGTTAACGTCAAGCTTGAATCCTGCGTCTGTGGTGTTGTTGATTGAAAAATTTCCACTGAAAAACAAAGTCATTTTTTCAGTAATTCCCGTGTACCATCTATACCCACCACCATTAGTAACTCCCGTTTGAAACCATATATCATACTTAGAACTTCTTAAGCTACTCAATCCCATTCCGAAGAAATTTGTTAATGAGCTATTGAAGCCAAAATTTGCTCCACCACTTATTCCACCCGTGGGGTCTGATGGTGCGTTACCTACGGCAGTAATTAAACCAGAACCAACTGAATTACTTTGTATTCCAACTCCAGAGGTTATTGCTACATAAGAAGTATTAGTGCTACCCGTAACGTGTAATTGATTTGCAGGACTTGCAGTTCCTATCCCCAACCTTCCATTCGTATTATCCCAAAACAAGTTAGCCGATTCTTGCACTACATTTCCCGTACCTTCAAACAATATACGTCCAACAGTACCCGAAGTGATTGCAGTCGTTCCGATTGTGATTCCCGAAGCAATAGCAATATCACCACTTCCTAAAATAGTAGTACCGTTTACCGTCTTGATGTTTGTTCCGCTAACTAACGCATCTTGTTTGGCATTCCAAATTGAAGCAGATGATATTCTATTATCTGCAATCGAAACTCCATTCCAAGTAGCACCTGTAATTGATCCTACATAGTCAAAAGTATTCGTACTCCAAGAAACATTTGAAGGAGCCTGAAAGTGTGCATCCCAACTTCCTGCAGCAGTAGAATTATCAGTTAACTCTAAAATCATATTACCACCTGATGGAACTGATTTTACTAATGTGTTTGAGTTATTATTTACTGATATTGTTCCACTACTCTGATTATTATTAAAGTTATATATAGCACCTGTAGGAATAGTTGTAGCGTTAGGTAGTTTTATTACCTGTCCTCCACTTCCTGTAACTAAGTAAGAAGGAGTTGATGCGAGTGTAAGTGTTATTAATGTACCTGATGCTACTACGGAAGTAAATCCATCAAATACATTATTAGCACTTAAGTTATTTGCACCTAAGTTAACACTTTGTGTTGCTCCCGTGTATGGAACTCCACCTAATCCACTTAGTGTTTGGTCTCCTGTATTAATTCCACTCGTGTTTCCAATCGTAGTTAGATTAGCATCAGTCACATATCGTTTATTCAGTGAATCCGCAATGTCTGCTGTTGTTGCGTCTGCTCCTGCTGTAACTAATCCTTTTGAATCGTAGGTTACTTTTGTTTTAGTTGCTCCTGTGATTGCAGTATTGCCCGTTACCTTTGCGTTTAAAGCAGTCTGTAAGTCTGTCTGAGAAGATAATGTTCCTGTGATTGCTCCCCACGTAGAAGCAGCAGTTGCTGAAATCTCTACATAAGCTGAACCTGTCCAACGATAAGTCTTGTTCGTGTCCTCTGCTATAAAGATAGTTTTTAAACTACCTGTTGCTGGAAATCCTGCTAGGTTTGCGTAGCTCTTTACTTGTGATGGTATGTTAACGTCTATTGCCATACTAAATTAATTGTTTGATTGCTTAAAGTTGCGAATGTTGATGTAGCTACTTGTGTTCCGTCTATTTGTAGGTTTAAAGTAGTATCAGGTAATGTTAATGTGCTTCCACTTGCTACGCTTGTTGAGTAACTTGCGTTCGTGTTTAAAACGTATGAAGGAGAACAGAAAGGAGCATAGCTATCCGTGTTGCAAATAGTCATATCGTTAGGAACTACAACATCGAATGTCATTGTCCATCCTGCTAGTAAATTCTCGAATCGTTCTGTAAATGGTTCTAAGCTTGGATCTGTTTCAATTACGAATTGTTGATCCCATAAATTCCCGTGAAGCATCTGCTGATAGCATCTGTTTAAAACGTGGTGTTGTGTATTTAATACGTCAAGTTCGTTGTTGTTCTCTTGGAATAAATCAGTTACCTCAGACTTAGAAATATCAACGATATCCATAGCAATTAAAGACACGTTGAACGTTTGTGTGTTATCTGATAAAACAGAACTGTTAACCATTATGTGTGTCAATGGAAAGATAGTCTGTTTGTTTAAATCTACCTGAAAGATATCACCTTGAGTAACCGTATTAACTATCTCGTCATTATCGAAATGTATCTTTAGTTTGTTTAGTATGTCGTAGAATCCTGTCATCGTTTCATATTGCGTTCAAATTGTCTTCTTTCAATATCGTTTTTTTGCTTTTCAAAGACGAGATAGGTAAGACATTTAGTAAGTCTGTAATTGGTAACGTCATCGAACTTTGTAAGTTCTCCTTTAGCGAGAGCATATA
>Ga0209191_1000953_pt1 | contig 20085 bp, 23 predicted proteins | sample S_130626_EF_Meta_FD_187320 | JGI IMG/M metagenome (GOLD analysis project Ga0209191, IMG submission 187320) | Freshwater microbial communities from Lake Simoncouche, Canada to study carbon cycling - S_130626_EF_MetaG (SPAdes) (version 2) | ecosystem: Environmental > Aquatic > Freshwater > Lake ...
GATTCAGATAGGCTAGAAATAAGAGATTGATATTTTAACTCTAGACCTTTTATGGATTCAGCCAGTTGATGGTACTCATTTCTTCTTATTTCGTCATATGCTTGAAATGATTCAAATGGATATTGGGCATCTAAAATTTTCTCGAAGGCACTATAGTCAAAAGTTTTAATTGAATCAAATTTTTTCCGAGCTATTACAGCATAATCTGCGGCTATACCTGTATATCCAAGAATATCATTCAAACCAACCTCAATTTTATTGCTATTTCCCATTCTTATAATTTTACTTTTTTCAAAACCACTATATTGACATGCATATTCTAATAACAGGGGCGGTATTGGACGGAGATGCGTAGGGTCTAAATAAAAATTTACAGTAGCTACCATCATATTTTCAGGATTCGGGGTTTCTAGTATTAAAAAACCTCCAGGCATCAATGCAACAAAAGCAAGATCAATTAATTCCCTTAAATCATCAAAAGTAAGGTGCTCTATTAGATGAAATGCTGTGATTAAAACCTGACTGGCTGGTTGTGTGTTCTTTAAGGCGGTTATAGCGTCTAATTTTGTAACATTTAAACCAAGTCCTCTACAGTGTTCAAGCATTCTTTCATCTAAATCAAAGCCTTGGCTATTAAAGTTATTTTCGATTAACAGTTGGAGCCATTCTCCACGACCACAACCTAAATCCATTGCAGATGCTTTTTCATCAATTTGTAAAAGGGGCTCAATAATCGGGAGGTAAACTGACATGCGTGTCTTAACACAATCAAATGTCCCTCTAAACTGCTCCTCAAAATCAATATAAAAGTTATCACTCATTCATTTCACCTTGAACAGGAGGTAACCAATTAACACCGATAAATTTCTCATGCTCACCATTAATCACGTTGAAGGTCATAGCTAAATCCTGCCAATCGTAATTTTTATCAATGTGATTCTCATCACGGTGAACTGCTACCGATATTGAATACGAACCCTCACCCATATTCGCAAAAAATGTAAAGAAATGATTGTGGCATTTCCCTTCTTTGATATTTGGAATATTCTGATTTAGGTAATGTGTATTCGTGCCATAAATTGATTGCCCCAATCGATCTTTAATTAAATATCCTATAACAATATTGGGCACATTCTCATAGGCGCAAATAATTATTTTCAATGTGATTTTTTGGCCTACATTAATAGAATTTACTGAAACTCCACTCTCATTTAATATTTCAACATGTTGAATCTTAATTTCACCTGATCCTGATTGAGTCTGGGTTCTACCATCCTGACCTGCAATTTGCAAAATATTATTTTGGGCTTCATCTGCCAAAGATGCATTGTAATAATCCATAACAAATTCTGGGGGACCCTCTTTTTTTATAGCCCCCGATTCCAACAAAATGGCACGATCACATATACTTTGAATAACTGACTTATCGTGACTGACCATTAATATGGTAGTACCTTCTTCACGAAATTTTCTAATTCTGGAAAAGCTTTTATGTTGAAAATAAATATCTCCAACAGACAAAGCTTCATCAACAATCAAAATATCTGGTCGACGCACGGTGGCAATACTAAACGCAAGTCGCATTTGCATGCCGCTGCTATATAGTCTTAATGGCTTATCGAGGTATTCGCCTATTTCAGAAAATTCTTCAATTTCTGGCATCAAAAGCTCTATCTCATTTGAGCCGTACCCTAACAAACTCGCTGCCAAATTTACGTTTTGTCTACCACTAAAATCAGGATGAAATCCCATGCCAAGCTCCAAAAGTGCGATCACTTTACCGCAGGTTTGAATATCACCGGTTGAAGCCTGAACTGTGCCTGCAATCATTTTTAAAAGTGTACTTTTACCAGCCCCATTTACTCCGACAATACCTAGGGTTTCCCCCTGTTTCACACTAAATGTCAAATCCTTAAGTACCCATTTTAATTCATAATGTCTTTTAGAAAATGGAGAAAATGCATCAAGTAACCTAAGCCATTTTGAAGAATATTGCTTATATGCTTTACCTACTTTTTTAACTGTAATCGCATTCATCACAATTCATCCACCATATCTGAGACATTTTGTTTATATGTAATGATTGCAAGCCCGCTCAAAACTAAGCTGACCACAGTTGGATATATGATGCTTTCCCAATCCGGATAATCTTTTAATACAAAGATAGCTTGAAATCCGCCTATCAAGGGCGCAAGCGGATTTAAGCCAACAACAACCTGAATATTTATTGGCAATATATTAGGTGAATAAACAATCGGTGTTAGCCAAAATAAAAATTGAAGAAATATCCCAAAAAATTGAGCTATATCCCTAAAGAAGACATTTAATACCCCCAAAATAACACCTAATCCTAAAGCCGCCAACAAAAGTATTACCAAAAGTGGAAATATGGCAAGAAATGCAAGCCCCGGGAAATTATTGGTGAACGATAAGAATAAGCAAAACAATCCTAAAATAATTAAAAAATTGATAAGTGCATTCCCAACCACAATTAATGGCAAACAGATTCTTGGAAAAACAAGCTTCTTTAACAAATTACCATTTTCTACGAAACAGTTTTGTGTGCGTTGGGTAATTTCAGAAAATAAGCCCCAAACAATAATTCCAGAACACAAATAAATACTATAAGAAAACCCACCTTCTACACCGGGAAGTTTTGCTTTCATCACTTCCGAAAAAACTACGGTGTAAACAAGGATCATGGCCAAAGGGTTAAGGATGGGCCACAAAATTCCCAATAACGAATTTTGATAGCGAGATTGGAAATCTCTCTGGATTGAAGCGTAAATGAATCCTCGATAATTCCAAAGAGATTTAAGCATATTGATAGCTAATCGAATTATTGCGCATCAAAACGATGTGTCAGTTTGATTACGACGCATATCAGCCTCAACCATCATATGGCAAAGCTGCTCTAGCGTTGTAGTTGGATTCCAACCTAAAACATTGTTTGCTTTTTCAGGATTTCCGATTAATAAATCAACTTCAGCAGGTCGATAAAATAGAGGATTTACTCTCACAATGACCCTGCTTGTTCGAATATCTGTAGCTATTTCACTCGCACCTTGCCCGCTCCAAGCTAATGGAATTTCAAGCGCTTTTGCTGACATATTGACAAAGTCACGGATCGATTCGGCACGGTTAGTTGCCAGGATAAAAGTATCTGGTTCTTTAGCTTGTATCATATGCCACATACCTTCGACATAATCTTTAGCAAATCCCCAATCACGCTTGGCATCTAAATTACCAAGCTCTAAAACATCTAGTTTGCCTAATTTAATTTTTGCTAATGAATCTGTTATTTTACGGGTTACAAATTCTCTACCACGGAGTGGTGATTCATGATTAAACAGAATACCACTTGTTCCGAAAATACCGTAACTCTCTCGATAATTTACTGTCATCCAATGAGCGTAAAGTTTGGCTACTCCGTATGGACTTCGTGGATAGAAAGGGGTACTTTCTATTTGTGGGACAGCCTGTACTTTACCGAACATTTCAGAGGTTGAAGCTTGGTAAAAACGAATTTTGGGGTTAACAATCCGGATTGCTTCCAAAAGATTTACCACTCCAACACCTGTAATTTCAGCTGTTGTTATTGGCTGATCAAACGACACGCCCACAAAACTCTGAGCAGCTAAGTTGTATACCTCTATAGGTTTTGCTATCTCCAATAGTCGAATTGCAGATGAAAGGTCTGTTAAATCATATTCTCGCAATACTAAGTTAGGATGGCTGTGTATGCCTAACTCTTCAATACGCCAAAAATTAGTAGAGCTTGTTCGTCGATACGTACCATAAACGATATAATCTTTTCTTAACAAGAGTTCCGCCAAATAAGCGCCATCTTGTCCTGTTATGCCAGTTATGACTGCATTCATATTCTTCCTAAATCAATTAGTTATAGATTTTTTAATAGTATAAACCTGAATATATTCCACTAAATAAATCCATTAAGAAAGCTTTTTCTGCAGAAGATTTTTATATAGATTTGCGTAAGCATGACACATGGCATCCGCTTGAAATAATTCCTCGAATCGATCCTTGGCATTGTTACCCATTTCTTTAGCTTTCTCGGGGTTATCCCATAAATTATCTAACGCCAGGCTTAATGCATCTACATCGGCCGGGGGTACAACTATTCCAGTTTTACCATTTAAATTAATGAAGCTTGTTCCGGTACCTATCTCACATGAAATCATAGGTTTACCAAACATGGCAGCTTCTATAAGTGATATACCAAAGGCCTCAGAACGTAAATGTGACGGAAATACAAAGGCAAAAGATAGGTCTAACAAAATTGCCTTATCTTCATCTGAGATCTGTCCAATAAATAGTGTATTTTTAAGCCCCAATTGATTAGCTTGTACTTTTAATTTATCAGTAAAGGGCCCTTCCCCCACTATTACAATTGGTAGATCTCGTTTGGCGTTGGCTTCTAATAGATAAGTTAACCCTTTATAGTAGCGATGCACTCCTACAAATAAAAAGAATTTTTCTCTTAAAATTTTTTTCCAGGCCATTTTTTTTTGTGAATTTAACTTCAATCTAATATCGCTATTTAAGCCATAAGGAATAATATGAACTTTATCTTTAAATGGTAAAAGTGAGCTGCTTGATTGAAGATAATTAGGGGATGAAGCAACAATAACATTTACAGAGTCGAGAAAATAATGCATTAATGGCCTGTAAAACTTCAAAAGAAATTTTTGATGAACAATATCAGAATGATAAGTGACAAGAGTAGGTTTTCTAATGCCACTCAAAAAATGAATTATATCCATAAAGGGCCATGGAAAGTGATAGTGAATAACGTCTGCTTGCGATGCCAGTTCTTTAAATTTTTTTAAGGCATGCCATGAAAAATCAGTGGAAGCAATTTTGAAATTTGAACGAATTCGATATCTATTTCCAACTTTATCTTCTGTCAAATTAATTTGATTACTCAAAGATAAAATACTCGATTCAATGTCGTGTTTACGAACGCCCTCTACAATTTGATAAATGACTTGCTCTACTCCGCCATATGAATCTGGATAATACGTTTTATAAAAATGTAAGACTTTCATCACATATTCAATATTTTTTTATAAACTTCAATTGTGTTTCTAGCGCAGTGATGCCAGCTCATATTTGCTGCTCTTTCCTTACCTAATTTAATTCTTCCTCGCTCTGATGGCTCAAGAAGCCGCCTCATTCCATAAACAATTTGGTCTGCATCAAGAGGATCCACTTCTAGAGCTACGCCACCAGAAACCTCAGGCAAAGACGTGCTATTAGATGTAAGTACTGGTATGCCGCAAGAGAATGCCTCCAAAACAGGAAGGCCAAATCCCTCATATAAAGATGGGAAAATAAAAACTGAGGCGCCTAAATATAGATGTTTTAATTCATCTTCACCATATACATCACTAAACCAATAAGCTTCCCCCTTGAGACATTTTTTTAAAAGCGCTTGAATAACATCTTCACTATTCCATCCCACTCTTCCTATAACAACTAAAGGGTATTGTTTACGCTCATTTTCTGTAAGCATATCGTGCGCTAAAATTACGCGTGACAAATTTTTTCTTGGCTGTATCAAGCCCACAAAAAGAAAATAGCCAGGCCGTAATTTGCGATCTTGTAAAGTCTTCATCCAATTATCTTCATTTACCGGATCAAGCCAACGGCTATCTACGCCCAAGGGTACAACAGATATTTTTGATTCTTCAATACCATAATACTTAACGATTTCATCGACGCTAAATTTCGAAATACCGATAACATGATTACAATTTTTAGCAAATTTCTTTAAAAAAATATTCTTAATCCCTCTATAATTTGGATTACTTAATTTAGGATGAATAAATGGGATAGCATCATAAATTGTTGTCACACTAGGACAGTTCATTGGAATCGATCGATAGTCTGTGCAATGAAAAATATCCACAGGTGGCGTAGGAAAATATTTTTTAGGAAATACTAAAGATGCTGCCGCATAAAACTTAAATGCTTTTTGATATAGGAAGGATGCCGGCGCTATTTTTGAAACCCCAACATCATCGGAATATGATGTATAGCTTAAATTTTGACCTAAATTTACTAAATTTTGACTTAAATATTTTGTATATGTACTTATTCCATCGGGCCTGCCGTTGTTGTAAGTCGATAAAAAAGTCCGGTTTGACATACCGATATTTATCTTTTTTTCTTGATTCATATATTCAAAGTTTTTTGATAAGCCAAATATGTCTGTTGTGCTGTTTTCTCCCAAGTAAAGCTCTTTGCTTGGTTAATTCCCAAATTCACAACTCCCTCAGAATATATTTCATCCTCTATGATGCGAAGCATTACCTCCTTTAATTGATCCACGTCTAAGGGAGAAATCTTAATCCCAGCATTACCAACCACCTCGGGCAAAGAAGTCGTGTTAGAAACAACAACTGGAGTACCGCATGACATTGCTTCAATTGGAGGCAAACCAAAACCTTCATATATTGATGGATAAGACATCAGAGTTGCCCCTGTATAAAGGTAAGGAAGTGTCATTTCGTCTACATATCCTAAAAATTTGACTTGTCCATTTAAGATTATTTCCTGAAACTCAGTTAAATACTCATCCCCGCCCCAACCCTTGGCGCCAACAATAACTAAAGGATAATTATTTCTAACACTTTGCGGAATGCTATTAAATGCTCTAAGCGATGTAATTAAATTTTTTCTTGGTTCCATAGTTCCAACTGACAAGAAGTATTTTTTGTACCCCAAGCGATATTTGTCTAAGGCTAATTGAGTTTCTTGAAAAGTTCTCGGATAAAAGTTTTTTGAGGCTGCCAAATGTGCGACATAAATCTTATGCGCAACGTCTGGAAAATAGCTAATTACCTCATCTTTCGAAAAATTGGAGTCCACAATAATTCCCTGACTTCTTTTAATTGCTGCAGGAAATTTTTTATTAAAAAACTCCACCAATTCTTTCCTATGCGAAGCTGGCATACGAAATATTGACATATCATGGACTGTAATAATAGTAGGCAAATCAAAACAAATAGGTATGAAATTTGGTTCGTGATAAAGATCTAATTTGCCAGATCTAATTTTTGTTTTAAAAAAGTGTTCCCTAATTTTATTTTTAATTTCTTTAGGTAAATACTTCGCCACACTTACAACACCCCTATTAATAACCTCATTACTTTGGTCTGAGGATATCTCTTTAACCCAATTCAACCCATCAAATAAAGAAAGCTCACAAAGTCCCTCCGAACTTAATGCTTCGCATAAATTATTAATATAAAAACCAATGCCGGTTTTTTGAGCTCTTAAAGAAGAGCAGTTTATGGCTACATTCATTTATGTAATTTTAAAATTCCTGATACGGTTAACTAATTTTTATCACTTAACATCCATAATAACGTTTCTTCAATAGTGGGGAAATGTATTTCCCCAATCGTTTTTTGTAGTTTCGATGGATTGCCAGACAACACAAATACCTCATTAGGTCTTGTCAAATTTGAATTTATATTAACTTCTAATAATTGCCTTGTCATTGCTTCAAGTTTCTTAATAATTTCTCTTAAAGTAAATGCTTGCCCAGAACAGATATTATATATTTGACCAGTTTTGCCATAAGTTAATAATTTAAGATATATCTGGCAGATAGCACGTACATCGTTATATTCTCTTAGAACATCTATATTGCCTAATTCTATAAACTCTAATTTTTGCTTAAAATGATTAATTATTTTAGGAATCACAAACCTTAAATCATGGCCAACTCCTGTATAATTGAAAGGTCTAGTAATTAAAATGGGCAATTTAGGGTAATAACTTACTGCCATCATTTCCATAGCTAATTTGCTCATTGCATAATGATTAACAGGATGTGGATACAACTCCTCACTAATTGATTCATCTGAAATATTTCCATAGACATTGGCACTACTTACTAAAATTATTTTTTCCGGAATACTTGGCAACAATGCTAAAGATTCTAATAAATTAAGAGTCCCCATCAAATTTACTTTATAAAGCTCTTCCTGTTGGCTATGTGATATGGCACTTATAGCCGCCAAATGAATTACATAGTCGGGCAAAATATTTAGTATCTCGTCCTTAATAGATGGAAGATCATTAACATTAGAAGTTAAAGGAAATACTGCAAATCCAGCGAGTTTTGCTTCTTGGTGAAGGTGAACTCCTGTAAAACCATTAGCCCCCGTAAGTAATAATTTTTTCATTGAAATTAAATTCGCCCAAAGGTGTCTTCAAATCGAACAATATCATCTTCTCCTAAATAAGATCCTGACTGTACTTCAATAATTTCTAATGGGATGGTCCCAGGGTTTTTTAAGCGATGTTTTTGGCCAAGCGGTATATAAGTACTTTGGTTTTCAGTAAGGGTGATGATTTGCTCACCATTCGTGATCTCTGCAGTACCTTTGACCACAATCCAATGTTCAGCTCGGTGATGGTGCATTTGTAAAGATAGGCTAGCTTTAGGATTGACCTGTATACGCTTTACTTTAAATCGCTCGCCTTCATCAATACTGTCATACCACCCCCAAGGACGATTCACTTTTCTGTGTAGATTCTTTTCTTCACGTTTGAGCTTGCCGAGTTGCTCCACAATTTTCTTAACAGCTTGGCTATCGTGTTTATTCGCGACCAAAACAGCATCAGCTGTTTCTATCACAACCATATCCTGCAATCCCACAGCGCCGATCAACCTTCCAGATGAATGGATATAAGAATTCTTGGTGTTTTCTAGAAGTACATCACCACTTGAGACATTCTGGTTATGATCTTTTTGACCAACACTCCAAACTGCGTCCCAAGCCCCAAGATCACTCCATCCGGCATCAAGAGGAACTACATCAATAATTCTTTTTCCGGGTGATTTCTCAATCACGGCATAGTCAATGGAATCACTAGGTATATTTTGGAAACTTTCTTTTTCAGGGCGAATGAAGTTTGCATATCCACCCGTATCACTTGTTTTCCTCTCCCAAGAAATCCTTGTGGTTTCATCTATAGTGGGGCTAGATTCTTTGATAGCTGAAAGCCAAGTATTGGCCTGCAAAATAAATACGCCACTATTCCATAAATAATCCCCAGAATTGATGTATTTCTGGGCAGTCTCTTGGTTGGGCTTTTCGGTAAACTGCGCCACTGCATAGGCCTGGTTTTCATTGGCAGACCCTTGTTGCTCAATATATCCATAGCCCGTTTCAGGATGGGTCGGCGCGACGCCAAGAGTAACAATGCCGCCCTGCTTGGCTTGATGAATCGCCGCACGTATCGCTTGGACCCAAGCATCTTCATCCTGAATGGTTTGATCACTTGGCATCATTACCATAATGGTGTTTTCAGGGAGAGTCTCTTTTGCAAAAAGAGCGGCCATGGTTAAAGCGGGAGCTGTATTCTTTCCAACGGGCTCTAGAATAAAAGTAGCTTCTTGATGGATTTCTCGTAGTTGTTCAACTGCCAAAAATCGATGCTCTTCGTTCGTAACGATGATGGCTTGTTGTGCCTGAATAGTTGTGTTGGCTATTTTTGCTGCGCGCATAAGCGTCTGCTGAAATAAGCTTTCTTTTCCAGCAAGTGCTAAAAACTGTTTCGGAAAGCCGCTCCTAGACAATGGCCATAATCTTGTGCCGGAACCACCACATAAAATCACTGGAACAATCTGAAGCATATGCTGTTTTTTCTAAAAATATAATTAAGGAACTAAGTTTAAAAACACAAATTAAATCTCTTTTTAAAAGTACATCTTGTGAGTATAAAGTATTGCTTTTACAATCAAATTTAGGAATTCAGTTGCCAGCCACGATCGACATCACGGCCATTCTTACGGCAATCCCAAAAGTCACTTGTTTAAGGATGACTGATTGGGGACCATCCGCCACTTCACTTGCAATCTCAATACCCCGGTTCATGGGTCCTGGATGCATCACAATCGCTTTTTTATCTGCTAAAGCCAATCTCTGCGGGGTTAAGCCCCATTCTTTAAAAAAGGCATCCCCTTCAGGTACTTGACCTTGCTCCATGCGCTCTTTCTGAATGCGCAGCGTCATCACAACATCTGCACCTTCAATGCCCTTTGCGATGTTATGAAAAACTCTTACCCCCTGCATATCTAAATTGCTTGGAAGTAAACTTTGCGGACCAATCACGCGAATATCTTTACAACCGAGGGTTGCTAGACCATAGATGTTGGACTTTGCTACTCGACTATGGATGACATCCCCAATAATCGCTACTTTAAGATTTTCAAAGTCTTTCTTAAAATGGCGCATCGTAAAAAGATCTAACAGCCCTTGGGTGGGGTGTTGGTTGGTGCCATCCCCTGCATTAATGACGTGCACATATTCAGGTAAATGTGCGGCAATCTCTGCTGGAGCTCCTGTCGACTTATGTCTGACTACAAAAATATCCGCCTGCATGGCTACTAAATTATCAATCGTATCTAAAAGGCTTTCGCCTTTCGATGTGGAGGATGTTTGGATATCTAAATTAATCACATCAGCGGAGAGTCGATTGGCGGCGATCTCAAAGGTGGTTCTGGTTCTGGTCGAGTTTTCAAAAAAGAGGTTAAAAACACTTTTACCTCTAAGAAGTGGTACTTTTTTGACTTCTCGGTCAGGATTGGTGACACTCACAAACTGCTGTGCGGTGTCTAAAATCTGGAGGAGAGTATCTTTGGGAAGGCCTTCTAATGAGAGTAAATGCCGCAATTGCTGATCTTGATTGAGTTGCAGTTCACCGACAGAAGATGGCATTGGTTGTTATGACCTTAGTAACGATATGGGTTAACTTGACGCATTTTATTGTTGATATTTTACGATGTATTGCATCCTCAGTAACAATTATTGTTTCTTACTTTCGGTATTGAAATCAAATGTTCCATCAGGCAATTGCTCAAGAACCAAAATTTGATTAAGGGCCAAATCCACCCTGGCACCTCTAAAAGAAGCCTCAACAGGCAGCTCTCTGCGATACCTGTCAGCAAGTACGGCAAGCTCAACTTTTGCAGGCCTGCCATAATCAAAAATCTCATTTAAAGCGGCTCGTACTGTTCGTCCTGTATCAAGAACATCATCAATCAAAATGAGATGAGCCCCGTCCACCTCAAAGGGTAAGTGGGTGGATAAGCCCTCCACTGAATTAAGCGCTTTGACCCCTTTTTCAGCATAGTCATCTCGGTGAAAACTCACATTAATCACTCCATAAGACTCTAATTGAAGATCTTTGGCAATCCGTTTAGCAATCCATGCACCGCCACTAGCGAGTCCAACCACCTGTAAAATAGGTTTACGCACTTTAGCGGCTTTTACCTGATCTAATAAATTGAGGTAAAGCTTCTCCGCATCGGGTAGTGAAGATGGGATTTCGTCAGGGATATTTGCAGTCATTGTTTACTGGTATTTAATGAACATTTAAATACAATAACATAGCATTCTGGTCATACTTTTTAAGGGTCTTTGCATCTACTTTTATCTATTGACTTAAGACATCTCTGTACCAAGCTAATTTTCATAACAACAAGCCAAACAACAGAAAAATCATCCACTCTCCCATTAATTTGAGGCTAATTGACTAAATGAAGCACCCTACAATAATTAAGTTTTTTAGTATTTTTTGTTTCATTAATGATTCAATAATATTTTATTGAATCATTAATGAAACATTATTTATTGCTAATATGGTAATTAATTGTTACAATCTTAATTCCATAAGAGAATTTACCCATGCCAAAGCCTAGTCACCGCTTATGCTCTGTCTATACCCAGTCTGCTACTAAGCTTCTAGGGCTACTTATTCGCGAGCAACGCATCAAAAAGAAAATGACCACCACAGACCTGTCTATACGCTCAGGAATTTCCAGATCTCTTTTACAACGCATTGAAAATGGTGATGCTAGTTGTTCGATAGGCGCTTTTTTTGAAGCTGCGACTATAGTCGGAGTTTCTTTATTTAATCTTGATGAAAAATCCATCTCTCAAGCGATTCATCATCAACAAGAAATGTTAACTCTATTACCTTCCAAAATAAGACCATCCAAAGTTGACTTTAACGATGATTTTTAAGAAATTTTATTCCCAAGCCTATGTATGGATTTGGTTACCTCAGGCAGAAGATCCTGTCGTCGCAGGAGTTTTAAATCAAATGAACGATCGTCTTGTATTTAACTATGGTCGTAATTATCTAAACAACTCAGATGCCATCCCAATTTATTCCCCTGAATTACCTTTGCAAAGTGGCCCCATTCCTCTTCTACCCGACCTCATGATGCCAGGATGTATTCGAGACGCCTCACCAGACGCGTGGGGTCGTCGGGTCTTGATGAATTACTTTATGCAAGAGGTTCATGTAAGTTCCATGACACACGATTTAAGTGAATTAGATTACCTCTTAGAATCCGGCTCTGACCGAATTGGCGCTTTAGATTTTCAGGAATCTCCAACTCGATATGTACCTCGCAAGAGACAGATTGGAACTCTAGATGAACTCTATGCTGCAAGTGAAAAAGTTGAGAAGGGAGAAATCTTAACTCCTGAATTAGATATTGCGCTTCAACACGGCACCTCTATCGGTGGCGCCAGGCCAAAGGTGCTTTTAGAATCAGACAGTAGGCAATGGATTGCAAAATTCTCCACAAGTACCGATATGTTTAATCTTGTTAAAACAGAATTTCTTGCGATGCGCTTAGCCGAACAAGTTGGGTTAAAAGTTGCCCATGTGGAATTAACCAAAGCATTAGGTAAAGATGTCTTACTCATTGAGCGCTTTGATCGTATCAAGCAAGTAGGCTGGACTCGAAAAGCTTTGGTTTCTGCTTTAACGATTCTTGAACTTGATGAAATGATGGCACCCTATGCCAGCTATGAAAAACTTGCAGAAATTATGCGTCGCCAATTCAAAAACCCACAATCAGATCTTAAAGAACTTTTTGGTCGAATTGTATTTAATATCTTATGTGGCAACACGGATGACCACGCTCGAAATCACGCGGCATTTTGGGATGGCTCTTTTCTTGAACTGACGCCCGCTTATGATATTTGCCCGCAATCACGAACCGGTCAAGAAGCTACTCAAGCGATGTTGATTTCTGGACTCCATCGACAAAGTAATTTAGTCACATGTTTGATGGGAGCTCCTCAATTTTTATTATCCAAAGCTGAGGCGATCAACATTATCAATCATCAAATTCAAGTGATTCAACACTCTTGGAGTGATATTTGTCATATAGCGCAACTCTCAGAAGTTGAAAGGCGTTATTTGATGGGTCGGCAATTTTTAAATCCTTTTGCATTTTTTCATGCGCCAATTGAAATTATTCGACCAGCACAATTCGTGGGCTAATTAAATGATGGGTATGTGATTCCTTGTAAATTACTATTAGCAATACTAATTTACAAGGATAATTGATAAAAAATTAGAGCGCTTGATTGATTAATCAGGGGTTTCTTGAAAATACTGCTCAAGAATTAATACTGCTGCCTGACTATCAATATCTCCCATTTGATTCTCCGCTACCGCTGATGTATATCTCTCATCAACCCATTGCACAGGTAAGTTTAGTCTACCGTTTAACTGATTGCCAAAGCGCTTTGCGCGTTTGGTCATTTCATGTTCTGCTCCGTCTGGATGTGTAGGTAAACCAACGACGAAGTTGGTCACTTCCCACTCTTTAACGAGTTTTTGAATTGCCCTAAAAGTATCATCAAGGCTTTTATTCTGTATGGTTTTTAAGGACTGCGCTTGCCGTATCTCCGAGTTGCCTATGGCTACTCCAATTCTTTTTGTTCCATAATCAAAGGCTAAGAGAGTTTGCATATTAAGTTATAGAAAATAGTATTTCATAGATTATTTTTTCATATTTACCTGAATGATTACTGAATCATAGGCGTTGAATACCCTAACATTACTCTGTTAATACATCTAAACCCATTGAGATTTTAAGGTCTTGGCCATCATTTAAATTACAGAGTAAAAATATATTTTAGTCTTTTTAATTTGCATCCATTAATATTTATTGAATGCATTGAATACATTTTTATAAGGCGAATCTATGGCGATGTTAACTGTACGCAACCTGCCCAACAAGGTCCACCGAGCACTGCAGGTAAGAGCGGCACAAAACGGGCACAGTACGGAGGCTGAAGTTCGTGAAATCCTTGCGGTCGCAGTCAAGCCTGAATCTCGCCCTCTTCTGGGTGATGCTCTTGCGACGTTAAGCCACAAAATTGGCCTTACAAACGAAGACTTAGAGGTGCTCCAGCTACATGGCTTATAACAAGATTAGGTAAGTTTATCTGTTTTACATGAACTTACCTAATCTTGTTATAAATCGATAAATACGATGTATTTACGCGTGGCCAACATCACCACTGAGGTGGCTCGGGTCTATACCGATAATATTCATGACCTTTTCATAGCGCTGCTCATATGGTGTTTCAAAGATGATCTTTTTTATATCGTCTAAGTTGGTGGAGACGTTTAACCAACCATTTCTGGAGATTTCATCTTCAAGCTGTCCTGCAGACCAACCAGCATATCCAAGGGTCATCAGGAACTGCTCGGGACCTTGGCCTGTTGATACTGCCTCTAGAACATCTTTCGAGGTTGTCATTGCAAGGCCTCCAGGCACAGTCAGTGAAGAACTATAACGAATATCATCTACTTGAGGATGGAGCACAAATCCGCGCTCAGTTTGTACTGGTCCGCCTAAATAGACTGGTTGCTTTTCAAGTGGGGCAATTTCAAGCTTGAGCTCAATCCGATCAAAGAGATCTTTTAGCTCAAGGTTAGTGGGGCGATTAACCACTAGCCCCATTGCCCCTTGAGGGTTGTGTTCACAGACATAAACCACCGTTCCGGCAAATTGGTCGTCCACCATGCCAGGCATAGCAATCAATAATTGATTCGCAAGGTGCGATACATCTTCTGTAAAAAAGTTCATATGACCATTCTATCTCTTATACGGATCTATTTGAAAGCCATCAATAAATAAATGGTTTGTCTAAAACACTTGATCAAACATGCTTGAAAGAAAATTTAAGATTAAATTAAATGATGCTAAGGTTGCGAGAAACAATACTTTTTAGTGGTACCTTATTAATTGATTTGGACTCCCTCATTAATAGCTCTTTATCCTCTTTACTAAGAAGGTGAAGATCTCCGTCGCCAAAATAATTTAAAGCTTTGATACTTTCACTCGGAGCAAATGTATGATCAAACAAAGCCTGCGCATATCCAAGGCCTTCATCTAGTTTCATGCCAAACTTTAAAAGTGATGCAATATCAAAGTAATCCTTAAATTCGGCTCGTTGCAGGATGACTTTTAATTGATGAGCAAGAAGATCATCTAAAGAGGCCACTGATAAAACTTGATCTTCAGTTATCAAGGGTTCGCCGACTCGCCCCATTTGAAGACCCCAAAAAAAAGAAACCTTTACACCTGAAACTTTTGAAGAAGTGTGATTGATGAGAACTGTTAACGAATGGGGTTCATCTTGAACAACCACTGAGTTACTCAAAAAAGGAAGTTGATCATATAGCTCACTCTTTTGCATAGTCAAGCTAGAAAAAAAATCAAAATCTACTGAAATTCTATGTCCAAGTTGAAGTGCAACAGCGGTCCCACCATACAACGCAAATCCCAACTTTTTGATATCAGATAATTCTGGCCATACCTCTTGTTGGGAAGTTGGAAGGATTTCCTTATGTGGGGAAAGTTGTTTCATTATGCGATGGCTCGAACAGGTAATGGAGGAAATTGCTCTAGTTCTGCCAGTTCAAGGCGATAGTGCCAATATGCCCAAGAACGATGATTAAACCATCCTGCTTGAGCATTTCTCAGCGTATTCACAAGGGCTTGATTACCCATCACTCGAATAAGTTCTTGTGCATCGTTAAATTCCCCAATGTTCATTACTTGAGCAATGACTCTCTCCGGCCAAGCATAGGCCTCTTCTGGGGTTTTCCACCAGATATACTTTTGCGCAAAATCTTTCAATGCTTTTTCTGATTCTTGCATCTTTTACCGTTTAATGAATTGATCAAAAAGAAGTTACGTATCATCAATATTTCTTTAAATCCCTATAAAAATTTTCATGGGTTCCATACGACATTAAAACAATTTTAGTTTGATCAAGACTAACAGAATAGGCTAGTAACATTTGTTGCTGCAAAAAACGATATTTAAATACTCGAGTCCCCGATAAATCACCTTTTTTTATTTCACCAATTTTTGGACTCTTAATAATTACAGATACAGCTTGATCTAAACTTTCTTTTTCTTTTGGTAATATTTTTTTTACGGTTCTGCTAAAACGTGGTGTAACCAGAATAATCATCCGAACTGATATTCCGTAAATTGATTGGCTTTTACCTCCTCTATACTAACCAACATATCTTGAAGCATTTTGATGGGTAAATCAGGATTCTCTTCTGCGACCTTTCCAAGCCGAGCCCAATACTCGATTTGCTTTGGAATTGAACGATGCATTGCTATAGCATGAGGCTTAGCTTCTTCAACAAGATAATCTGAAAGTTTAATTGCAGTTGACATGTTAATCTTTCCTGTAAATGGTACTATTTTAAAACTTTAGGTTGCAAAATACAACCTTGTTGAGTGCTATTTTTTTACTAATCATTCTTAATTTTCCATAGGGTTATTTTTCGTAGCACAATATTAATTCTCTTTTTTTTCGGAAATATCTATGAAACTTGGTTTAGTTTGGCTGCGTCGTGATTTACGTCTGTTTGACTCACAAGCAATCTTTCAAGCATTAAAAGCTTGTGATCAGGTATTTCTATGTTTCGTTTACGATACGACCATCTTGACACCCCTTCTCGATAAGGGCTTCACCAATGATCGTCGGGTTGACTTTATTTGGCAATCTGTTCAAGAACTTCACGCTGAGCTTTTGAAGATGAACCCAATATCAGGAATGATTCAGCTTCATGGCGATCCTCAAGTACTTATTCCGGAACTTGCCAAAACATTACAAGTGAGTGAGGTTTACACCAACCATGACTATGAACTAGGTGCACAGGTCAGAGATCATACAGTCGCAGCTTCTCTTCAAAAAATTGGAATTAAATTTTCTTCATTTAAAGATCAAGTCATCTTTGAAAAACATGAGGTTCTCTCTAAAGAAGGGAATGTCTATTCTGTCTTTACTCCCTACAAAAATGCGTGGCTCAAAAAACTGAGCGACGCTGATCTTGCACCTTTCCCCTGCTTTTTAAATCAACAAGAGTATTCTCAACTAGCGCCAGTTCCTAACCAGTTTCATGCTGAAGTGACTCTTTCGCAAATGGGCTTTAGTCCTTCTGGCATTGAATCCTTTATTCATCCTGGTATGACTGGCGCATCTATGGCGTTTGAAAACTTCGTCGAACGGATGCATCAATATCACATCAGCCGTGATTTTCCTTCTATCAAAGGCCCTAGTTACCTCTCAACCCATCTGCGCTTTGGTACGATCTCGATTCGGGCTTTAGTCAGAGATGCCCACCTTCAGATGCTAGCTGGAAGTATGGGAGCAACGATTTGGTTATCTGAACTGATTTGGCGTGATTTTTATTTTATGATTTTGGCTAACCATCCAAGACTCGCAAGTGGCGCATCCTTTAAACCAGATTATGACAAGATAGTCTGGGATAAAGATGCTACAGCTGAAAAACACTTTCAAACTTGGTGCGCTGGTAAAACAGGGTATCCAATTGTGGACGCCGCTATGCGTCAACTCAACTCTTCGGGTTATATGCATAATCGCTTGCGGATGGTTGCTGCTTGTTTTTTGATTAAAGATTTGGGTATAGACTGGCGCAGGGGTGAGGCCTACTTTGCTGATCTTCTGAATGACTTTGATTTTTCTGCAAACAATGGTGGTTGGCAATGGGCAGCTTCAAGTGGTTGTGATGCACAACCTTACTTCCGGATTTTTAATCCAATTACTCAATCGCAAAAATTTGATACTGAGGGTAAATTTATTAGGCGCTATTGCCCTGAATTATCCGCCTTATCAAATAAGTCGATTCATGCGCCATGGCAAGCCGGAGCAATTGAACTAGAAACAGCCAATATTCGCTTGGGAAGTGATTATCCACTTCCTATTGTTGATCATGCTCAGGCAAGGCTCGATACTCTTCTTCGATATAGCGTAGTGAAGTCTACAACTGTTAAATAAAGATGATTATTTAGGGATTTAAGAAGTGAGGTTGCACTTGACATCTATAGTTCATTGAACTACCATATTATGAGATTTGAATGGGATGAAGCCAAAAGTCAGGCATGTTTAAGAGATCGTGGATTTGACTTTGAATACGTATTAGCTTGCTTTTATGATCACAATCGAATGATTAAGCAAGACCATCGATGGGATTACGGAGAAGATCGATTCCAGCTCTTTGGCAAAATTGATCATCGATTATTTTATGTTATTTACACTGTGAGAGACTCTGCTATTCGTATTATTTCGGCTCGTAAAGCAAATCATAGAGAGGTTAAGGCATATGAAATCAATACAAATTAAAATGGGTAAGAATGGAAAACCTGTCTTACCCAAAGGAACTGCTGATTTAAAAAAAATTGATGCGACAACAGCCCAAGATATTGCCCGTCAAAAACTCTTTGATGATGAACAAGCTATTCAGGATGTTGCTCAATTTGCTAAAAGAGTTCGAGAGCGAGTCGGTATGAGTCAATCCGAGTTTTCACAAAGCCTTGAAGTTTCAATCGAAACAATACGCAATTGGGAGCAAGGTAAGCGAACTCCTACTGGGGCCGCTAAAGCTTTGTTAAAGGTATTAGACCGTTCCCCCGAATTAGCAATGTTGGCTTTACACCGATAATTCGACTCAACGTTGATGATTTTGGTTGATTCTTACGGCGTATTAATATAAGTTGATTTTTTTCTACAAACTGTTGTCTCAGTTTGAAACCTAACTTAGCTAAAGTTATCTTTATAAAATTTAAACATATTAATTAGTTTGAGGTATTTGTTTATCCTTAAGTGCGCATTCCTTTAAAATAACGCATGGATCATATTTACGCAATTGGTGATATTCAAGGGTGCTCTGCGCAACTCGATGCTTTAGTACGAGAACTTCCTAAGGGCTCAAAGATTATTTGCGTTGGTGACCTCGTCAATCGTGGTCCCGATTCTCTTGGAACCTTGCGCCGTCTTAAGGCATGGCAAGAGCGTGGTGATTGCGAATGTATTCTTGGCAACCACGACCTGCATCTTCTCGCCCGTGATGCAAACATTAGGGGCTCAAAGTCTTTAGATACGCTTGATGATATTTTACGTGCCCCTGATCGACGTGAACTCATCGACTGGCTCCGCAGTCGCCCGATGGCTTTGTTTGATGGCGATCATCTATTTGTCCATGCAGGTGTTTTGCCTCAATGGGGTATCAATCAAACGATGGAACTTGCGGATGAGGTACAAAAAGCATTACGCAAAAAAAATTATGTCAGCTTCTTAGAGGATATGTACGGCAATACGCCTACCAAGTGGTCCAATAATCTAAAGGGTGCCGATCGCCTGCGTGTGATTATTAACTCCTTTACACGGCTGCGTTTTTGCTCCGCTAAAGGTGAAATGGATTTTTTAATTAAGGAGGGTATAGGCTCTGCCCCTAAACATCTCTTTCCATGGTTTGATGTTCCTTCACGAAAAACTGAAGAGTACAAAGTTTTTTTTGGTCACTGGTCTACGATGGGTCTGATCCAACGCAATCATGTGATTGGTCTTGATACTGGATGTGTCTGGGGAGGTAATCTCACCGCCATGTCCATTGGCCCTGAAGCAAAGATGATTCAGGTGCCAGGACTCGTGCGACACGTTGCGTTTTAAATCTTCGCAAATGCTTTCTTGGTGGCGGCCAGCATGGTTTCAATAATCGGTGCGTCATGCTTGATGGATAAAAATCCAGCTTCATAAGCCGATGGGGCAAGATACACGCCCTCATCTAACATCGCATGAAAAAATCGTTTAAATTTTTCAACATCTGATTTGGTAATGTCATCCAAGGACTTCGGCTTATTTTTTGCAAAATAAATACCAAACATACCGCCCACATGGTCGG